>Ga0181534_10000113_pt1 | contig 58157 bp, 81 predicted proteins | sample PEATcosm2014_Bin_37_FD_119758 | JGI IMG/M metagenome (GOLD analysis project Ga0181534, IMG submission 119758) | Peatland microbial communities from MTU Mesocosm Facility, Houghton, MI, USA - PEATcosm2014_Bin17_10_metaG | ecosystem: Environmental > Terrestrial > Soil > Wetlands > Peat | place... | reverse complement strand
TTAGCAGTAGCTTGCTTTAAGTGATATGAAAAACCGGCTTCTTCATCCTGCGTCATTTCCCTTAATCGTTGTGAATCAGCATCAAATTTAAGTCTATAACAGATGTCTTCTTTAATCACGTCTTTATTTTGATTCTTATGACGAATCTTACAGAATTTAAAAGCGGTAACAGTTGGGGCACCATCTTTATAAACTCGCTTTAGAGGCTGCCACAACGTAAGGAGGTAATCACAATAAGATTCGAAAAACACAGTGCCGTAAGCTGCGTCTTTATTAAGCTCTAAATCACCGATTCCGGCCTTTTCTCTGGGAGCTTGGGACTGCATCACTAGAAGTGTATTAGTTGACACGGCAAAGGACTTCATCTTATGGCAGATGTCTTCAACGCTCTGCCGACCGTCTTTAGAGGACTTTTGTAATGCTCCAATATGGTCAATAACGACACATCCGATCTTTACGTTGTTCTCTTTCTGATAGTTAAGTATATATTCTTGGATTGAATCAAATGATAAGTTGCGGTAGTTACCTGCATCGTCGTAATTACTAAGGATACGAACCTTATGATGCGAATTTGTGTTTGTACCACATAGATTCTTCCAACGTTCGGCTATTTCCTTTGCTGGCTGTTCTAAGGTAACAAATAGATGGTCATAGCTAGGGTTCTTAGATACAAAACCTTCAAACATGTTTAAAGCAATGGCTGTTTTCCCTACGCCAGAACCAGCTATCATACCAATTACCTGGCTTAATCGGAAGCCGTGTTCCGTATTATCGACATATGGCCAACAATAGAATCGCTCACCTTTTAGAGTATCGCCGCTTGTTTGTAGGATATCAAACACGCTTTGCGATTCAATTGGAATCTTGTTACCTTTAGATAACGACTTCTTGTTGTTATCTATAGATGACGACTCAAAAGTCCATATTTGATTAACAATTCCTTCCGCGTAGCCTAGGCGGTGGATCGGAGTCCGCTCTAGAGCCTTTGCCGAATTTACTAGTACTGAGGTTGCTTCTTTTCTGGTAAATCCAGATGCAAACATTATATGCCCTAATCGGAAGTCACTCTTACTACGATCGTCGGTGTTGCCAATCCATATATCTTTAACTTCTTGACTGTCGTGTAATAGTTGTCCAAATTTAGATGGTAATTTTTCATCAATTTTAACTTCTCTTGAGTATTTTTTATAGGTCTTTTCGAAGTGCTGATTACAAAACTGTTCATCCGAGAGGGTTATCGGCTCTAAAGCTTTATCAATAGTTTCGCATGTGTACACTTCATCTGTTAAAAACCAAACTGCGCAAGCTTTGAAGTTACCTTTAATCTTAGTATTTAGAGTACCGGGGTAACGCATTAGTTGATAAATTTTACTAACTGCTTCGTCTGACTTAAAATGACGTGTGAGTCTTCTTTGTAATAATAGATAGCTTTTAGCATTTAGGTCTGAAACTCTCCAGTATACATGGATACCATTGCCAGAATCTATGATCTTTGTGGGTTGTAGAGGAAAGGTACATACGAATTCGACGAACTCATCTTTAGACTTATATTTTCCTTCTTTAAGGTCCATGTCAACGAAGACATATTCAAATGTGTCTACTTGGGAACCATCAACTGTACCGCCGGTGTACAAAGAAGGGTAATTAGGGAGGTAATATACGTTATATCCTTGTTCGTTAAACTTCTTGATTTCTGCGTCTGTAAACTCACCCTCTAAAACTTTAGGGATCGAAGGTGATTCAATTGTTAACCATTCCGGTGCTATAAGCCTATAGATGACCACGAACTCCTCCTCTCTATCTCTCTGTTAAAACGAGGGACGTAAGTTGCTTCCTACGCCCCCCACCTAGTACGAAGACTTAGGCTTTTTTAGCTTGCTTCATCAATGCTTGAATACGTGCTTGCGTTGCGGATGATGGTGTTGAGGCGGCAATCGCAGGCTTACGAACTGGAGGAAGAGCGGCTTCTTCTAGTTCTTCCTCTTCTTCTGAGTCGTCCTGCTCGGCAACTGGTGCTTGTGCATCCGAATCAACGTTTTCAGAATCAAATGCAATGTCATAGACTTTCATGGTTTTTCCACTCTTAAGTTTTTGCATTTCTCCAGAAAATTCGATTTCAACATAAGCTCCGGGTTTAATATTGTTATTCTTGATTTGTTGAAGAATGTTGGACTGACCTAACACACTAAACAATCCTGCTTCTGTTTTATATGTATGTTCAATTACGGGGCTGCCGTTAATGGTCTTTTGGACTTGTCCTTGATAATAGCCTTTTAACGTGTCACCAGCTTGGGTGAACTTAAATGGCGTGGAAAGAATTCCACCTTTACTTGCTTTTTGTAGTGCCATACTTTACTCCTTTGGTTTATAGTCTTCCGACTGTTATTTTAACTGTAACTCAGTTAAAAGATCTTTGTCAATATTTAAGTATTTTTATTAGTTTCGTAGACGTCCTTTGGTCTATCATCAAAATCTTGTTTCATTTTCTCAAAATGCAGTAAGAACATAGCATTACACATAACTGCTGCCATATGACTGATGCCGGTTTCTGGATCTAATGTCTCTCCTTTAAGATATAGATAAGTATGGCGTAAAATAGCGGCGATAACTCTAGTATATTTGAGACCTTTGGACCAATTATAAGCATTATACTTACGAGTACCGTAATCTAATACTTTTGCCAATTCATCTAAAGCTATGGGACTAATCAAATCTAATCTTGGCTTATTACTATCATGCTTAGTTCCTTGTTCCATATTAGACCTTCCTCACTATGTTCTTGGGTATAGCAATTATACCGAATGAACAGTATACATACATCTCTTTCTCCGCATCAAACCATCTATTCATTGGGTTATCTCGTATGTGCTTTGGTACATACGCTAACTCGATTGGTCTTACAAATGTCCCCGATTCTAACACTTTTTCATTCCACAACGAGTCGCTCATGAATCGAAAATCCTCATTAGTTACATAGTTTGGTGTACTCATAAATTCAATATATCATTAAGACTTATAATCAGCAATAGAATCTTTCTCATCGCGATCATACCATTTACCTAGTTTAATCTTTAATAGGCGGGCTATCTCACGCCCGAAAGTCCAAGCTCGACGCTCGTGCTTTAGCACTAATCGGAGTTGTTTCGTGGAAGCTTTATTCTTGTACACTTTACTATAAGCTTTATCTAATTTACGCCATTCTCTATCTGAACGATTTGCTAAATCATCAACAACGTGTCCTAATTCATGTAAAATCGTTGATACAAGCTCGGTACCCTCTAAATCCCTATCTACAGATATTTTATTAACCGCTGGATGCCAAGCGCCATTACCGGGGTAATGGATAAAAGCAACTTTAATACCTAATGCTTTAGAGAGCCTTAGAAGTTTCTTTATATGTGTCATATTAAAACCTTTTATCAATCTTATAACGTGTATAAGCCTTCAATACCCTCATTACGTATTCTTCATTAGCGGTAGTATAACGACCTGCATTATAAGCTGAGATAACTTTAGGAGTATCGCCATACCTCTTATATAACTGACTTATAAGCTTTGCAGCATACCAGGTGCTAACTTCAGGGTTTAGTAAGTCTTTGGTATGATCGACGGCTTTTCTGATCGTTACGGTTTTATTTTTAGTTTTCTTAACAATTTTAATATGTTCAATTTGTTGAAAACCTAAGCCTTTAACAGTAGATAACTTTAATTGAAACAGGCCATATGATTTATCTACAATACCGGCTGCTTTTTGAGCTGCTGTGCCATCATCATGATTAATCGCCTTGGCGCGGCAATTCGATTCAACTCGGCAGAATGCATATAGTAGAGCTACATCAATTTTGAACTTAGTAGCAGCGTTATAGATGTAGTAAGGTACGGTTGAGGTATCACTTTCTACATTTTTAACATTACTAACTAACGCTAACACATTTATTAGGACTATTAATATTACGTATCTCATAATTAAAGAATACCTTGTTTCGAGGTATTCGTCAACTATTTTATAAGTGCTGGATAACACTTATAATTTCCCTATCCATCGCCCTCCGGGACGTAAACGCATAGGAACAATCTGAGGAATTCCATCTAAAATGATTAAAACGCTAACAATAGGGCGTCTTGGATTAATCTTATTATAACCTAGTGCTAGGCTATAATCGTCAGCTAGACATCCAGTGTGGGCATCAAACATCAACCGTTCGGGTGTAGATATATAGTTAATTTGAGCTTTTTCATGAAAATGACCCTGAACGGTACTACAACCATAAGATGCAGCTAATTTGCCTGGAGAACCAGTCTTACCGTGACAGAAATATACGGGGCCTAATGAAGTTAGAACTCTAGTATCAAATACCCATTTCCAACCTTTAGGTGCCTGAAGAATATCATTATATGACTTAAATACTTCTGGTGGTAGACCGCTAGCTAAAGCTTTTCGCATAACAAGGCTGCCGTGATTTGATTCCACGACGGTGACTTGCGGAAACAGCTTATAAAGCGGACTTAATGCCTTAATAGCTAATTCCAACTCTTTACTAGCGTTAGGTAAAGAAGGATCTGAATCATGAAAACTAATAGCATGGTTATCCACCTCATCACCGATGCATATGACGGTATCAAACTTGTGCTTTTTCTTTAAAGCAGTCAAAAATGCAATGGTATCCGGATGGTAATATGGAGCATGCAGATCAGATATTACGAGAAGATTTTTGGCTTTCTTCATTCTTTCCTCTTATTCTTCGAAGCTGGTAACGATTGAATCGTTCTTAACTTGCTCCATACCCGGCGTAGAACCTACACCATCTTCGGCTTTATCGTTAGGATTTCCTACATAACTCTCAACTAAGTATTTCAATACCTCTTTCTGCCTGGTATTCATAAGCTCCATAGTTTCTTTAACAAACTTTTGGACTTCATTCATGCGAGAATCTACGTGTTTCTTCAATTCTTCAAATAACTGTTCTTTTAGAATGTTTGGTAGTTCTTCTTTTACGATTTGGCGTACTTGGCCTCTTATTAATTTGATTTCTGACATGTTTCGTCTCCTTAAGGGATTTCTTAAATTCTCTTCTGAGTTTACCTTCTTGTTTTGTCTTTTGCAAGTGACAAGTTTCACAAATAGCTTGTAAATTTGATGGATGACACCACAATCGTTCAATGAACATATCTAATGACATATCTTCGAAAGACTGATGTATGGGGATAAGCGGAGATACGTGGTCTACAACCATATAACTCTTCGGAGTTGGTTGAGAGCATAGTCTACAAAAACACCAGTTCTTTACTCTAGGTCGCCCTGGATCGGTATGCTTCATAATGCTAGACGCGATAATCTCACGGCGTAAATCAGAACGAGAAAAGACTCTTCTAAGAGCTCCCTTGATCAAACCGCGTTCGCGGCTAGTTATACGTTCGTTCATCTTAACCCCAAACCTATTAAAATCATAAAAGTAACAATATAAGCTATTATATATCCTATTATTATTCGTGTAAATTCTCTAAGCATTTTAAACCTCTCTGATAAAACTTCTATCTTGCTCTAAGGATACTTCAAATCGTCGGTTAAATAAAGACTTAAGTTCTTGTGCGTGATCGATCACTAATATGCTAGTATGATCTTTCTCTAATTCAGACAAAAGATTAAAAGCTTTGACTTTTAGATCGCTATCTAAACCATCTAACGCCTCATCTAGCATTAATAGGTTAAAGTGTACTCCTACTTTATTGGCGGCAGATTTCATAACTGATACGGCGAAACATAACTTTAAGAGCCCGCGTTGTCCTTTGGAGAGTTGTTTGTACGTAGCTTCGTAACCATCTTTAGTAACAGTAACATCTAAAGAGTCATCGTTTTTGGTATCAAAAAGTACCCTAATAGCCGACTCAAAGTATTGTTCTAGATAAGTATTAGTTTGCTTTTCGATAGCTTTAACTGATCTATGTAATAATATTGACCGTAAATCAGCGGTTAAATCACTAATCTGACATAAAGAAGATAATGTTTCTCTTAACAATTGAGATTGCGTACCGATATCTCGTAATTGCTTCTCTAAGTGCTGTAATTCATTATGCATTTCTGCAGCGGCGTACACATATGGATTTGTAGCCATTTCTTGTTTAATAAATGCTTCTTCATGAGGATTAGTTGCACTATGCAACTGTTTAAGCACCATAGTAAAGGGATTCGATTTATTATTCTCTGCTTCTACAAGCAATTCTTGATCAGTGTTTAGTTCCGTTAGCGAATGGGAATGATTTTCATTAAAAACACCGCAGTGGGGGCACGTTCTGTCGTTTAATAATGCTACTTTTCTATCGAACATCCGGTTTTCTATACGTTTTATGTTGTACTTACGGTTTTCGTCAAACTGTAACTCTTTAACTTTTAATTCAGCAGTCTCTTTCGTTTTGTAGTTTTCGTAACCTGCTGCCTTAGCTTTGAGTTCTGCCAAGGTTCGCTTTTGTACGTTATCCCATTGGTCACGACGACGGATATGTTCCGCCATTGTTGCTCGTAATTGTTCCACTCTTCCAAGAAGTTTATTGTCGCGGGCTTGCGCACTTTCGAGGTTCTTTTTAACTTCTTTGATTTCATCGGTCGCTCTCCTTTTAATAGTGGCTGGAAAGTTTAAGTCTACAAGCTTATCAAATAGACTTCTTCGTTCTTTAGCTTTATTTAGGAAAAATGAACCTGCGGGGCTAAACTCATTAAAGTAGGTAGCAGCAGCAAAACTCTCGGCTTGCACTCGAAGCCTAGTCTCCATCAGCTTTTGAGTTTCTGACATATCCTTGCCCCTATAAACGGTATCAGATTCACTCCAATAGAGGTCATTCTGAGACTGGGTACCTCTAATGCGGGTAATTGTTAAGATTTTGCCATCTACTTCCAGCGCTAAAATACCAACAGTCGGCTCAGATGTAAACCAAGATCTAACTTCATCAACATTGCCACCTTTAGCAGTTTCTCCAAACATAACCCAATATGGACCGTCTTGAAGTGTGCTTTTACCGCTTCCTGTTGGTCCTGATACCAATGATAAACCTAAGTCTGTGAAATCAAACTCTAATTTTTCATAACTACCAAAATTTGATAAATCAATGCTTAAGAGTTGCATATAATACTCCGGTATAACGTCTTCAAGTAGTCTTTGTGTGCTTTGGGGTCTGAGAGGCTATCTATAATACTATCGAATATCTCTTCGTTAGTCTTATCGATAAGAGTAACGTCATTAACGGTCGAATCCGTCGGTATTAAGTCTAATTTATAGTTAGAATGGTTAAATAAGAAATTTCCCAATTGTATCTTATCGATCTTAGCGAGATTTGACTGAGAACCTCGTAATTTAACCCATATCAGATCACTGGCTCCAATAGAGTGGATTTTATCCCAATCTACGGAAAATCCTTCATCATCTCCCGCACCTTCAATAATTACATGCTTTCGAAGGTTAGTTGGAATCTGTTCATACGTACCATCCTCGTTTAATACCAAGAAACCCTTGGGGCCATCGTTAGCTTCGCCGAAGGTTATGGTGTAAGGGCTACCAATGTAAGTTATGGTTCCTATTGTCTGGTGTCTATGATAATGTCCTGAAAAAACACGTAAATGTGAAGCTAACTTTGGGTCTATAGAGGTTTTGTCTTGTATGTAGTCACCCATCATGGCACCTCTAAAACCTTGATGCATTATGACTGTATTCCCTGCCGGTTCTGCGGACAATATGTTACTAATCTCCGCAGAATCGTTATAATATGGTAATAAAGTAACATTATCTGTAAATTTTGTTGCCTTATTGATAATCGTAGCATAAGGTTTTAGGTAATCGAGTCCACTTTCTTTAGTCTTCTCACTAAGTAGGTCGTGGTTACCTACTAATATAAAAACTTTTACGCTAGCTCGACTAAGGATTTCTATTATAACATTTGCTACTTCACCTCTAATTATAGCTTTCGTATCGTTAAGATCACCGGCTATAATTAGAGGAATGTCGAGATTTGTTGCTCGATTTAATGCTTGTCGTAATGATGAAGATGCCCAAAGTAACGCATTAACATTAAAGTGAATGTCCGAAATTAGGACCGCAAACGGTTTACTCATTACCTTTCAGCTCCCAGAGTTTATCTCTTACAGCTTGATAGACTTCTGATTCAATCGCAGATAATGTTTCGTACTTTAACTTAGAACGTAAAAAGTTATCTAATTCATCAATAATATTACTATAATGCATACCATTTTGAGCAAGTTGAAACTCTTCATTCTCTTCGGGTAATGTAAAACTTAACGTAGCTTTCATGTTATTCTTCTCCTACTACAGAAATACCATCTGAGGTAATTCTAAGTGTAAATTCCTTCTGTTTGTTACTTCCTCTATCCAAGTGATTCTTAAATAGCTTCCACGTAACATCAGCGCCGACTCTTACCTTTTTACCACTAATTTGCTTTTCATACCATCCTTTTCGTGAAGTTTGAAAGGTTAATGAACTAAAAAAGTTTACTGATTTACCTCCGGCATTGGTTTTACCGGGGCTACCTAGGTTATCATAAGTATAATTGATAATTAAAATAGCTGCTTGGTCTTCATCGCGTTTCGAAACCATCTTAGCCAATGCAAGGCGGTTGATTTTACCCTTTCCGCCGGGTTGGGAGTTTTGCTCCATGAGATCGATTTCGCTATCTCTTTGAGAGACGACGTTTCCGATCGAGTCAAAGACAACCAATAACTTATTAGCTGGATAGCTTTTCTTGAATCCATCCCATGCTGCGAACATAAGTTCAAAAGCTTCTTCAGCGATTGAGGATTGGACGAGTAGGAGTCCGTCTGGATCAACGCCCCAACTACGTAAGTCGGCTTCAGTCGTTTTGTTTTCTGTCTCCACATATATAATCCCTACATCTTGCGATTGAGCAGCTTTCATGGCTTCAATTGCCATAGATGTCTTACCTGAGTCTGAATCACCAGCGATCATTACTAATTTTCCGAATGGTAGACCCTTAACTCCCGTACATTTTTCCCACCACTCAGGGAGAATTATATAATCTTTATCCTCTAGCTTTGAGAGATTAGATCCTACGCCAATGCGCTTAGCTAACCTAGGATTATCCTTAAAGTTTTTACGAACTTCATTAGCTAATTCATTCATCTTAAATTTAGACATTTTCACCTCGTGCCATTTGCCTATAAAATACGGTAGCATTTCCGAATATATCGTAGTAAGCCTTCAAATAGGCCAAATCATTCTCTATATTCTCTAAATCTTCTCTCGCGTGGATATATTCATCCGAAGCTTCAGCATTTAGCTTATCTTGAGTTACAGTCTTTCCCGCTCCTTTAGCCATTTGTTGCGCAAAGACAGCAGTTTGGACTGTAAGACATTTAATTCTCTCAGTAGTTAATAAGTGACGGAAATCCGTAATCGTAGCTTGTGCAGTTAAAAACTCACCAGCTCTGCGTTCGGCTTCTGTGAAACTAATAGAGGTGCCTACGGGAAGTAATGCAGCATATTTCTCAATAAATGTCTTTAAGTCTCTCATTTGTTTACCTTATCCAAGAATTCTTGTAAAAGTTTCTCTTCTTTAGGTTTCAAGATTTTCTTTCTACCAAGTATCACGATCTTTCGTGCAACATGCTTATTTAAGCGCTTCATTATTTAACTCCTTCGAGCTTTGCTGCTTCGATCTTAAGGGATACCATCTTAATTTCCTGTTTGAGGAACTCATGGTAACTCTTTGGGTGTGCCTGGTGCTTGGAAGGGACTTCGCCTTTAAGCTTATCTTCCAAACCGTCTTTATATTTCAATAAACTAATAATCTTATCTTTTGTCATTGTTATTTACCTTTTTCTTCTAGCAGACTTACAATATAGTGAATAATAGCAGTTTGTCTTTTCTTAACCTCTCTCATACCGGCGGATAATGCTGAGAGTGAGTCTTTAAGTTCTTGAAACTTAGGATTTGCATCAAGTTCGCGTCTAGCTTCCATAATAGAATGTTCAGCAATATATAAATGTGAACCTAATGTATCTACGTCCATCTTATCAAGATCAGCAATCATATCCTGTCCAAGAATGTCTTTAACCTTCTTCATTTGCTTATCAGTCAACATATTTACTCCTTGTCTTTATCTTACACTTTTATATACGCCTGTGCAAGAAGGATTAAACGTAAGGGTTACCCATTCACTACGATTCCATCCAAAATTAAAACCAGCTAACCACGCTAGACTTGATATTACAACAATCAGCACTATGTTCCATATTATTCTCATAACCATCTTACACCTCTTTCACAACCACATTCATGTTTTTGTTCAAGTTTTGAACCACTAAAACATATATCGGTACAACTTCTACCTCTTAGAGTATCAGTTGAACACCCTGAAAAGATCATAAACCCCATAATAATTAAGTACTTCATGTTATTTAGCTCCTAGCTTATTTATTAGTTTACCGGAAAAAATGGCGGTAGACAACGACGTTCCAGATAAATATACATTGCCTTTCCCAATTGCGGCGCAGCTTACTCTATCGCCTACTTCATAGTTCTTAACGGTCGATCCATAATTAGAGAATTTAGCTACTTTTCCGGTTGCTACCGTGGCTCCTACCGCTATTACGTTAGGTTCCTGAAGTGAGGCTGGATAGAATTTATTGTTACCTTCGTCTAAATTTAATCCATCATTGCCAGAAGATACAACAAACGTGACGCTGGGATTATTGTGTATTAAGGTATGTTCCGGACGGCTGTATGTAGCGCCACCGGCCGATAAGTTAATAATATTGGCACTATTATTTATCGCCAGTTGGATCGCCGTAACTTCTCGTTTACCGTTCTCGTCGGAACTGTCCGTCTGGCTATAAAATTTGTATATTAAGAAGCAATAATCAGCTCCTTTTGCATATTCCTGTACGAGGCTTGTTACGCAGGTTCCGTGACCATTTACATCATTGATGGTTTCGTGGGTTACTAGATTCGTATACTCTGATTTACACAGTTTGTCCTTAAACCGCCCGTCGTTAATATCTAAACCACTGTCAATTATAGCAACTCGTAACTGTTGAGCACAACATACGCTATGGATTAGTAATGATGTAATAATAACCTGGTAGTTCATATAATGAGCATACCAAGGTTACGTAACCAAGTCAATTAGAACTGTAACCCTACGGATACACCGCAAGAACCATCAGATAAACCCCAAATACCTACGGCAACCGGACCTACAATAGGTTTAACAATTGAAGCGCCGTAAACTGGGGCTAAAGTAGAAAGATTGATGCCGCCTAAGGCAGAGAGCGTAACCCTTCCGTTGTTATAAACCGTCTCTTTTACTACTGCTTCGTCCTTAGAAGAAGTGTCTGTTTTAATTTCTTTGGAATCCTCTGAATCTTTATCATCATAGGTCGTATCTGTGGTAACAATAGTCTCTCCAGAAGGTTTAGAATCTTGTGTTACTACAATATGTTTATGCTTAACGTCTTCTTTAGCAACATCTTTATCATCAGTCTTCTTTTCAACTTCCACAATCTTTGTTTCAACCTTAACCTTCTCCGGTGTCATATATCGACCGGCTGCAACAGCTATAGCTGTATAAACAACTACTAATATAATCTTATTTCTTGTCGTTAACTGCATTATCGACTCCTTTACCTTTTATAAAAGCATGAGACCCTAGCATAGGCGCTAATAGAGCTATATAAACGCTAGCATCTAATTTAGTGAAAGTTAGATGATGCCCAAATACCTCTAAGGTCATTCCATCAACAAGGAATCGGAACACCACGGCGGCTGTTACTACGACTGTCAACGTTATCATTTCTGAAGGTTGGCCAGTTGTTGGATCTTTAATAAAAATATTCATATTACTGCTCCAATGATTCTGCGGTTAAAGTATTTAATTGTTTCAATTCTGTCTGTGTTAATTCTGACACAAACTGTTTAAGTGTCTTATTTATTACAGGCCAGATCGCTAAACCCATATTGGATACTATTAATTCCAACATTCTTTCTTCAACAACACCGGTAGCCAATTTAAGTCTTTCTCTTTGAGATAAAAAGCCATTACCGTCGATACTATTGAAAATATCAATAATCCGAACATCTTTAGCAAGCTCAAAACCTCCTCCAGGTCCCCGGGTACTCTCTAGAATACCACGTCGTCTTAGGTTATGTGCTACTTTGTGTAAAAAACTCTTAGAAAGGTTGAGATTAGCTACTACTGTCTCAATTGTTGATCTGCCTGATCTAGCTAAGTACATGCCTAACAGCAACGCGTATTGAGTCTCTTTATTCAGTCTCATATTATTCATTCCCTGCTGCTTTTGAAGCTAAAAGCCCTATAATAGTAGTGGTTAATAACGGAAACACAATAAAAACCAACAAGATTAGATATATCATATCATTTCCTTATTTATGGGTTTAGGAAAGGGACTAATTATGCAGTAATAATCGAGAGTTTGACCTGCATAAGTTTTAAAGGCAGCATCGAATCCTTCAGCTATATTGTCTTGAAGAAGAGACTTAAACACCAGGAAATTCTGGTGAACTGCCTCGTAAGCTTCCTCCTGAGTCATCCCTTCTTTATATTTGCTATTTAAAACATGTAGGATCACCAGTTGCAAATAAAACCTGAAAGTCCTTGTAACCATTGGGATTATCGGATCTATAGTTCCATCTGTAGGTAATGCCTGCATTATCTTAAAGTTTTCTATCGCTATTATCTGCGCTATTTCGTCTAATTGATTTAATTTCTCAGTACTCATAGTATTAGATTACATAATTTACCTATAATAGTCAATACTAAAGAGAGAAGGCCTACAACTTGTGATGTATCGATTGATACGTTGTAGGCCTTCCGAGAGGAGGGATAGTTGGACTAACAAATATAGGATAACAAACCTTAATTCATTTGTAAATAGTTAAGTATACTTTCTTATAATTAACTTTAGTAAAGAATGCTTTAGTAATAGACACACGTATAGCCTTTTAATTGTTAATCTATAGATATTAAATATTCGAATAGTTATCTACCAAGGGGGTTTACTTCGTACCCCCTTTGAACCCCCAATAAGTTCTAACGAACTTATTTTAGAATTATTAGTGTAAATTTAACTAAGCAATTTATATACTTACAGTATTATCATATTTTTAGATAAAAGTCAATAGGTTAAAATAAATATTTATATATTTGCATTTTTCTTTTAATACGATAGTATTGATTGTATGAACAGGTCTAACAAAAAAATAGTAGTATTTGTTAGTGTTATAGCATTGCTTGTGTTCATACTACTATTACTTAATAATCCTGTGGGAGGGATTTATGAATTATTTTGACTTATTCGAAGAGGAAGAAAAAGTTAAGGTTTATACATTTCAAGCTATATGCGATAGTGAAATATGTCTACGATTAGACAAGGCCGCCCGAAACGCCAAGACTATGTCACGTAACGGTGTGGAGAAAAACGTAAGTAAGAAACATGATAAGTGCCAAACCTGCGGCCATTACCTATTTTGGAAACGGGATGAAGTTGATTAATATAATCATACACAACAGTACCTCTAAGGTGGAGGGGCTCTCTATAGCCGAACATAACTCTCTAAAAGAGGTCCTATCCTATTCTCTACCGCCCGTATTTACACCGTTTGGCGTTAAAGCGGGTAAAAGGGTGTCATTACTGGCAAAGTCAGGCATGTTCCCTACTGGACTATTAGAGACTGTTAAAACCGCCTTAAAGGCACCATTCTCGGTGTTAGATACGAGGGTTAAACCTGCGTCTACGCCTGGGATGTTTAACCCCACTTTTCCGCATTCCCCCTATATTGAACAGCTAGAGATAGTTGAGGCTGCTGTGAAATACCACCGTGGGACGGTTTCAGCAGTTACAGGTTTCGGTAAAAGCTTAACCATGATGTACTTAGTTAACGCCCTACAGGTTAAGACTCTTATAGTAGTACCAAACCTAACCCTTAAGAATCAACTTACTGAAGATTTTAAAGCTTGTTTTGGGTCTCTTAAAAATATAACAATTGAGAATATTGATTCTCCGGAGCTTAAAAAGACTAAGAAGTACGACTGTTTAATCATAGACGAGGCTCATCATGTCGCTGCAAAGACTTATAGGACATTAAATAGTAAGCACTGGAGCGGCATATACTATAGACTATTTTTTACCGCTACGCCCTTTCGCAGTCGTTCAGAAGAAGATATCTTGTTTGAAAGCATAGCCGGGAGAATAATATACCGGGTAGATTTCCATAAAGCGGTAGAAAACGGGTACATAACTCCCTTGGAGGCATTTTATGTTGCGATACCAAAAACCAAGACTAACGCTCATACATGGCGGCAAGTCTACAAAACTCTCGTGGTTGAAAACGACGTGCGTAATAATCTTATTGCTAGACTGGTTCGTGCTTTGGACCATAGTGGCGTCTCTACTCTTGTATTAGTCAAGGAAATAGCGCATGGCAAGATCCTTAGTGAATTATGTGGTTCGCAGTTCGCAAATGGCGAATCTGAGGATTCAATGATATTAATTGAGGCCTTTTCAAAAGGCAAGATAAAGACATTAGTGGGAACAACTGGTATTGTCGGAGAGGGTGTAGATACGAAGCCGGCAGAGTTTATTATTATCTCAGGCCTTGGTAAAGCTAAGAACTCACTTATGCAAGCTTTTGGTCGCGGCCTACGTCGGTATAAGGGTAAAGACACTTGTAAGATAGTAATCTTTGACGATAGTAGCCATAAATTCACTAAGGCACATTTTAAAGAACAATGTAAGATCCTACTAGATGAATATAATATTATCCCAGGTGAATTAAAGATTGAATAATCGTATTATTTATGTTGTAATGGAAAAAGGAGATATATGAAAAAACTATTAATCGGATTAATGTTACTAGGAACAGTTGGATGCACGCGTCCTTCTGAGTTTATACCAACGGCTACTGTTAAAATCACTAATATGGCTGAAAATTCTGGGGGGAGTGGTACGGTAGTCAACTCCACCGAAACTCTATCGATGATTCTTACAAACCGACACGTTTGTAAGGTTGTAGAACATGGAGGATTAGTTCATTTACTAGATGGTCGTAAACTATCTGTCACGGCTTTTAAGATGTCTAATAGGCATGATTTGTGCGCTATATTCGTATCCGCACATGCTGGACCGTCTGCATCTGTATCGAGAACTGCACCATTGAGATTCGACCACGCTACAACTTCAGGACACCCTCATCTTCTTCCTGTAATTATTACCCGGGGACACTTCTCAGATAAGCTACACGTACAAATCATAATGGGATTACGAGACTGTACAGAAGCTGAAAAATCTAACCCTAATACTGGCTTTATATGTGCTATGACCGGAAAGTTACCCGTCGTAGGTGAATTTGAATCAATCGTCGTATCTACAACCATTCAACCCGGATCATCGGGTTCCGGAATCTATGGCGAAGAAAATCAGATTAGCGCTGTCGTATTCGCCGGCAGTGGTGATCTTGGGTATGCTCTGGCTGTACCTCACGAGTACGTTTATAACTTTCTATTTAAAGAACTTGATAATCTAAACCCAATTGCGCCTAAAGCTGAAGATGGTGTTGCTGCAGCTCCATCTTCCACTGCTGAAGATAAAGAACAAATCCTCAAAAAAATTGAGGATGTATGTAAAACCCACAAAGATAACTCACTATGCAAAGCATTTAATACTGCACTAAATTATGATGATTTAGTCGAAGAACTGTAATATCAATGAGCCACGGACGGCACTTTTTGCGGAGGGATGATGAAAATTAATGAAAAAGGTTTAGAGATTATAAAGACTTGCGAAGGTTGTAGACTAGAAACATACAAAGATATCATCGGAATTAATACCATAGGTTTTGGTCATACCGGACCAGAAGTTAAACCCGGGCTAGTGTGGACACAGGAGCAAGCGGATAATCAATTACGACAAGATTTAGTTAAGTTCGAAGAAGGTGTTTCTGACCAGTTAGATGTCGATGTCAATGAAAATCAATTCTCAGCCTTAGTAAGCCTCGCCTATAATATAGGACAGGGTAATTTCAACAGTTCAGGATTATTAAAGCAAGTTAATTTAAGTAACTTTGAAGAAGCAGCCAGACGATTTTCCTTATGGTCCAAGGCCGGAGGAAAAGTATCAGAAGGCCTAACTAAACGCAGAGCGATGGAAGCTGCCTTATTCACGGAGCCTGTATGAGTTTGCGCAGCGAGATATCTCCATACGAAACAGTTGACGGTTATGTATGCCCGTCTATAGTACCTTCCGGAACGATTCGAGGCTGCGATAACCAGCCTATGTTCACTAGTGAGTATTTTATAATGCTTAACAGAAATGGCGATCTAAATACCGTTGATGTTTCGAATTACCAGGCATTGATTAAAGCCTGCGTTGGTACTGACAACCACCTTCACAGAGCTCCTGGAGACACCACCCCCGATGAATACGACGATCACGTTGGTGTATTCGCTGGGTATGCTGAATTCGATTTAAAGGTGCCATTTAGCCTTCCGATGAGATTATGGCGGTTCCCCCAGCTTCTGTACGCGTTTCTCTTAAATAAGGGTGTTCCTAGCTTCCTAATGCCATTCTACTCATTCTATAATGCCCTAGTTATCGCGACGTCATGTATTAATGCTCCAACGAGTGACACAGATTCGAGAAGGCTTAATTGGCACCAATGGCAGGCGACTAAGCATAAGTCTATGTTGGCGAACTTCGCCGGTAATTTTTGGTTGTGGCGGCAACGTAAAGTGTATAATACTGACAAAGTAATGCAAGCTGTCGCTAAGATTTATTATCAAGACAATCATCCCTTTAGCAAATATTGGGTAGATTAACTGGTACTTGACTAAATAAGTAGGTTATGGCTTACTTATATGGGATAGGAGTACCGATTTATGTTTATATTATTCCTTAGTCTATTGCTTTATTCGTCAGCTGGTTTAGCCGCCGATCCTCTGGATTCTCCACCTTTTCCTAGTTCTGACTGGGTTGGCCCTACGCCGGCAATGGATAGTTCCATACCAAATGAACGGGGGATATTACAGAACTCTATATTTGGAGATTCTTTAGATAAATATCACATTAAAGTCTATGGTTGGGTGGATGTAGGAGCTAACATAAGTACTTCTAGCCAATCGAATGCTCCAATGTCTTATAATATAGTCCCTAACTCTGTGCAATTAGATCAGCTAGGATTAAGAATTGATAAAGTAATGGATACGGCGTCTAGGACTAATACTGACTGGGGCTTTCGGTTAACTGGTATCTACGGCATAGATTATAGGTATACGACTGCGCAAGGTTACTTTAGCAATCAATTACTACAGAATAACAACCTGTATGGCTTTGATCCCCTGGAAGCGTATGTAACCTATTATATCCCAGGTGTAGCGCAAGGATTAGTTATTAAAGCCGGCCGATATATATCTCCAGCCGATATTGAAGCTCAAACATCGCCCGATAATTATATGTATTCCCATTCCTTAATGTTTACCGTCGACGCTTACACATACACTGGGGTCACGGGAACCGTTAAATTAAGTGATAACGTGTCTATTCTAGCCGGCGCTCACGGAGCGAATGATATGTCTGTATTTATACCCAGCTCTCCTGTTAACGGACAATTGTTAATTCGATTAGACTCTAACAGCAAAAATGACTCCCTATGGGCCGGCATTAATTCACTAGGCAGTAATCAATTTACACAAGGACATGATAACCTAGGAGCATACACAGCAGTGTGGGGGCATAAATTTAATGATACCTTCCACATGCAAACCGAAGGTTATTACCAATGGCAGTATAACGCCGCATTAGGTGGCACATGTAATTACGGACCTATTTATTCATTCGGCGGGGGCGGCGGATGTGGACCTATAATAAACGGATTATCGTGGTCTACGGGCTTTGTTAACTACTTTCAAATGAAACTTAATCAAAGTAACTATCTATCATTAAGAAACGATTACTTAAATGACCCACAAGGGCAGAGAACTGGCTACGCCACCTCGTATTATAGCGCCACGTTTGGCCTAACACATCATCTTACTAAGAATGTAATGTTACGACCAGAAGTTCGTTACGAGAGGTCTTTAGCGCCCGGCGTAACTCCTTATAATAATGGGACTGCTGTAGACCAGACAACTATATCAGCTGATATTATCTTTAAATTTTGATAATACTGGATTTTTCTTGTGTAGGATTAACCTCAGTGAACCCGCAAAAACAGCATTTACACCATTGATTTAGCTCGCCATGGGGGTACTTTAGCGCTACATGACATTCCTGACAGATCATGTCTAAGAATTTTGGTTCAATGGGCGATTCTTTAATTTTGAGTTCCATATCTTTGCATCCTCTTCAACATTAACATTAATTGATTTAAAGTTTCCTAGATGACCCACAAGTAAATGACAACTAAGGCCGTTATGCATGCCTTCGCATAAAGTTATGAGATTGCTTGGCTCTAGTTCTAACTCCGGATGCATATGGAAAGGCCGTTTATGGTGCACTTGTAGTTTATCTTTACCGCCGCAGACTTCGCATACGGGATGATTCTCTAGATGATGTTTTCTAACAGTATGCCAATGACCAGACCGCAAGGTACTTACGTCGGTCTTTCCTTTTATTACGTCGTGTATATGTCGCAGCACTCTATGTATCATATTAATGCCAAAACTTCGAAATAATTTCTATGATTGTTAAGATTGCAAATAAGGCCTTAACCCCACCATGCATGGTATATACCATCTTCTTAACGTCGTCTGTTTGTCCTCTAAGTAGCTCTACTGCCTTTTCATTGGCTGTACTTCGTCTTGTGTGTTCTTTTAATGTCTGGTGCTGCTCAGCTAAGGTTACTTCTATCTTGGTTATTTTTTCTTGTATGTTATCCAACTTATCCATATTATTTCAACAACTTGTGTTCCCCCATGCATCTATGGCACACTATCCTATAGTGTTTACCGTTAATATTTATTTGTATTCCATGCTTGTCTGTTCCAAAGAAATGTTTATGACATCTTGGACAATCAGCGACAAACGTTCCTCTCATAAAAGCTATAATTTTATGTAGTAATTTAATCATATTAAGACCCACTCGTGTTGATGCTTAAAAGTGTGCAAATATTAGCCAGTTGATCAGGCGGCATACTACTTAAGCTATTTATTATAGACGCCTGCATCAACAAAACAACATTAGCGTATTCGCCGTTTACATCTTGAGTCTGTAAAGCTGTTGTAATTGCTGCAATGATTTGATCGTTAGTCATTATGCTATCCTCACTAAATTCATTACTAAAGGGTTAACTGTTACGGTTCCAGTATTTGTATAACCTGCTAAGGTAACGGCTACAGAACCATTAACAGTCAAGATACAATTTGTTGCAATTGTCATGGCTTGAAAGTTGTTAGAATAAATAATACTCGTATTTGTGCTTTGAGGCGTGGCTGTGTGCAAGCTGCCAGTCTGATATGTCCCATTATATAATATACCAACCGTCGCAACGTTACCCGCCGCGCTTGAAGCTGTTAAACTACAGCTTGCTACAACTAGATAGGTTCCGGCTACAGGCGTGACCGTTGCAATAATAACTCCACCAGTAGTTAAAGTCTGAGCTGAAGTACTAGTAACCGTGTAGTTAGTAGCTGTTGTTGGGGGGCTGTATGAAGAAAAGTATCCATCTTGTGCCATATTAAGCTCCTTCGAATACGTTTACAGTGCCAGAAGTTGCAGCTATTAAATACGGAGTAACACTAGCGCCATACGCAAACGCCACAACTTGACCTGGATATATTGGAATGCCGGTAGCTGTAGTGACACCAGAAGTAGCGCCTAGATAAATTGTATTGGTAACGGGGGCTATCATAAGTTGTTTTCTACTTGTTAGGTTAGAGGCACCGACTCTAGCTGCAACAGCTGTGGTACCAACAGTGATACTGCCGCTTGATATAGACGTGTTAATAATATCAGCAGTTTCTAGTTGCGAATTTATTGAATTGATGGCATTTCCGGAACCGTCAACAGTATAAGCTGTGGTTTTTAAATTAGCAGCATTAAACTGAGTCGCTTCAACATTTGACACCCCAGGTGAAGTATTTAGAACAACAGTAGCCGTACCGGACGTATACGCTGTCATTATAGCTTGGATGTTTGTAAAACCAGCAGAGAATGCAATTCTTACACCACCATTTGTAGTAAACCCAGCAGTAGTATAAGCATTTGTCGGTCCACCTTGGACTGCTTCCAATGGAACATACGTACTACCGTTAACACTACCTTGAAACTGAATAGTACCTACCCATGTTCCTGAGATTAATGCGTATGCGGATGATATGTCATTTATAGGTAACTGTAGAGTGGCATTTAATGCGCCTAAAGTTCCAGTTGTAGACACGTCTGTGTGAAATGGTGCATTAAGTATTGCTGGAGGAATTGATCGTAATTGAGCATAACAAAGTACTGTACCGGAAACATATGATGAAGAAGTTAAGGCTATATTTGTAGCCCCGATCGGTGCATAGTATAATCCATTTGATGTAATTGTTGATTGTGGTCCATTATTTGGGTTAGATAAATTTATTACATCAATTGTAAAAAATGAACTACCACTATTTGAACCTGTAAGAGTTAAAGTTGAACTCCAAGTTCCACTTATTTCTATTAGTATCCCGGAATAAGAATTAATATTTGTTAGACCAGCACCGGGGATTAGTAATATATTACCGTTTCCTGCAATAGAACCAGATATTGCAACAGAACCTGAACCTATTAATAAATTTCCACGAACATCTGATTGTAGAGCCGCTTGTTGACCAGTTGTAAGAGCAGATTGTGTGCTATTATATTGACCACCTATAAGTTGTGAAAAACTTGATACAGTGCCAGGAGTTACAGGCCCGTCAGATTGATCTTTAGTATTAACTACCCCAGTTGATGTAGTAGAAATAGGTTGGAGGTTAGTTCCGTCTGAACCTCCAACCAATATAGCTTCAGTGGGTATAGCAGAGCCCGTAGCTCCATCTGATTGATCTTGCGTCGGTAATCTTGAATTAATATCTGCCATACATCACCTGTTATTTAATTAGATTTCAAATCCAATAATTGAGCTATAAAGATCATCTGCTTGCTGATCTCTATTGGTCATAGTAACTCGAACCCTAACACCAGCGGCAACTAATATAGGAGCTTGAATGATCAAACTCATATCTGGAGTTGCTGTAGAGTTAAATTGAGCTGCTAACGGAGTAAATATACTTGTTGCTACACCTGTTTCAATCTGAAGAACCATTTTAGCTTTTCCAGCTGCTGATGATTCAATTTGTTGTAGATGTAATGTTTTCCCCGCAGTAACTGTATAATCATGATTATCTGAAGAGCCAGCAGCAATAGCACTAGCGTCTTTATAATCCATGATTGGTGTTCCAGCGCCAGCTGGATCAATAATTACAGGTAAAGGATTTGAAGAGCTTACAAATGAAGATCCTAATGAGATCTCAACAGGTAAACTATTCGAAGCACTTGGGGAAGCTCCAGAAATTTGTGTAATATTCTGGCTCCAAGGTGCTCCACCTTGATTAGCAGTTACTGTTCCACTTACTGGTTGAGTCACTTGTGACCCGTCTACCAATAAACGTCCAGCTGAATCAGATTGTAAGGAAGCCTGTTGTCCAGTAGTTAAACTGATAGGTGAACTATTATAAATAGCTCCGCCTAACATTGAAAAACTAGATGCAGTTCCTGGAGATGCAGGTCCATCAGCTTTATCGCTTGTCAATATGATCGATTGATCACTTGCAATAACGACTGGAATGGAAGCTGCCATTACTTTCTGACCTAAAGAGATAGCTGCGCCACCTACTTGAGTCAAATTTTCAGTCCAAGGGCCACCTGATTGCGTTACGGCGCCGATGACGTTACTACCAGCAGGCAGAGAACCAGAAATACCAAACGCGGTATTTCCAATGCTTCCACCAGCTTGGAATGGAGATCCTAACGTTGAATTAATTGTAATTAACTCAGAATTAGTTGCCGCACCCGTTGGTAGCGGTAAACTTGCTGCACTAATAGGTTGAGTCACTGCCGACCCGTCTACTCGTACTGCTCCAGCTAATGTTAAGGAGAGTGACTCCATATTCCCAGTGCTAAATGAAGGAGACGCGGTCGAAACCAACGCTCCAATATAGATAGCATCTGCGGGAGGCGGAGATCCAACAGGTCCTTCAGCGGGGTCTGTTATTGATATACTCCCACTAATAGGTAGTGGGGTTCCACCACTCACACCTTGTACAGATACAACACCGCCTGCTGGGGTACCTGCTACACCTTGCCCGTCAATTTGGGCTGATCCGGCAGCGTTAACTGCCTGTTGTTGACTTGGCGTCGTTGCATCTGCTAATTTGATGATGACGTCACCGGGGTTTTCGGTCCTAACCGGTAAGGAACTATTAAAATCGCTCATTAGTTTATCCTCCTACTAAGGCGTTTAGTTTTTCCTGCAGTGAAGATTCTGCAAGTTCTTGTTTTTTAACGGCTTCTTCTAACCGTCGTATTTCTTCCATCCTCTGTTCCATGATATACTCCATTTCTGCCTTAGCAGCTTGGACTCTTAAAAGCTCCGCTTTTAATTTCTTTTGTTCTAACATATTAACCTATCTCCAATATTTGTACTCGAGCGTTAAAATTTCCGGGACCCGTCCCGACTTGCTTTACCGACACGGTTATAGTATTTCCCGCACCTATTATTTGACCAGGAACTATAGACGATCCTGTTTCAAAAGTAAAAACTTCATTTAATTGCGCAGCTGATGTGTAGTTCTGGTCATAAATCCCACTGCTACTATTTGTAATTGTCCACTGTGCGACATTTGTACCACCTACTGATACTAACAATAAACACGCAACTTTCGGAGAAGCAGGTGCTGTATAGGTTGCTACTGTAGTTGTGACTCCTACTGCAACTGCGGATTCAGCATTATATATCAGAACTGAGTTCTGATTAGGATTGACACCTTCAATATTAACATTTAAGGCACCATTAACACTGTTAAGTGGGTTACCGTTCGTATCCTGAATGTTAACATTACCGCCAGTGGAACTGGTACCAATTCTTGCCATTTATGCTATCTCCAGTACTGCTATGGTTTGACCGGCAGTGGCTGTAATAGCCCAAATATTTCCTGTAGGCGTTAAATCTAATTGTATTGTACTTCCGTTATAAAGTGGATAGCCAGTTGATACGGTTACCGCACTTGAATTACCGATATAAACAGCAACATTTGGATCTGCTTCTACTGCTAAACTAATAGAACTTCTATTAGTTAGCGGAGTAGGAGCTAATTGAACCGCAGTTAGGCCTATTATATACTGACTTGTCTGAAAAGAATTCAATCCCGCCGTATTCGATGTCACTGTGCCGGAAACTGTCGAACTACCTGAAGAGATAACTGTTATAGGAGATTGATCACTCGCTAAAACCACGGGTAACGAATTTGCTTCAGTTGTTTGGCCTAAGTTTATACTAGCGCCACCTACACTAATTAAATTAACATTCGATCCACCACCTCCACCAGAAGTGTTGACGTTAATAGATCCATCGGCGTTAACCTTAAGCTGATTATCAGAACCGCCATTATAGCCATCTTTAACTGTTGTTGTAGCCATATTAGCTTAATCCTTGTCCCAAAAATGTGATAATTAACTGCCCATTAGTGATAGCTGTACTCGTCATTGACCGTAACGAAACTCTACTATGAGCACTTATCACTACTGGAGTTGCGGATACCACTCCGCCGCCTATTATAGTTCTTAATACTTCATTACCTATAGATCCTGTATATACACCTATGTAATCCCCTGTTGTATCAATCCATGAAATCCCGTACGCTACTCTAACACCAGAATTAGCGACAACCTGCAGGGGCAACGAGGCTGATCCAGGAATCGGAGTCACATTAGTATATAGTATTTCCGGCGCATCAATCCAGAACACTGGGAATAAAGTACCCGCAATCATTATTTATTCCCTTTCTTTATGTTCTCAGAAGCCGGTAGATGTTGTAGATTCCATGGAACGTGCAAACCTCTTTTATCTTTACCTTTTAATGGAATAATATGATCAACATGATAGCCTTTAGGACATGTTAAATAAATCTGTTTAATTTGAGTTGTATGTTCATCAGTCAACCATTTAGGTGTTTGCTGTAGTTTTGTCGCCCGTCGTTGTGCTGCATAATAAGCTATCTTATTCTTATTGCATTTATTCCATTCTCTCTGTAGCTCATTCATTCGGTTTCTATTATTTGTTGCCCACCGTTTATTTTGAGCATTATGCTTTTCCTTGTTATCCTCATGCCACTGTTTAGATCGGTCGGCTGCTATAGCCTTGGAGATGTCGTTATCCCGATAGCCCCTCTCGTGTATTTTGCGACAAATAATACACCAAGGGGACAGACCATCGCGCATTGTTCTATTTTTATAGAACTCGCAGGTTTCTTTAGTCTGTTGGCATTTCGAACACCATTTCATAAATCACACTATATAGACACAGCAAACATCTGCACATTGATAGTTGAAGATCCGCCTGAAGATGAAGTATATATCGCCCGCATCCATCTAAAGCTAACTTGTGGAATCAAGATAACCACCGAAGCTCCAGCACTTACAGATGCCGATGCACTTGGTATATTTGTCCAGTTAGTTACTGTAAAGTTACTGGGTTGATAACTCTCTAAAAAGATATCGTTTGACATCTGAATCTGAAGAGTACCTGCTGCTGTGCTATCTCCAAAAACTGCTTGAAAACTAGCAGAGATTAATTGATTTGAATCAATTTGTATCCCGTTGTGACTCGCAGTATCAACTGCGCTTAATACGTTGCAACTTACATTCTTCATAACTATTCCTTATATTAAAGCGATTAACTTAATTAATGCATGGATAGCTTCTAAAGCAATCTTAATCTCTGCATGAAAGATGTATCCTATAGCAATTCCAACTGGTAATGGTGCCAAGGTTATGATAGACATTACCATGGGCTGTATTTTTGCAATAATTGGACTTAATTTACTCATTAATGAACTTAACATAAATAACCTCTATCGATAATATTCAGTTACTTCTATGTAACCGCCTCCGCCTGCGCCACCAGCAAAACCATTCGTACCGCCACTTCCGCCACCACCAACAACACCAACTGAATAAGAATAAGTGGAACTCGGGGACGGAATAATCGCCTCTACATAACCACCTGCACCGCCGCCGGCACCGGATGGCACGTTAGCTAGGCCAGTTGCTCCGCCTCCGCCGCCGGATCCATAAGCTAAACCCGCGGTGCCAGCACTATTTGCATACCCCCCGTACCCGCCACCGCCGAAGAATGAAGCTCCCCCGTTACCGCCTTGATTATAGGTAGATGTGCCTGTATATGTGCTTGGCCATCCATGCCCGCCGTAACCCGCCGTACCATGCGCGGGTGCGCTGATGGAAGCTGATCCAGGGGCTCCACCTTGTCCGCCGCCGAATGCTCCGCCGCTGCCGCCGTTTGCGGTCAATAGAGACGAACCAAATGTTGAAGAATTACCATTGCCGCCGCCGGTACCACCACCCGCGTTACCGCCTCCGGCACCACCTCCACCCGCTCCAACCATTCTAACACGAATGTATTGAACGCCCGATGGAGTCGTATAGGTTCCTGTACCCACTGAAAATATTTGTTGTGTGGGGTTAATAACTGCTGCAATCCCTAAGACATAAACCGCATTCCAAGCTGCAGCTGTTGTCAAGGATGTAGAGATTACTGTGACGGTCAACTGTGTGCCAGCAGCCATTGCTTGAATGACGTTAGCACCGGAGGACTCAACAGTTACTACACCAGTGCTATTATTGATAATCTGAAACTGTTGACCTAAGACTAACGTAGAAGTTACTGGTAATACAACTGTTTGAGTTGAGGTTCCTGTAAAATACTGCTGATATGTACTACCAACTACTAATGTGGTGGTTCCGGCTGCCGTCACAGTCGTAGTGTACCCTTCTATTAAGTTATTAGCATTTAAATTCTTGTTGGCATCCCATGAAGCAAAACTCGAAGCTGCAGGAGTGGAACTTGTAGGAGCTAAAGCTAACGTAGGAGTAGAAGTTGCATTAGTTACTGTTCCTGTAACGTTATCTTGATTAGTAAATGAAAATGATGTAACAGTTCCGCTCGGCCCACCTGTCACTTGGGAATAAGGTAAACTTAACGCCGAAAGTGTGGTTAATGTTGAGTTAGAGGTAGCAGTAATATTTGCGGCAGTACCAGTAGTATTTTGATTTAAGGTAGGAAAGTTCCCAGCGACCGCAGCGGCCATTGATGTGCCGTTACCATATAGAATACCTGTGACTGTAGTCGATAAGGTTAATGCCGGAGTTGTGCCGCCACTTGAAGTTCCAGCGAATCCATTTGATGAATTCACAGTTAACGAGGTTACGGGAGCTGTCCCACTGGATGCGGCAGTTACTAAACCCTTTGCATTTACAGTGATGGATGCGTTTGTATATGATCCGACGTTACTATTTACAGTAGCTAACGTTGCTGCCGCAGATCCTGGTCCGGAAGCAGTCACATCACCAGTTAAAGCTGTGATATAATTACCAGCCGCTTGTTTACTATTAAACGTTGACCAGTCTGTCGAACTTAATGCTCCTGTCGTAGACGATGAAGATAGAGCTAAACTTAAGGCTTGACCAGATAAACTTAATCCGTTTGCTGTAGATAATGTGACGTCCCCAGTATTAGTACCTGAGTTTGTGCCGTTAGTAATACTACCAGCTAAAGTAATGCCGCTTGTTCCTGGAGTTATGGTTGCTATTCCAGCTGTATTTGGTGCTTTAAACTGCCAACTATTACGATCTCCGGACGTTAAAGCATACCCAGTTGCTATAGAATTTTCTTCAATGTTAATACCCGAACTCGATCCTGAGCCCACGCCCCCGGCAGTATTGACATTAATAACAGGATTTGAAACATTTAACGTCGTACTATTTTCAAATATTGTAGTACCTTGGATGTTAACAGTTGCACCGCTTCGTCCAATATTAATAATGCTAGCATTAACTGTACCAATTGCTAATGTTCCTGACGCCACTGTATCTGCTTGAGCGATCGTTAAATCACTTGCTGCAAAATTTCCAGACGCATCCCTTTTAACAATAGTATTAGGAGTATTGGCAGAAGTCGCCGAGGTAACTGCGGAAGCAGCGCTATTGAATGTATTCCAATCAGTAGAACTTAATGCCCCCGTAGTAGAAGTCGAAGCTAGAGCTAAAGATAATACTTGATTTGCATCAATACTTAAACCATTAGGGGTTCCACTAATGGTTACTGTGCTAATTTGATCAAAATTACCAGTGAATGGATTAAAATTAAAGGATAAAGCCATAAATTAACTCGCTACTACTGTAGATAGTCTATTAGAACTATCGTAAGTTAATGTTAAAGTTTTAACAGTTGAAGAAGCTAATTTATAGACTGCTGTTCCAATTTGTCCGGCACCGTTTCCTGAAACAATATAAGTTAAATCAACTTCGTTAAATGCCGTCGGTACTAAAGACCCGGTAAGTCGTGAAGTTAATAAATTAATTTCAGTAGATTGATTTGCAGACGTTGCAGCTCCTGTTGGTAGCGGAAGACTTGCTGCACTAACTGCTAACGTGCTTTGATCTGAAGCAATAGTTACAGGCAATGATGAGGACATCGTTGTCTGCCCTAATGCAATTGCTGCACCGCCGACTTCAGTTAAATTTACATTTCCTATTACAACGTCACCGGCTAAGGATACTTTTAAATTACCTGATGCATCTAACTGCAGCGGTTCTGTATTTCCGCTTGAATTCTCACCGCCGACCACAATGCTGGTAGTCGGAATCGGTAATCCATTCGTGGAACCAGTTAATGTTACATTGCTTGAACTTGGATAAACGTAGTTTTGCATATTATCCGCCAATCTGTTTATCTGTTATGAAGATACTGCATGTACCAGTGCCAGCGGTTGTGGCGGTATAAGCTAATCTTATAGCGTAAAAAGGTAATTGATTTAAATTGATTACAATAGTGTCATTTGCAGCTGCGACGAAAGGAACACCACCGGCTAGAGTTAAACTTGTCCAATTTCCAGGATTGACAACAACACTATCATTTCCCTCATTGACGTAGTAATCATTGCTGACCTGCACCGCGAAGGTTCCAACTGAATTAGTTGTAGTTACATTAATCTGATAACTACAGTTATCCATATAGCGCACGACAGTTGGCGCTGTATTAAACGAAGATGATAAGCTTTGATTAGTCGCTAGTGTAGTTACCAGCGTGTTTTTCCGAGACATTTTAACCCCCTCATGAGTACGACGTGATCGCGTCTAGGCTTCATACTTAGCGGAATGACCTTATTTGTCCCTCTGGTGCCTAGCTTCTAAGGACTGCGCACTTGTTTGATAGGATTTCGGCATTTTCTGTAATGCTGGCGCGGACTTAACTCCCTTTGACTGTGCCTGTTGAGCTTGCATCTGTTGCTGTTGTTGCATCGGTTTTGCTTGGGCAGCCATGATAGAAGGCGCGGTCATAGTAGAATCAAGTGGAGATGCCATAAACATGGAGATACCAACCCTAGTTTTATAGGGTATAACTAGATCTTTATGGGAAGCATTAGAGATTTCTTCCATCATTTGTGACTTTAAGCCGTTGTATAATTGGGGAAACATGGTACCAATATGCTGAATATCTTGAGCCGTAATAGTGCCATTCTTTACCTTTTCAAGTACCAATAAAGGTTGTTGGGCAATCTGTAAGGCAGCATTATAGGTAGCTTTTTGTGTTGTAGAGGGCACAGGTTTACTGTCTAATGGTGCTTTCTTATCTAAATCAGGCCTTAAACTATTTAGGTAATTTACCACTCCGCCAATCATCATACCTCTAGCGCTATTGTGATCGGGCATTATGTTTTGCAGAGGATCATCATGTGCGAAGATAGGTCCAGGATTACCTTGAATGCTTCTTAATTGTTTGTTAAGTTTCTCAACCTCTTTATCAGATGGTTTAGCATGCTCTGGAAGTATTGCTACACCTAATTTGAATATGTTCTTAACAGCCTTAGATGCTAATTCTGCTCCTTTAATAGCCGAAGTAGTATGTTCTACAGCAGCTTTAACACCGTGGGCAGTTGCAGCACTTTCAAACAAAGGCTTAGCTAATGCTGATATTAATGGCTTAAAGACTGGTCCAATAGCTTTAGCACCTATAATCGCACTGATAGAATGCGGTAATCCGACGGAATGTGCCAAACCACCACCGATAGTAGCTCCTAGGGTTGCACTACCAGCATCCGTTAGTCCGTGGTGTATAAACCAATCAGCGAGTTGGGATCCCATAGTTTGTTTATCTAAAGTTGACATTGTCACGTTTAGAGGAGTTTTCATTATAGGAGATTCTAATCCTAAGTTTGCATGTGTGTCTGAAATGACCTTATGATACTTCTGAGAGGCATCTATAAAGTTTTGTAGTTTAGATTGTTTAATCTCAGCACTTGGGTTTCCTAATTGATTTAGATAGGTATTCACTTTACCGGGGTTAATGACTTTGTCATCACCTACTTTAGTCATAAAGGTAGATTCAAAGTCTTTAAGAGCAGGTAAGTAGTCTTTAAAGGCGCCATTAATGGCGACTTGACGTTCCGCAGCTTTACCCCATACTTTAGTATCCTCTAAACTAGTTCTTAGATCATGGGCTAATTCTTTAGCAGCATTGCGGAAGGGTCGCTCCTTAAGAGGTACGATATCTTTATTAAATCTACCCCATTCTTGAAGTTGTTGTTTTAATTCTTGCGTTGCATTAAAGATCTTAGAAGGATCATCAGACATGACAGCTTGTTTATACTTAACTGCTTGTTCTTGCAACAATCCAGCATGTTCATCTTTACTTAACTTCTGTAATACGTTATCAACCTTATCAGTAATTTCATTAACTTGACTACTAATCCCCTGATGCATAGAAGGAACAGCTGATTCAATATCTTTAGCTTTTAACCCTTTAGGCCCATAGACTTCATCCGCAACACCAGTGATACCGGCGTGTAGATCTTCTAACTCATGTGTCATAGAGGTAATAGGGTCAGGGTTCGCCATATGCTCATTAATCCGACCTTTGAAATCTGCAGCTAATTGGGAAGCTTTATTCCCGAGCGTTGCATCCCAAAGACTACTTACAGACTTAGCACCACCGCCAACCATACCGCCTAATACGGCAGACATGCCTAAATCAGCAATAGCACTCTGAGCGGATTGTTCAGGATCTTTTAATACCATCCTGGATACTTCATCACTTCCAGTAATTAACATGTTCTCGATAGCACCTTTAGCAGCCGCGGCGCCAATCTTAGACGCTAAGGTTTCTCCTGCAACAGGTGCTAATTTTGCAGCAATCTTTTCAACAGCTCCTAATTGTGTAAACTTAGATAGTTGTGGTATTGCTTCTGCTAAACCAGTAAGCCCCGCTTTAGCTGCAGCACTCTCCCCTAACGTAGCCAATGCTGGTGCCACGAAACCCGCTGCTTCGCCGGCAAAGGCGGTTGCAGGATTAGCTTCAGCTCTACCACGAATATCTTCTGGGTTTACGCCGAAGGATTCTTCTAACATAGGTGCTATAGGTCCAGCAAGGCCCTTTCCAGCGCTTTCTGCGAATGTCTTGGCCTGTTCCCCTAAAGAACCATATTTCTCTTCTTGCATCTCTGGAGCAATGAATTCATTAAGTCCTTCAGGTTCAGTTTGTGATTGTGCTGATTTATCGACTGCGGGTCCACTTGCAGGACTGGCGATAAACTCGTCTAAACCTTCAGGTACGTCATTCGTAGCCATTTGATTTCCTATTCTGCGTTCAATTTTTTAAGTACTAACTTAGCTCTCGGATCGGAGGGGTTGGCTTTTGCCCATTCAACGTATTTTTTCTGTTGTTGATTTAAACTCCCAGGTGCTTGCGTTGATCCAAATTTTTCAAGATCGATACCATAGGTTTTAGCTAATGGAGCAGCAGACTTCTGAGCTAAGAATTCTGTTAATGCTTTTCGTTTAGCTGCAACTGTTGCCGCCTCGTCGCCTGGTTTAGGTTCTAAGTCCGATGTTGTTTTCTGTTCAAATTCGTTAACCCGGCCTTCTAAGTCGTGAATTAGTGGTAACATCATGGATCTCATTGCCAGAATCGAGGGGGGGTTAAAGCCCGCTCTACCAATCCTACCGCCTATTGTGTTTTCTTTCATCGCTTCATCAAAATGCTTTAGAATTTGATCACTATTCTTCTTGGCGTTCTGCGCCGTTCCGATTTCTTTTGAAACTTCCTTCTGCTTGTCAGGTGGTACAATACTTTGAATTAGAGATGCTGGGTCCATTTTAGACAATTGCTCAGGTGTTGAGTTGGCAACCATATCCCGAACTGCCATCTGTTGGACGACAGGAGCAGTTTGCATATGGAGTTGTCCTAGAAGCTGTTGACCCCGAGATTGGGCAAGTGCCGACTGCGACTTACTTGTCGATTCACCAATCTTAGCGGCCATTAGATCCTGCATCTGCATTCTTGTCATCTCAACCGCTGCATTCTCGTCTTTTAGCCTATCGCGATTCATGCTGAGTAGAGTCTGTCGTTTACCTAGGTCCGCCCGCTGCGATTCAATATCCCTATCAATCTGTCTATTTAAGAACTCTAATGCTTGGTTTGGTCCGCCGGTTAACCCGGAGCCAAGTCCGCCTAATGCAAGACCGACACCAGTCATGAGTTTACCCATGGTGTCCTGCTTACCCATAAATCTATTGGGTTCGATGTGACCATTGAGGTAATCTTGCATCATCGCTTTTCGTTCAGTCTCAATCTCGTTAACCTTAGCCTTGTGGTCAATCATCAACTGATTCACTGCACCGGCCTGGTCCTTCATGATTTGTGCCTGCGCTTTTGCACCTTCCGACTCTGCCGCTGACTGACCTTTAATACCAGCTTCTGACTCCTGAACACCAGCGCCATACGATCCAGGTTGTGGTTGCTGAGGTTGTTGACTCTGTGGTTGTTGGGGTTGTTGAGCCGCAATACCGCCTTGATCTACTGTGCCAGATTGTGCCGCTGCTTGTTGAATCTGTTGTGGGTCAAGTCCCAGCTGTTGTTGCTGTTCAGGACTAACTGATTGAGATGGTGGCATGTTGTTGATAACAATAGGTTGTTGAGTCTGTGGTTGTTCATCTGCCTCAGCTTCTCCACCCTCTGCCATCTTCTCATACTGTAGATGTTGTTTAGGTTCAGGCTTGTCAAGCTTCTCAACTACTGGAGCTTGATAAGGTTCATACTCGATGTGGTGTTTAGGTTCTGGAGGATTGACCGGTTCAATCTCTAACTCTCCACCTTTTGCCGCTCTGACACCACCTGCTGGTTTCATAGCTGGATCTGGTGATTGCATTGGTCTTGGAACCTTCTTAGATTCCTCTAACTTAGGATTAGATTGCGTCACTTGTCCGCCATCCGCCATTTGTAAACTATCTAGGTTCTGACGATTCATCGGATGCAATGCTTTTATCGCAATCTTGACTTCATGTCCATCTGGATGTGTCAATGTTGCCGTATGTTCATCTCGACTCTTAAGCTTAAACTTGGAAAGGTCTACCTTCATCTTCATATACTATTTACCTTTCTTCTTAGCTTTGACAGCCTTGACAAATCGATGAGCCGCTTCTGCTGGGTTAGCAGATTGTGTAACTGATCTTGGAAGGACGATCTCACCAGGGGATAGGATCGCAGGCACAGTATCGTTAGAGTAGCTATCTTTAGCCCCCCCAACCTTAGCTTTACCAGGGACATGACCGCCATCTTTAATGTTAATAGGCATCTTATCGACCTTGCCACCTGACGCGTACATCAACTGACCAAGTTTAGACTTACCTTTGTAATTCTCTTTCTTTATAGCATCATAACCTGTTTGAGACGGTATCTCACCACCTTCAGCATACGATGTACCAACTCCACTCATATAGTTTGCAGATGCTGGAGCTACGGTTGCAGCAGCTGGCGCACTTAATGCTCCAGTAACGGCGGATCCTAATCCACTTGCAATACCGCCGCCAATCTGTCCAATCTGTGTAGCTTGTTGAGCTCCTTGGCCAGCTTGTATTTGATTAATTCCTTGTTGCTGCGCCAATTGTTGCTGTTGTTGTTGTAATGCTGTCTGTGCTTGGCTATTAATCGCATTCTGTTGTTGGCCTACCTGCGTCCCTGCCAACGCTGCCATATTGCCTTGTTGAGCCTGTAATGCGCTAATAGACCCTAATTGTTGTTGAGCCTGCAATGTTGCTGCCTGTCCAACTGACTGCTGCTGAGTGTTAGCTCCTTGTTGAGCTGCTTGTCTCGCCATTAAGCCAGCATTTGCACCAGCTCCACGCTGTCCAGCCATCAATGCCGCTTGTTGATTGACATTGGCGCCTGTAGCTTGATTAAGTTGATTTAGCGCTGGTGTTGGTCCCTGCCCTTGTGCCATAGCACCGAGTTGATTCGCTAGCGCTTGTTGTTGATTATATACTGAGGATTCATTACCAACCCCCCCGGCTCCCTGCAATTGTGATGCCAATTGCCCTTGCCCCCCCTGCGCAGCTGCCAAGTTGGCGCTATCTAAGTTGACTTGATTAGCAGCGGGGTTAGATTGTGCCCCTTTTGAAAGTGCATTTATACCGGCACCGGCTGCGGCAGATGCGATCCCACCAGCAATCGCCGGTATTAAAGGTGCTAAAAAGGGCATAGTATCTCCTAGAATGCGTAGTTTGTACCATCAACTAACGACTAAAGGCACGTTATGTGTCTCTATTCTTAGCGGAATGACCCCCTGCCAATCTCGCCAACCTGCCGAGTTGACACCTGTGACCTTGTAAATCTATGTAATTATTGTCAATTTGTAGACTTATACACCATCTAAACGCAAATAGGGGCCTATTTCACCCCTCAAAATTCGCGGATTGGCCCGATTTGTGCTCAAAAACCTGTCTACAGGGAGTCAACTTTGCCGGGGTGTCAACTTTGCCGGGGTGTCAGGTTGTTAGGAGTGTCAGGTTGTTAGGAGTGTCAGGTTGTTAGGAGTGTCAGGTTGTTAAGTCTATAGATTGCTAATACTGCCTAATGGGAATTTATATTGAATATCGCAAATCGCGATTTACGATATGATTCTTATATTATGTCTTTATAAGGCTATATTTGTAACTCATATTGTACAGGTTACTTCTTTTGTATATTATGAGATACGTATGGTTTATTAAAGTTACTAAATATAAAGCATAACTTGTTTTTTAGACATATTTCTAAACTATTACTTAAGATTTACACCCAAATCTACTTACTGGGTGTTTTTGTTAAATCAAGTATTGCTGTGAACATATCTGGGAAGTTGGTGAATCCGTGCATTAAAGCTCTTTGGTGGGTATTGCGATCTTGACTAAACATGATTAATTTATTCTTACCAAGGGATTTTGAAACCTTGATTAGGGATTCTGTAATCAAGTTTAATGCTTTGTGTCTTTGGATTGGTGAAGCTTCTGGATTAGTGATGTATGAGTCGAGCATTGCATAGGGACCTTCCATATCGCGCATAAAGCCTGCAGCAATGACAATATCGTCTTCAACTACTACTCTCCCTACAACAGGTAGGTCATTTGTTAAATTTGGGTCCATTCCACGCGCGATAAGTAGTTTTTGTAGTAGTATCTGGGCATTCTTGGTATTAGTAAATGTCATTGTCATAGTTATTCCCATTTTGTCGTTTGAATGAAATTAAATGAGTTTAGTGTTCCTTGTGCGTTCATATACACTTGAAATTCTCCACATATATTATTATTTTTATCTGCTACTGAAAAAGTATAATGGGGTGCATCAGACGGAGGTGAATAACCGTAAGGTCCTAAAATGGATTGTACCGCGTTTAAAGTGGCTACCCCTATTTGCAATCCATCCAATTCATTAGTATAGGAATTTACCGCAGTTGTACAATTCGTTAGGTTTAAAGATTGACCGCAGGAGGTTAATAATAATAAAATAATTATTATATATTTCATATAATCTCCTCTAACATGGCATGTATGTTTCTGAACGTACATCCAATAGATAATCTAATAAACGTTCGACCTGAACATCATCATCAAGATACCTAATCCATTGAGGGTAAGTTAAAGCTAATTGAAATTTTAGATTTACATCCGTCATAATAACCTAAAATTACCACAATTTTGAATTTGTGTCAAGTTTGGGTGTTATTATGGTATATGGTTAATAACAGTGTATACCATATTATGTTATTAACCGAAGTTACGGCTGGCTTTCGATGTCCTGAATCCTCGTTTAGTTCCTACAATAAGATTCATGCCAGTTAATGTTAAACCAGCTCCTGGATAGTTACCATATTGTGAATTGTAAACTTCAGTTACAGTTACTTGAAATGATTCACATTTTTGTTGTTGGGGGAATACTCTTGCTTCAAATACGTTGGCTTGGCCTTCCCAACCACCGCCGCCTTGACTTCCCCAAGTAGATCCAGATCCCCACAATTGATCACTACCCCACGTTACTGGCTGTTGGCTTGGTGATACAATCGTTGATTGAGTTGGTGAGGGATTATAGTTATACGCTAATTGGACATTTAGGTTAAAAGGAGAGATATATTGTCCTAATAAATACATTTGGTAGAATCGTTCATAGCCTTGAACACCAGCTAAAGTAATCCATCCAGTTGTAAAACTCATGGTAACTGGTGTCGAGCCATCCAGATACACACCATCGGTTTCTTGGTAGAGTTGCCCTAAACTGGTTACGTAAGTGTGTAATCCTTGATAGATTGTGCTTGATTGAGCATATAGATTAGTGAATGTACCCCATTGAGAGTAAAAATAATCATATATTAGGGTTATGCCACTATCTAAAGTAAACCTTACTTGGTTCGTTGCTGGTACGTTTACAGCGGACAATACGGTAGCTCCAGTCGTTAGGCTTTCAACTGGAGCCCCTATGTATTGTGTTGATAGGTCCCGTCCAACTAGCCATATACCTTTGTTTGATTGAAACATAAGGCCTTGTGGCATAAAAACTATAGATTGTTGATTTGTACAACCAACAACTGAATTGATTAATGTAAAATCTGAATATTGACTATTAGATCCGGTATTATCTGGTCCTATACCATTAATATACCCTAATGCATTCTGTTTAAAAACAACAAGCTTATCGTCCATGGGTGCCATTGCTGTAATGGGACCTGTTGAACCTTCCGATGCTGTTGTTGGAGCTACATACAACGTTAATAGGTCTGAGAATTCTACTGGCGTGGCCTCAATGACCTGTTTAGAGAACCATAATAAGTTTCTATCTTCAGCATCTAATAACCATACACGATTGTTAAATAATGTAATCAAGTCGGTTGCTGGGGGTGCAACATCTTCTAACACTCCGCCTGTAGTATATATCAAGTTATTACCTTGAATTGACGAATCATTCAAAGTGTCTATATAAGTTATTGAATCAACTGATGTATTATTTAAGATAGGTGCAGTAATAGAAGTTGTTTGATAATAATTCTGAAATTTAGCCGACCAACGGTAAATTACTATAGAAACATTGGTTTTATAAGTTAATCTTAATGTAGGGATCTGCAATGTCACAGATCCAGTTCCGGTTTCACCGGTTCCCGTAGTTGTTACTCCGACAGGAATTGAGGGGGCACTTCGGAATAGGTTACCTTGATTATCAGTCCATTCATATGTCACTTGATAATAATAGGCATTCGTATTGGTGGTATTATCTGGTTGGGGACCCATAGCCCCCCCAGTTGCACTCCACGCTGCTTCAACGCTGTCTGGCCATAAGAAGAAGCCTTGCTCGACAGGGGCAACACCATCATACATGGAGAGGTATCCACCAGTATAGTTTAGATTATTACCTATTTCAGCTGTTACCACTGTTGGTGGGGCAAAGTTAAATGTTACTAAGTTAATCCCTAGTTGAGCATAGATGCCACCACTTACACTTTGAATGCTATTACCCTGAGTATTTAATGCAGTTATTGAATCTTTATATAAATATGAAATTGTTATTTCATTTGTGTTAGTATCGACACTAGTGTTGGGTAATCCTAAGGTGTAATAATTGCCCCCATTAGAATAAGCTAATTTACTTATAATTACACCGCTTGCATTTAATAGAAAGTATGTTGGTTGATATGGTGATTCGTATATAGATAAAACATAGGGTTCAGAGTTATATATAAATGCTTTAGAAGCTAAGCCTACAGAACGTTTTAATACTTTTGGAGTTCCTAAAGTCCCTGTTATAGTTAATGTATTAGTATCAATATAATGGGTTGGTATTGAGCTATCATATGAATAATTATTGGCTACTTCATAAAATAGTGTACATATACTATTCGCACCGCCGCCTTGTGCTATAGATGTTAAGTTTAGTATAGTACCACTAGTGATTGTTGCTGTTGGTGCCAAGGCTTGTACTAATGTGCTATAAACTGCAAATGTATAGCCTGTTGTTGTTCCTAAGTTATAATACGATACATAAATGAGTGGATTAGTTGGATTAGTTTCATCTACTGCTAAACTAAATATTGTCCCAATCTGTCCCGAAAACGTAACTGTCGGTCCCAATGTTAGAGATTGGGACAAATATGTAACTTTAACGGATTGACCACCAGAAAGGTTATTATACGCTATATAAAGATTGCTGTTAGCTACTATGCCATCAAAAGCAACCGTAGTAGAAGGAGAATAACCATTGGAAATATCTGTAACGGCACTGACATAAGTGGGGGTTTGTGTACTAATAGCAATGTATGATAAGTGATGCGCACCGCCGACAAGGGTTGTATAGAGTATAATAAAATAGGGACCCATTAAGAATACTCGGGGGGTTCCATACGTTGGATCGGCATTGGATAATAAAGTCGGGGCTACAATGTTTTGGCCCGTTGTAGCATCTAAAATTACATATTTATATGCTGGAGTGACGGAACCCCCAGATGGTAAATAATCTGTATATGCTACACAAGCTATGCCGTTTGTAGCTGTTACCGAATCTGCTTGCCCTTGGTAAGTACCACTTCGTACTGCGGGTAATGTGGTTAGGTCACATGGTAGGATTGATCCTTTATTAACCCAACTAGAACTTCCAGTTGAATACGATTCTAAAGTTGTACCTAAAGCGGTTAAATCTCCATTAAATGTCGTCAAATAAGAAGGTGTTTGCGTAGGTAGGGGCGTTAACGCACCAAAACCATTACGTTTCTTTAACTGACCTCCTTTGTCAAATACAGAGTTTTGCAATGACAAGAATTTGCCAGGTTGAACCCTAAACGGATCAGTCTTTGTATCAAGACCTTGAGCAAAGCTTATGTCTATGGCTTGTTTATTCAACATGAATCCTACAGTTCGTATGCAATTAATTTGGCATATTTAATTAAAGAAGAAGCCGCAGCCCCAGACCACGAAGCTGAAACAGAGTAAGTATATGTCCCGGCGCTCCCACTAATACTCGTATCTATGTGGGTAAATGAACTTACCGGCAATCCTAATGCGGATATTGGGCCACTTGTATTACTTAATTGATTGTTAAAAGATTGATAACTTATTGCTCCTGTTGAACTATTGTTGAAAACAATCTCTAAAATTGCTCCAGCTGGCGCCTGCAACCCATTAGTCACGGTGGATATATTGCCAGAACTATCAGAAATCAATTGAAGCATAACTGGGCGACCAGTTGTAGTAAGTGTTACACTCAAATTGGTTACAGCTGTTAAACTGCTTTGAACTGTATAGTTACCACAACTTGCGCTAATAGCTACACCTCCTGCGGCAACCGTAGATCCAACAGCTCGAGTGCGGGTACTAGCTATAGCATTAGCTCCAACAGAAGTCATATCTTGACCCACTGTATCATAACTAACACTACCCATATTACCAGAAGTATCTAATACCATTACTTGGGTATTTCCAGAACTATTAAAAGCGGGTAAAGTTAAGGTGTAACTTGAAGCTAAAGCACTTGGGGGCTCTAAGGTAATGAAGTTAGACCCGGAGATATTATTTCCAAATAAAATGGAACCAGCTTGAATATTTGCCGGCGTATTAGATGCCTCATTAACAACTAATACCCCACCAACAAATGAAGCCGTTGCTGTTCCGCTAGAGATTCCGGAAGAAGTAACATTTAACGATCCACCGTTAGTCATTTGTACAGTTAACGATCCACCGCTATACCAATAGAGGTTATTATTTAACTCATACAAACTACCAACCGCAAGTGTTGGTGTTGAAGTTAGATTTATAAAATTAAGTGAATTGGCGCTTGTTAAGTTATGTCCTTGAATACTTAAATCACTATTAATATTCAGTCCGCTGGGGGTAATTTGAACCCCGCTATTTAAACTATGGTTGTGAGAATCTATGATATTTAACGAGTTGTTGACTTGCGTTGCGTAATCCGGACCGCTGTCAACACCCACAACAGGAACAGGTAATAACATATTAGGAGAAATAGTGGTAGTTGCCATATTAGAATACCGCCAATGACACCACGCATGGTGCTGAACTTGTTAGGGTTAAAGTCGTAGAATTAAACGGTTGAGACCTATATATTGTAGCTGCTGCGTTAATGTCTATTAGAAGCCACCCAGTAGGAGTTGTCCCTAACCTGTGATTAATAACGTTAGTTCCTGATACCAACGAAATATTCGAAAGAATTGTTGGATTAGTCAGAGGATTCTTAATAATAGGATTCAACTGCGATGCCCATTGACTTTGCATTAACATAAAAGGTTGATTAGATTGCTGTTGGAATATAGGAAGTGCCATTACTCCCTCTTTCCATTATGCAAAAAACAAGAACCACTACTCTGCATCAATGCTTCTACCTGTCCGACTCGTTTACCGATTTCATAACCATTATTATGTCCGACAAGATAACCAGTTGCCATTGCTACACTTGTTAAATATACTAATAAAACTATAGCTAAGATATTCTTCATACTAATAACCACCTATTGGACCGCCGTTGCCGTATCCACCATTCATCGAACCCCATTGACCGTTTTGTCGTATGTCCGTAACTCGATCAGGTTGACCCATATCTCGATTATCTGCGGTTTCTTCGATACGTTGTTTAAGGAATACGAGTTCTTGGTCTAATTTCGTTGTATCAGATTCTTCTTTATCTAAAGCATACTTAGCAGCTCTGATAATGATATATTGATTCCATCCCGATATACCCGTTGAAGTTAAGTCTGTGTCTTGTAACAACTGGGTCAAGCGGGGGATATACCAAATCCGTAAATTTTGGCCAGCAGATGGTGTTGGAATTAATTCAATATTATTGCCCATTACTCTATATTGTAGATTAAACACACCGTATATGGTGGAAGCTGTGTTGGGATAAACGAACTTATTTCTATCCATGAAATTGAATTTATTGATTGTAACCCAAGCATTATTTGCAGTATTAAGAGATAGATCTACACCTTTCATCTTATAATACGCAGGAGCTATATAGCCTGGCGTTCCATTAATACCATTAACAAAGGGAGTTACGCCGTCTGGTAGAGGGTATAAATAAGTTTGATTATTGTTATTAGGTTGTGATGGCCATTGAGCCGGTGTAGCAATGAAGTATTCTTCATCGGCAGTTACTAATAGATCATATAACTCAAACATGGCTTGATTGATGAAGCTATTCCACTCAGGTAAAGTAACAAAATTAGATCCAACTCGATCTGCTCGCTGCTGTGACATGAGTCGTAATTGACCTAAACTCATCTCCGCAGTTGGTGTAGGGATTATAGATTGCGGTGTAGTATAAGGACTAATGGTTCCATTGGATGCAGCTACTTGATAAAAGTATTCAATTCCAACACTTACAGTTATATCTAAATAGTTATTAAGTAAAGAAGTTGCCAAAGCCGTAAAGTTAACGCCATCTGTACTTCGTTGAATAAGATATGAGGTAGCACCAGTTGATATATCCCAACTCAAATATACCTGTCGATTGCCTTGTTGGACATAAAAGTTATTTGGGGTTGCTGGAGCAGCCATTTAGTCTCCTAAAAACCCCCGATTCATCACCTATTTTGCAAGGGAGAGGAATTGCCGGAGGACAGATCGTTAAAAACTGTATGGGCGACTCGCACGCCTCCGGCCCTTATACCATGGCTATATGGTCCCGAATTCATTACGTTTTAAGCAATTGTTGTTCGGGTATACGAACTATTCACCTTGAACAAGTACTGAACTGTTGCTTAGTAAGAAACTCAAAGTAATTACAGATCCATCAGCAGGTGCAGCAATAGCAGAAGCAGCACTTCCGCCGCTAGCATTACGGCATTGAAGAATGATTTGAGCTCCAAAACCTTGTGGGAACGAAAGCGGTTGCGCAGGAGCTAAAGCCTGGTTACTGTCGCCAACTGTTTCAATGTCAAAGATTGCCGAACCAGCAGCAGCTGTAGGAGCAACCCTGCTTATGGATGCAACGCCGTGGCCCGTAGCTTTAGCAATAAAAGCTAATCCAACAGCAGGAGTTAATCCTGAAGGAACGCCCAAAGCTAACCAGTCAGCAGCAGTCGCATCACCAAGAACGGTGATAACATATGCCACACCAATGGTTAAAGCGGCATCGCTAGCATCAACTTTTAAGCTAGACCCTAGTGGAGATACAATAGCATGTCCACCGGTATAAAGTCTGCTATAACTATCTTGAAACTGAACTACGATTGTTCCAGGAGCTGGATTTGGATTGGTGATAGCAATTCCAGGAGTTGCCGGATTTGAATTTCCAAGACCAGGAGTAGCACTAGTATGCATAAATACGTTCTGAATATACGGACCTTTAAGAGAACGAATTCCTAATCCATTTCCATTGGTGGAATCAACAATAAAGTTACAATCTAAAAGGACAGGTTGAACATGTCCAGTATAAATACGTGAGTTTGCAAAGTTTCTGTTAGCGATATAACTATCCAACTTTCTTAGGGAATTTTACTTCCACTACTTTGGTATTATAACCCGCCAAATCGGATTGTGAGTTTTCTAAATAAGATGTTAATTGATGAAGCGTTTTCATATCATCTTTCGCATGCCCCAAGATAATATTACAATCATCACACAATAAACCTCTAATTTTTCCTGTAAAGTGGTCATGATCGACACATAAATTTCGTCGTAACTGCGAGGCATGCAGATCACAACCAGCACATAAACCATTTTGTTTAATAAATAGTTCATTGTATTGTTCTAGTGTGATGTTATATCTCTTTTTTAGAGACTGTTTACGATCTGAAAGTTTCTTCTTTTCAGGATTGGCTAAGCCCCATTGCTTTCGTAATTCAGCTTTACGAGCGTTAGTCATGAAAGATACTCATTTAACTCCGGTTTTCATTATCTAGTCTCCTCCTACCGGCAAGGTTGGTCTAGAGTAGTCTGAGGACATCTCAGCTTACATATTTAGCGGATTGACCATTTATTAGCTTCTTACTAGCCAATTAAGTATCTGAGTAGCTAATACCATTGACCAAACTATTGCTGCTACTGCTATATCTGTTAGTTTACTTTTCATATATTCTCCTATGAAAACAACTTGTTAAGTCTACTTGCAGTTTCGTTAGCTTCTTGAAGGTTCTTCCAGGCACTTTGAATTTTCTTCGTTGACCTATTGATTACAACGTATTCGCCGGTTAAAAGTCTTCCTACCACATATGCTTTATTTTTAGTAATTTCGTTATTCATACTTATAGTATCTAATAAAACCGTAATATAGTCAACCATTAATTTACTCATTCTAAGTCTGTAGGTTCATTGAGGATTATAATAATCCAATAAACTACCATAAAAATAAATAAGGACATTATAACTCCTCAAATATAAAACCCCACAAGGAAAGGAACTTGTGGGGTACGCGGGCCAAACTTTGGGGGTTCTCGCTTTTGGTAGGAAGGAACCCGCCGAACCTAACCTCTATGCTTAAAGCGTATCAAGAGTGGTCCAAACTGTCAAGAGTAATATAATTATGAATAATTCCCATATTATCATCCTCTTCTTCTTTTTTAAAAGGTGGGCAGCCTTTATAGGTATCTATTGTGCAATCTTCTTTATCCTTAATCTTTAAGTTTCTATCCTTGCATTTAGGACAGCACTCTGAATCTAGACTTCCCCTCATATACACGTTTTTTTCCCATTTAAAGCCACAATACGTACACTCGATTACCAATAACATAAATTATATCCTTGTGAGCAAGTTAAATCGTTTAATATGCTCTTAATCCCACATTATAAAAGCAACGATAATAAGACCCAAACTTATTAATATCAATACGTAAGAGGTCACACAGCACCGCATTCTAGATTGGGTAGTGCTATGGCTTTTTCTCCATGCAAATCCTTCCCTTTTCGATCTAGCACCGCGAATACAAGTCCTTTGTAGAGTTTATCACCTCTGTATTCATCTCCGTCTTCTACCGGTGATACGTGAGCGTATCCTCGTGAGTCTATAAAGGACACAACACACTCGATATTAGATAGTACAAATCTGTTCCCTAAATGATACATCATATTTATTCCTCTCTTATATAAGACATTCTTAAGTCTAAAATTACAGACAGTAGCTCAAGATTGGCAGTAAAATTCTCAGTTATTATATTTGCCATAGCCAGATTCAATAAATTATATTCTTGTGCTCTAACTGACTCTTGTTCTGCATCTGGAGTTAAATACATATAAGCTAAATTCTCTCTATCATGAACTTCAAGAAATTGCCATAACTCAGTACAAAACGATATTTCATTCGCTAGACTCAGCTGGTTTCCTAAAGCCCATTGCAACTCCTGGACGGTATCATCACAGTCTTTACAATTGCAATTTGTAGTATGTCCTTTACCAACCCAAGTTATATCAACATAGCTAGCATCTCTAGTATAGCATTGGCTATTATCTACTGTAAACTGAGCTGCTGGATTTTTCTGCCAGTCATCGAAGAGTTTATCAAGCATTTCTTGACTCATTTCTTCTTCCTTAAGTTCTAAGGTTATTTCTTCCTTACAAGTACGACAGTAATAGAATTCTTTTCCTAATACTTCATTCCGGATTCCGGGGTTTTTACAGTTACGGCAAATCATACTATTTTCCTTTCGAAGCCTTATAAGCTTCATATTCTGCTTCTCTAGCATAAAACTCTTTTAGTTCTCTTGAGGCTTGGCGACTAGCAATTAAATCTTCTACAACGATAACATTAGCTTGTTCTCTTACAACTGCTGCCTTCTTACGATCTGATTTGACCATTAAGTATATTATGTATGCTACGATTATTAGTGTTAGTACGCTCATATTCTTTGTCCTCTTGATTAAAGAATACCAAAGTCCTCATTTACTGTCAACTAATTATTTATTTCTGAATCCGCTTTCTCTTTGGCACCATCTTCATTCCCCATTTGATAGCCGATCTATAAATCTCATATAATTCACCTGTCAAACCCAGCTCTTCTGCCTCTTCTTTAGTTACCTTCAACCATTCCGAACGTTTCTTTAAGTGGTCACCTATAACGATATTGTCTGGAGTTATGGTTATTGAGAATTTAAAAGCGATTGTGATATTGAGTATTTCTTTGATGTTTTCGATTCGTGCGTTACCGGATGTCAATGCGTTACCGAATACCCATGCGTTACCGGATATCAATGCGTTACCGAATACCCGTGCGTTACCGGATACTTGTGCATCGCCTAATACCCGTGCGTTACCGGATACTTGTGCATCGCCGAATACCCGTGCGTTACCGGATATCAATGCGTTACCGAATACCCATGCGTTACCGGATATCAATGCGTTACCGAATACCCGTACGTTACCGGATATCAATGCGTTACCGGATACCCATGCGTTACCGGATACCCATGCGTTACCGGATACCCATGCGTTACCGGATACCCATGCGTTACCGGATACCCATGCGTGGCCAACCTGACTTAGGTTTTTCTCGCTTTCAATGTATCCGCCCAATTCACCGTTAGATAACCTTTCTATCCTAAACAATGTAACTAATCCTAATTCCCGTTTTAAATCTAGTCTCAACTTATATTTTTTCATATTCTTTGTCCGCTTGATTAAAGAACACCAAAGTCCTCATTTACTGTCAGCTAATTATTTATAACGCAACCGGCGACTACGGTAAAGTTACACGGAGCTGTTGTCGAAGTTGACGCATAGTGTCCCGGAGGTATCAGTGATAACCATGCATTAGTACCATCCCAATAAACAGCGTATATATTGCCTCCAACACACAATCCTGACTCAGGGAAGGTTGTTGGATAGGTGGGGGTATAACCGGGGCAGAATTGCACTGCTGTGGTCGGTGCGGCGTTTAAACCGGGTATTCCTTGAGGTCCTTGGGCACCCGTCGCTCCGGTGGCTCCTGTTGCACCGGTGGCTCCTGTTGCACCGGGGGCTCCTGGGTCGCCTTGCGGACCCTTTTCAATTATGTATTGAGGACCGCAACCTGCAATGAGTAATAATACTATTAGTAATTTATACATATGTAACTCCTTTTATATCTGTCACCGTATAGAATACCTTTAGACGATCTATAAAGTCAAGTAGACGGGGACTAAAGCCATATAACTCGCCGACATAACAACATACAATAATAATTGGTACACCATATGCTACGGCAATTGGTCCTATAGCCTCATAACGCTCTTGTTCAGTTTTATCACGTAGTAATATTTCTATTGGTTTTGCGTTAACTCGATAATCATCGGCATTTAAGATCATATTACGCTGCCTTTTTCTGATGCTTCAATTCTACTTGTGCAATTTGATGAAACTTAAGTCTATACCGCGCTTCTTTTTTAACTGTTAATCTATCTTCTTTAAGTTTTTCAGCAATAAAACCTAATAAATCAATAGTTTGCCATTCCCAATCTGGTCTAGATTCGTCGCCTTTGCTTATACCACTTGCTATAATGTATGATTTCATACCGTCCTCCATAGTTATAAAATACCAAGATTATCCATTATTGTCAATTGTCTGTTTGTTTGGGGTTTTGTTACTATACCGGTAACAAACTGAGTAAAATGGATGCAAATCGGGTATAATTGGGTGGTGTTTTGGGTGGTGTTTACAAGTCTTTACAAGATTGTAGTTAAGTTGTGGATTCTTTTAGTTGATTGCTAGTTACTTGTTTGATTTCTTTAAGTACTCGATAGCTTTGATATACATAGGGTGGTTATCCAGAACTACCCTGAAATGCAATACAATAAAAAGGGCTAGAAATTTTCATTCCTAGCCCCTAAAATTACTATAATTTTATGTTGTTAAATCAAAGTCTGGATATTATGCAGATAACTGAACAACGGCGTTCCAGCCCGGAGCACTGCAGATGAGGTTTCCGTAGTATCCAATACGTATCTCGAGAGCGTCAGCATTTCCAACCCTGAGTCCTTCCAACCCTTCCATTCCGTAGGTCAAAATATGTGGTACTTTGCCTAAAGAGCGGAGTTTGAATGTAGACATGGTGAGTAAGTATGCGGTCTGAGGAGGACATGAACGATCAGCAAGAATCGTGACTCGTCCGTAAGCAGATTGGAAAGTGATCCCTTCGAAAGCTACTTCAACTTCGTCATGTTTTACTTGAACGTATTGAACTTTAGCCCCTAAGCTGTTCACAAGAGCAGCGAAAGAAGCGAAGTCCAGGATACAAAGGTCGGGTTTTCCACCTTCTCGGTTTAACACTGCAAGAGCATTGGTGATACCTTCTTCGATGGTCAATGATTGAGCATTGTATCGAATACCAGCTAGACGGGTTACGTCTGCAGATCGGTTCACACCCCAGAAGCTATCAGAGCTGCTAGGAGCAGAAGTAGGAAGCCATGCGGCCAATCCTGATAATGCAAGGTTCGTTCCGGTGCTGACTGGTCCTGCAACGATGTCCCCGTATACTCCGAGTCCGTTTCCTGCAGAAGCCCATGAAGAATCAGTAGCAGAAGCAAGAACGGTGATAATTCCGTTTGTTCTGTCCACTGCGGTGATTGAAGCAGTGCTGCTGCTGATGCTGGAGATAATTCCTGCACTGATTGCAAAGTTCACTAAGGTCATTCCAACTTCGAACTGAACGATCTGTTGAGCATTCGAAAGAGTAATAACGTACGTAGGAGCAGAGGTCGATACTGTAGATCCAATGAAACCACGTGTAGCAGACCCGTCACCGAACAATTCGAAAGCGATGTTGTTGGTGATCATTCTGAATCCACCGTCCATTTGCAGTTTAGCTGCATCGACGAAGGCTCCAGCATTTGATTTGGTCTGTTCCATCAATAGGTTTGTGATTGTGACTAATTGATAGTCTGAAATCACATACACGAAGAAAGAAGCCAATTGAGCTGCTGTCTGTTGGTTTTGAGCGTTAGAGAACGAGTGTGATCGTCCTGCTGGTACGCCGAATTCGATTGGTACTGGAATATATTTACCAGCAAAGCCATCTGGGCTTTCATTCTTGGGCACAAGAGCCAAGAAAGGGTTTTCCTTATAAACTAGATCCTTCATGTATTCTGAAGAATCGGTGTACAGTTCTTTAAGAGCTGCGATTTGGTTAGCGCTGTTTGCGTATACGGCACTCATGTGTCATCCTTTAGACTTTGGTTATAACGTTGGTTAGAACGTCATGATCCTTTGTCAATATTTGATAGTCTATAACCTACCATAACACCATGTTAGGGTAATGTTTAAGCTATCGATTATTTGTTTAATTTTCCTTCAGCGGCTAATATAGCTCGATCCCTAGCACTTAAAGGTCTCGAATTAGTCATATTAGACGTTAAAGTTTTAACTTGTTGCTGCTGAGGTTGACTCGTTGGCTTCTGTGGAGCAACTTTAGGTTGCAATTTCTGTTGAATTTTGTTAAGTCTTGCAAGTTTAATAGCTTCCTCAGCAAGATACTCTTCAACTTGAGCGGCGGCGTCTTCAACGGTCAAAAGAATTCCGTCCTCATCAAAGGTTTTCGTAATCAATTCAACTACATCTCCAACGCTTCCGGTTGCTTTAATCATCTCGAAGCTAGGATCTAATTGAACTAATCGGGAGACATCAGACTTAATCTGTTTTTCTGCCTGTTGTCGTTGTAAGTTCTGATTCTCTTCAAAGCTTTTCTTAGTATTCTCAGTCTCACCCTTTAGAGCTTTAAGTTCTTCTCTCATTGCTCTTAATTCATTCTGAAGAGACATATTTTCTTGACTTGGACCGTTTACGGCGGCTTCCGTCAATTGATCATAGGTTAAGCCCATGTCTAAAAGAGTTCTAATTGGATCCTTTAGAAGATTATCTCTTGATATGTATTTGGATTCATCAATAGAGGGGGCGAGAGGTTTAGCTTTTAAAGCCTCTTCTTGGGCACGCAAAGCAGTTTCTCTCTGCTTTAGCTGTTGATCCCTAAGACGTAAGGCCTTATCTTTACGCGCTAAAACGGCGTATTGAGAACTAATAGGTTCTTCTGGTGCTTTTGGTGCTTCGTTAGCAACAGGAACTTGGCTCTCATCTTTAGCGGATTGACCGGAATCTTGTTGTTTAGGCACAATAGCGGACATTTCTTCCGGTGCTACGTTTGTTGGGTTTTGAACTGGAGCCTGCTGTGACTGTTGCGCTGTTAGCATCTGTATAGCTCTATCTCGAGCACTTACCTGAGCTACGGACTTTGCGCCAGTTGGTTGGGTAATAGAAGGGGCTGCGATCGTTTCGACTTTCATGGTATCTCCTAAGTAATCAAATTGATTACAATTTCATTGCTTTATATGTCACAAAAACATATTACTTTTGTGACATCGGTTTTGTTGTTGCTTCTTAATTAAAGAGCTGTGCTAGCTCTAAAACTTATTGTGCGCCGCCGGGGTTACCATTTGGTACTAGGGGTGACTGAGGTAGGGTCTGAGGTGATGCCGCTGGTGCGCCGGTGGGTGGCTGTGGAGCAGGTTGGCCAGCTTGTGTCATCGTTTGAACTTGAGAGAAGAAATCTCTTAACATCTGACATTTGTCTTCTTCTAAGCGTGCAGAACTATATAGGTTGTAATATTGTACAACTAACTCAGTTGCAAGTTGTAAATCCATGAAAGGATCAGGCGGTGTATAATCACCGTCTTCAACGATCTTGTCTAAAATCTGATAAATGCGCTCTTCTGATGCATTGGCAAGCTTTTCTACTTGATCTAAGTCTGGATAATCCAAAAGTCTACGGCCTTCTTTAATAGTAATCATACCAGCTTGGATCATTTCCGTTATCTTTTGCATTCTGCCAGAAGGATCTTTCGGTAAACTAGATTGATTAAAGACTTGAATAACAAATGGGTCTTCTAACATCTTAACCTTTGGTAGTTCTATTTCTTTGGTTCCGTCTTTGTTGGGGTAAACTGTTTGATAACTGCCGGTTCGTTCTGCAATGTCTTTAGCAAGGTCAGTAATCGCGTAAGCAAGTTCGACAAAGATGTTATCGTATCGTTTTGAGAGCGCAGCCATTCGGTCTGTCGAGATATCATCGTAAGATCGGATGGCTTCCCCGGAGTTAAGACCTGCTGGCTTTTGGCTTGACGCCTGCATTGCAGACACGCCAGATTGCTGGTATCCGTAGTCGATGAGTCGTTGCAATTGTGCATATAACTCCTGTGGTACGGCGGGTGCTACTTCATACGAAGGTTTAATACCTCGGTATTCAATGATAGCGCCGACGTCGTTATTAAAAGCTGCTTTAGAAACTTTAGAGCCTGCTTCGACGAATACTCTAGGGACACCAACTAACTTAATTGCTCTAGAGATAGTGAATAATAAGGAATTGATTTCTATCTGTGTTCCCATTAATTGCTCAGATAAACCTTGCCCCCAGAAACCTAGTAAACGTGGGGAGTATTGTATAAATACGAATGGGAATTTATCCTTTGTGTACTTTTCATCAAGAAGTATGCCAGAACTACAAGCTATAACATGACGTCCATCTTTAGCGCCTGGGCTGCTAGGTAAATGCCAAGATTCAACAATCATTACTTGATCGGTAACTGTTTTTGATGATTCTGCGGAGTTATCAGGATATGCGGTTGCGGCATCCTCAACTATCTGTTTAGACCCGGTGATGTCCTTTAATACATCTCTATCAACTAATTTCATTTGAAAGATTTGTCTAGGTTCACCATAGATGCCGTCATTGGAATCTATTAGTAATTCGGTACGTAAAACTCTGTCGAGGGCTACTTTATTATCTGCAGTTTCATAAACTTTAAGAATACCGGTTCCGGTAACACATGCGTCTCGTAAAGCAATGGCAGCTTTATCGTAAGCTTTAGTTTGATAGAATTCACCTAAGATAAAATTATTTAATTGTTTAGCTAATCTACGTTCTTTATAATCACCGGCATCTGTCAAAAATACAGGAGCCGGTCGGTTTTGACTGAGTCTGGAAACTAATGTATCAATACAGGATTGAACTAAATTAAAAGTAGGCCTATCAGCTGGTAAACCCGTCTGTTGATCCATCTTAGTGGTATTTGAACCAATAAAACTGAATAAGCTCATATTTCCATAGAGCCTAGCATAAATAGCTGTTTGTCGTTGAAGATACTGTTGACTCTCTTTAAGATAAGCCGCGGTAGAAAGAACTTGGTTAGTCAGTTCTCTATCATTTTTCGCCGTCCACCATTTAAAAACGCCCTTAAGCTGTGAATTGGGGTCTTTCGTACTAAACGTAACGGTATTCTTAGGAGTAACTTTTGAAACCTTCATTGTTATTGTTCCGTACTTTCAGCAGCTCCGCCAACAGACCAAAAAAGCATTTCTTCTTCTGTCAGTTGTTGAGTGGAGAGACCAGGATCTACTACTGGTCCAGTTAACTGCGGTGCATTTCGTTTCTTATAGTTTGAAACTGGGGCATCATCAGCTAATGTAAACTCATACTCGGCGTTCTTAAAGTGCTTAATACCAGCTTTTCGGCAGGCATCGGCAAGCTTTTTGAGTTCTTTAGGGTTCATAATCCCCTCAATTAACTTCGTTGTTTATACTTCATCTTCTTTCGGATAGAGGAGACCATATCGTGTGAGTCCTCATCAGAAAGTTCGTCACCATGTTCATTTGAATCCATAGGTTGACGAGAAATTTGACTATCATCATAATAAGTCTTTTTACGTGCAGCTTTATAACTTAATTGATCTTCTTCATTTAAATGTTCATCGCTATTATCTTGAAGATCAACTTCCCCGCCTTCGGCCATCATCTTTTGTTTTGCTCGGATTCGATCAGCAATACCGCCTTTAGCAAGATGCATCATAGAGAGTTCCATATCATCTCTAGAATCTTCAGTGACCATTTTAGTTCCAGCGCGTTTTTCTGGAGCATGGCTAGTAGGAGCAGATTCGAGCATATGCTCATCTCGTTCATCTGCTGCATCATCGATATTGGTCATGTGTTCATCTTTAAAGTTGATTTCTCCACCACTTGCCATCATATCCATTTCGCGTTCGTCTCGAGCGCCGTCGATACCAGACATGGATTCATCCCGAGCATCTAGTTCTGGTCCGTGTTCAGATGAAGCACCTTCCATCATAGCCATTTCACGTTCGTCTTCATCGTCCGCACTAGGGCGTCTTGAGCCAGCTCGTATTTCTCCGCCTTCCGCATACATCATATCGCCTTTGGCTTTTTTAGGTCCAAATGCTTTCCTAATAGAATCCATTGCAGTTTCTGTATTAGACTTGTCGTCGGACGGTCCGGGGGATGGTTGGGGGGATGGTTGGGATGGTTGTGAGTCTTTTTTACCCATGAATTCACCGCCAAAGGCCATTTTCTTTCGAGCCTGACGTTGAGTATTGAAAGCGATAGCTAGAGCCTGCTTTTGTGGTTTTCCGGCATGCATTTCTGTTTCAATGTTCTTACTCAGGGCTTTTTTAGAAGTGCGTTTGATTAGGGGCATGGTATTTTATCCTTTATTCTTCGTGTGAAATTTCATCATGGGGTTCTGATTCAAGGATGTCAAATGCAGCTTTAAAAGCTGCAGCCATTCCTTTAAAATCTTTAGCATCGGAGGCTCTAGAGAAATCTTGCATAGCCATTTCAAGGCCGGACGACGCGTCTTGTTCCGGTCCTTCATCGGGAGATCTTAACTGGGTTATAACACCGGCGTCTTTGGCTTGCTTTTGTTTCAAAAATGGCAGCAAAATTCTACCCTACTTTCTTTATGACATGAAGTCCTGTAGGACTCCTAACTTTAGCGGAATGACCTAAATTTAATCAAATTAAACAGAATTTGATGTATTTTTAGGTATTTGATAGATTTTTCCACCATTCGGCATTATCTGACTGCTCTTGAAAGTGTTCTAGGGCGTTATCAAACATATCCGCCTCTTGTTGCTTAGCCCACGCTTTGCTGCCATATTTAGGTTTTTCAGGTTCTTTTTGGAACGTAAAAGCTGGGGATTCACGAAAAGCATACAGTACCGCATCGATGATATCTGAGTGGTATTTATCTGATACTTTAATCTTATCGGCTGTTGATTTATCCTGATCAATTTCAACTAGATAGGCGTCTTGAGCGAACTTAGAGGTTTTCTTAGCTTTAAATCTGCTAGTACGTAGGGTGTCATTTAAGAAAGCTATATTCTCAATCTTTCTAGCTTTATCTGCTGGTTCAACTGGTATCTGGTGGCGGCGTCGCATTTCTTCTGCTAGTTTCTTACCTAAACCACCTTGGTCGATGACCATTTTGGCTATATCATATTTCTTTTGATATGCTTGAATTTGCTCAACTAATTCAGTTAAACCTTGTTGTGGGACGACCTTTTCTTCAATTAAGTACGTTCCCGGATCAGCTTCAGACCATCCTATAATAGCTATAGCATCGGCATCATCAAACCCTAAATCGATACCCATGATGTAGTTCCACTTGGCAGGTGGTTTAAGGGCCGGTAAGTCTACATAATCATTAAGTTTCTCGTTATACTTAATTAATAACGAATCACTATCTGTGACCCACTTACCAAAATACTCTCGTTGAATTGACGGGTCGGTAAGAAGAACACCGCGTCTTGCTAATTCTCGGTCTAACATCTGTTTATGTGTCATTTTTGACTTAGCTAATAAGAATGGATTATTAAAAAAAGTCCACCTATGTTTACTCCAATTAGAACCCTCTTGGGCACAATCATGGAAATAACCTGTTGGAATAGCGCTAGGCGTACCAATCAAGACTAAGGTACCGGCGTGGTCGAGGAGGGCTGGTGCTAACACGTCGTTTATAAGTTCTTTGATGTATTCACGAAAGGATTGAGCTTCATCGATATACACTAGTTTAAGAGCTAGACCTCGGAACTTCTCAATTTCATTGGTATCTTTTGCTCCAGATAGGTAAATTATCGATTGGTTAGGAAATGTTACAGATAATTCAGATGAATTCTCTTTACCCTTTAAATCGTAGTCTCTATTAATCTTCTTAATCTCTCTCCATATAATCTTTTTAGCATTGTTTCTACTTAAGGTGATATAGAGGCATACTACACCGGGGGTTAGTAGAGCTGTATTTACGAGGTCGGCGGCACAAGCTATAGTTTTACCGGAGCGTCGGGAACATACGGCTAGTTTATTTGGCGATGGATCCGATATGAAGGCGTATTGCTCAGGAAACAGATATTCTTTTAAATTAAAGTTTCTTCCTTTAGTCTTACTGATTTTAAGTAATGCTTTTGCAATCCCTTTCTTAGATGCTAAACTCATTTACGTTTCCTAGCTAACTTCAGCAGTTGTTCCTCGGTTAATGAGTCTAAGAAGTCTTGTTCTTTCTTCTTTGATTCAAAAAGCATAGAGAGACAATCTTTCAGTGTTTGGACTGTCTCTCTATCAGGAATTTCATTCTTTGTCGTAACAAAAGTAATTTGGTCTACGATCCTCTTAACACAGATTAAGCAGTCTTTTATGGAGTCATCGATGGAAATCATCGGAGGACTCTCAGGTATAATCTTTACATAACTTTTCTTAACTTCTGTTTCACGAGGGAGGACCATATTTATCCTTTAGCTACCTTCAATGCTGGTTTTGTGGTTTCAGGAGCAAATACCATTATCGATACGTTTGTTTTGGGTATAGCCGCAGTTACTTCCATACCTTTTAGCATAAAACTAAGAAGTAGCTCATCGCCATCTCGTATCATAATCAGACCATCTAATGTTTTACCTGTTGGGGGTAACACTAGGCCTAGGTCACCAACGGATGGTATGTGTGCCGCAGTGTGTAACCGAGCGTAATTAACTTTTCTGCTCATCTGACACCACTGATGGTTTCGAAAGCGCAGCTGCTTCTAAGTTTAATTCTTTAAGCTTATCATTTAATGTGGCTAACTCATTCGACAAAACTCCAACCTGGTATTGGATATGTCCGGCTTTAGCACATACATCACTGTATTCTTTAGTGATAACGTCCATAGTTCTTTCCATTTTATTCTCCTTAAACAAGAAACGGATTATAGATCCATCCCTTATGTTTTATAATAGCCATACCGACCTTAGTGGAATGTGTGGCTGTGTTTAAATGGCTAGGTATTAGATCTTTAGCTAACCTAATTCCTCTCCAATTCTTCTTAACGAATATCCAATGTACTGCTACATCGGACATTACGGCATAACCAAGTATAACACTGGGGTCATCTTTTAAGCAAGCAACTTTCACCACGGTGGTTGGTTTGCTAAGAATAAAGGCAATGACTTTGTGATAATGATCCATAAATACTGATTTCGGCACGTCGCTTAACCAACTATCACCATAATATAACCCGCGCAGCCAACTAGCATAGATGAAGTTAGTATCATCTGGCATAATTTCGCGAATTGTTATTAACTCAGACTTATTAATAGTGTTTGACATACTTATCTAACATCTTCTGACGCACACTTTGTAACTTTAATAAAGTTGGCGTCCTAGAGATTTTTATACCCCTGGCTTTAAGCTCTTTAACTGTTTCCCTAGCGCTGTATCCTTCGACATGAAAACTCCATATGGTTTTTTCAAGTTCATCAGCAAAAGTGTGCTCGTGTAAGAAATGCTCAGCTAAAGTAAAGTAAGTTCTTTTGTCCTCAAACTTTTCTATAGTTGTTTGAGTATTTAATTCATCGGATTTCGAACTCTTGTTAGTGTGCTTTGTAGAATAAAGCAACTTATTTAACTCGTGAATGGTTTCACGTTTAATGCGTCCATCACGTCTTTCAATATCTTCAAAACCAGACTTATCTAACTTCTTGTACCATTTATCTTGCAGTTTCTTAAACTTATTGCTGTTGTGGTTCATTTTTGGCGGCTTCTGCTGCTGCTTTTTCTGCGGCTAGCTTCTCTTCTTGTGCTTTCTTAACTTCTTGGAAAACTGTATGAGCTACTTGCTTTGAGGCTCCGGCAACAAGGCGTTTATAAAAGAACTCTAAGGATTTATGTGAATCATCTGGTCCTAAATGCATAATGATGGAAGCAATCGCAAACTTCAGCGAAGCTTCATCACTGGTTGGTAGCTCAAATTGAGCTTTAAGATCAACGATTAATTGATCGAATTCGGTCATTCCTACAGGTAATTTTCGTTCAGACATGTGTCATCTCCTGCTTATAAGATGACACATAGGTCTTTAATTGTCAATAATTATTTAACACAGAAATCGCACATGATAGCCTAAATCCTTTAACATGACTAACGTATAAACTGAAATCATTGTAGTAACCGTAACTGTTTTACCTTTTATATAATATCCATTCATATTTAAAGACTATCAAATCGGAGTATTATTGTCAACTATTTTAGCTCTGCTAAATTCTTAGCGACTTTAGGTTCAGCTATTAGTGCCACCCTAGGTAACTTGACCGTATTCTCCATCGAATCCTTTAGAACGGCGGTCATTTCTTCTGCCAATGCGTCAGGACCTTCTAAAATCATTTCGTCATGTATTTGCATAACAATCTTAACTTCGGACCATCTACTATCAGTTTTCGATAGTTCCTTACATGTATTATGGCAAGCAATCGCGGCTCTATTCATAATCGATGCCCCGGTACTCTGGATTCTATGGTTCATTGCTAAATTTAGCAAGGTTCTAGCCTCATACGGTAGATCTTTGTGTAGATTGTGCCCGTATCTAGCAACAATTTTAGTAGCCTCTGGTATTCGTCTAGGTCGGCCGAACAGATTCCTTACAACACCATCGGATTTGGCCATTTCATGACTTATGAGCATCATTAACTCAACTCTAGGATAAGCTTCAAAATACTTATTCATTAATTCTTGTGCTTCGTCTTTTTTAACACCCATTTCCGAAGCAGTAAAACTTGCAGTACGGCCGTATGGTGTGGCTAAGGCAATAACTTTGGCTTTATCTCGTAAATGAGGAAAAGATTTTGCAAATGAGTTAGGATCATCTTTAACTAAACTAAATCCGTGTTTACCAAAAATTGGGGCTCCAACAACTGAATAAAAATCTTTACCTTCCGAAAAACAATTAATAAGATTGTCATCTTCGGCGATTGAAGCAAATACGCGCGGTTCTAACTGTGCATAATCGGCCCCTACAAATACTTTTCCATCTCTAGCTATAATACAGCTCTTAACTCTTTTATCGTTTCTTGGTAAGTTTTGAAAGTTAGGGTTTTTACTAGAGTATCGACCAGAGGTAGTTCCATGTTGTAAAAAGCTGGGATGAATAATTCCATATTGTTGTCTTTCACCGATACCAATTACATAAGTATTTAGAATCTTTTTGTTTTTGGATAGTTCTAACAATTTTGCTACCCATTTATATTTCTCTGAAAAAAGCTTTAAACTAGTTTTGTCAGTTCTAGTATATTTCCAATAGTCTTCAATCTTTTTAGGCTTTACGGTTTTTCCTGTAATCGGATGTACGGAAGCTTCTTTATAGATCTCCCCTCGGTGTTCTTGACAGGCAGCGATAAATTCTCGTTTATTTTTAGACGAATACGGTATCTTTATATCTAAATAATTACATATTTCTTTACCACTATCGGTAAGAGACCCAAATTCATTGCCAAGTTTATGGAATAGCAACCAGGCCAACTGCATACCGGCTGATGGATTAAATTTCTTAAACTTTTCCTTAGTATACTTAGTTGTTTCAGCTTCGATAAAAGCCTGAGCTTCTAGGCATTCGGCTTCTAAGGTACCTTTAAGTTTTACTAGCTTATCTGTATCAACTTTCAATCCTGTTGTATTTAAATCATAGGTAGGCCCTTTTACAAGGGGCATCGATTCTTCAAAAAAGAAGGTATCTAATCCCTCTTCATAGAGCTGTTCCATTAAATGATAAAAAAGCTTAATTGTTAAGATCGTGTCTTTAGCTCCATATTTACCAATTAATTCTGCGTCAGCTTTATAGAGTTCGTAGTTAGCTCGAGTCATCTCGCCGCCGTTGGCAAGTATGCTAGCCTGCATGGCTGCTTGTTCAGTCTTAGAATCTTCTCCGAATATGGCAGTTCCCAACTCTTTAAGACCATTTTGTCGATTTTCATTTAATAAATGTCCTAAAATCATTGTGTCAGCGTATAAAGAATCGATTAATTTTATCTTAAAGTTATTCTCGACCATTGCACAATCAAATACCGCGTTGTGCATGATGAGTTGTTTTCCGATTAATAATGATATTATTTCGGTAGCTTTGGCTTTAGTCTCTAAATCTATAAGCGTTTGAGTGGGCACATCCCACTTTGATAAAATGACATAATAGCCAGTATCGACATGTGCACTAACAGAAAAACCTATGATTTTATCCGCTTTTTTCACGCCAGTAGTCTCTGTATCAAATGCTATGACGTCATTCGATTTAATGTAATCGATTAACTCGGGTATGTCACTAAGTGTCTTTATTACTTTCAGTTTTTCCATGTAACCCTCCAAAATCAGCCGCTACATACTCAACCATTTCAGTTTTACGATCTTGAGATCTTTTAGCAGTAGCTTGCTTTAAGTGATATGAAAAACCGGCTTCTTCATCCTGCGTCATTTCCCTTAATCGTTGTGAATCAGCATCAAATTTAAGTCTATAACAGATGTCTTCTTTAATCACGTCT
>Ga0181534_10000111_pt1 | contig 59316 bp, 53 predicted proteins | sample PEATcosm2014_Bin_37_FD_119758 | JGI IMG/M metagenome (GOLD analysis project Ga0181534, IMG submission 119758) | Peatland microbial communities from MTU Mesocosm Facility, Houghton, MI, USA - PEATcosm2014_Bin17_10_metaG | ecosystem: Environmental > Terrestrial > Soil > Wetlands > Peat | place... | reverse complement strand
GCGATGGGCGGCAGCAGCGGCGCTTCTGGGTCTGCAAGGGTGGGCGAGAGGCTGGCCAGCGCCTTGGCCGAGGCCATGATCATCGCATCGGAAACTCGTGTCGTTCGCGAGACGAGAATGCCCAAGGCGAGGCCAGGAAAGATGAAAGAGTTGTTGACCTGGGAGATGCGCGTCAGCTTGCCGTTGACCTGAACAGGATCGAAGGGGCTGCCGGTGCCCACCAGGGCGTGGCCATCGGACCAGCGGAAGAGATCGGCGGGGACGGCCTCGGCCTTGGAGGTGGGGTTGGAGAGGGGAAAGATGATGGGGCGCGCGGTGTGGCGGGCCATCTCGCGGACAATCTCTTCAGTAAATGCGCCGGGCTGCGCGGAGACGCCGACCAGCACGGTGACGCCGGCGTTGCGGACCACGTCAAGAAGGCTAATGGCGCAAGAGCCGAATGAGGAGGCTGTCAGCTTCCAGCCTTCGACGTCGGCGCGCTTGCGCAGCAGCGCATCCTGGCCGGGACGGATGCCCTGGCAGCCCTCAACCAGCAGGCCGTAGCGATTGAAGCAGTAGATGCGCTGGCGGGCTTGCTGCTCGGTGAGTCCTTCTTCCATCATGCGGGCGATCAGCAGGTCGCCGATGCCGATGCCGGCCGATCCGGAGCCAAACATGGCGATGGTCTGCTCTTTGAGCGGGCGGCCGGTGGCGCGGACGGCGGCGAGCAGCGTGCCGGTGGTGATGGCGGCGGTGCCCTGGATGTCGTCGTTGAAGGTGCAGAGGCGGTTGCGGTAGCGCTTGAGCAGGATGGCCGCGTTGACGCCGGCGAAGTCTTCCCACTGGAGAAGAATGTTGGGCCAGCGCCGCTGGACTGCGGCGACAAACTCTTCGATGAACTCGTCGTACTCCGCGCCGCGAACGCGCTTGTGCTGCCAGCCGATGTAGATGGGATCGTTCAAGCGCTCTTCGTTGTCGGTGCCGGCGTCGAGCAGAATGGGCAGGCAGTGCTCGGGAGGAATGCCGCCGAGCGCGGTGTAGAGGGCCATCTTGCCGATGGGGATTCCCATGCCGCCTGCGCCCTGATCGCCAAGGCCGAGAATGCGCTCGCCGTCGCTGACGACGATGCAGCGCACCTCGTCAAAGCGCGGGTCGGCGAGGATCTGCGCGATGTGATCTTTTTGCGGATAGCTGAGGAAGAGGCCGCGGGGACGACGCCAGATTTCGCTGAAGCGCTGGCAGCCCTCGCCGACGGCGGGCGTGTAGACGATGGGCAGCAGCTCCTCAGTGTAATGCGCAATGAGCGAGTAGAAGAGTGTCTCGCAGTTGTCCTGCACGTCGCGCATGTTGCTGTACTTGAGGAAGGCGGTATCGCGGCCGTCGAGAACGCGTTTGCGGCGCTCGCGCTGGTCTTCCAGGCTGCCGATGTGAGGAGGCAAGAGGCCATGCAGGCCGAAGGCGTCGCGCTCTTCCTCGGTGAAGGCGGTGCCTTTGTTGAGGCGGGAGTTCAGCAGCAGTTCGATGCCGTGAAGACGGGTGCGAACCACGCCGCCGTTAGCCTGGAAATCCTCACTCATTGCGGTTTTTCTCCTGAAGGTTGGCTGGATGCCGGAGTTGATTGCCGATTCTGGATATTTTTATGCTACGCCGCGAAGGAGGCGATCTTTTGTTGCGGGCGTCACAAATGGGGCCGGATACTCGGACCTTTATCGCGGCTGCCAAGGATCGAGGATCGCAACACCCGTGAGCGCGAAGTCCTTCACATTGCGCGTGACTACCGTCATGCTATGAACCAGGGCGGTCGCGGCGATCAAAGCGTCCCGATATGATCGCGGGTTTGGCACCTGCAAGGCTGCGCCTCTGAGTGCGACCTGAGTGTCAACGACAAGAATTCGTCCGGCAAAGGATGGAAGCACATAATCCTCCAGCCAAGCGCGAAGGACTGATCCTTGCCTCGCATCGCGTCGCTCCATTAGCAAGGTTCCCAATTCCATTTCCAGAATGCAGACGGAGGAAAGAAACATGGATTCCGCGAAGACACTCTTGGCCCAAGCCTCAACATGACGATCAGCCTTGCCGATGCTGGCCTTGCGAAATTCGGAGATTACATTGGTATCGAGGAGGAACATCATGCCCAGTCGACCGGCTTGGGGAATTCGCCGCCCATTCGCGGAAACTCAAAATCCATATCGATTTCCGCTGCCTCGGGCATGGCTAAAAGCTCGACGATGCTCTTTCCCTTATTCGTGATCCGCTGGTACTCCCCGATGGAAAGCAGCACATGGGCAGGCCGTCCGCGGTCCGTAATGAAGACGGGGCCTTTGCGCGCGGCTCTCTTGGCCCGTGCAGCGTCCTGATTGAATTCCCGGCTGGATAGAGTAGTGATGGCCACGGCGCCCTCCCTCTGTAGGTACGTTGCTACATTGTAGCATGAATTTCTTTATTCGAAGGTCAGCAGCACAACCTCGGGGCTGGTGCCGACGCGCATGGGCGGACCCCAGGTGCCTGCGCCGCTCGAGGTGAGAACCTGCAAGCGGCCGAAACGCTGCAACCCGTAGATGTACTTGCCGAAGGCGCGGCGGGTGAACCAGGTGAAGGGAAAGATCTGGCCTCCGTGGGTGTGTCCGGAGAGTTGCAGGCTGACGCCGGCCTGCTCGACGACAGGCAGGCGGTTGGGGACGTGGTTGAGCAGAATGCTGGGCCGCGTGGGGTCAAGTTGCAGGCTCTCCAGCGTGGCGCGCAGGCGGACCGGATAACCTGAGCCGCCATAGGTGACGCCAGCGATGTCGAGGCCGTCGATGGTGACTTTTTGATTGGCGAGGACGTGAATGCCGAGGCTGGCGAGCACCTGATTGAAGCGGGCGGTGTCGCCGAACTCGTCGTGGTTGCCGGTGGAGAAGTAACTGCCCAAGGGCGGGGCGAGCGCGCGCAAGGGCTCGGCGAGCGCCGCGGCGTCGATCTTGGAGCCGTCGAAAAGGTCGCCGGGAAGGAAGATCGCATCCGGCTTGAGGCGCGTGGCGAGGGCTGCAATGCGGCGGCTGCAGGCGGCTCCGTTGACGTGGCCCAGATGCAGGTCGCTGACGACGAGGCCGGTGCGGCCTCTCCAAAATGCGGGCAGGCCGGGCAGTTGCACCGCGATGCGCCGGACGCGAATGAAGCGGGCATTGATGAGTCCGTAAACACTGGCGGCAATGGCAAGAGCGAAGAGCACGGCGGCGAGGAGCGGCTTTGAACTACTGAGTCCCAGCAGCGCCAGCACGGGCCGCAGCAGCCAGCAGAGGCAGGCGGCCAGGAAAAAGAAGTTGAGGAAGCCGAGCCAGACGGCGGCCAAACGATAAAGCAGCGTAACAGCGCGGCTGGCCGAGTAAAAGCCCAGAAGCGCGGCGGCGATGAAGCTGAAGGCGAGCAGGAAAATGGCGCTGCGCAGCGAGGCAGTCGCCACCGGGCTCATCGGCCCCCAGAAGACGATCCACGTGCGATAGATGAACCAATGCGCAAGCGCCAGGATGCCCTGCATCAGCGCAATGCCTACCAGAGGCCAGGCTTTCAATCCGCTTACTCCCAGCTTCAATTCTTGCACGGGGCGGATGGGCGGGGTTGATGTCTGGGCGGCGCGGAACGTAAATTCTTCTTGACATTGGAGGCATTGGAAGACAAACTAGGGCTGCTTGCCGAGAGATTCTGTGACTTGCTCCGCGCAGCCAAGGCCCCCACTTTGCGAAATCGAATCAGCATCACTTGCATTCTGACGGCAATGGCCGGCCTGCTTGGGCCGCCAAGCCTTCTTGCCGCTGCGCCCGGTCTCTGGATTCCCTTTGTCTCCGTGCAGCCGACGGCTTCCAGCAGCGTGAGCTTCTCGTTTCAGGATTCCGGCCCGGTGACGCAGGAGAGCCTTTACCAGATTTCACCGCGCACGGTTCAATCCGACAACCGGATTTTCAATGTAATTGTCGACGCGAATTCTTTTTTGCGCAACAAGGCCAACGATTTTCAGTTCTCCTTGTATGTGCAGAGGGCTGGCGAGAGCACTGCTGAAAGCTTTCGCGTGGTGGAGGGGCCGATCGGCGTCTTCACCGACTATCTGGGTTCGCTGCCGATCACGATTGAGGGCGGCTCGGTGCTGGATACGGCTACGCTGAGCGGGATTCCGATTCATGCGCAGAACGAGGGGCCGGTCTTTGCGCTGGGCAGCGGCGCGCCGTTCAAGGTGACGCTGGGCGGCAGCTCGCGCAATCCGATTCCGCTGGTGAACAGCCTCACGGGATTGCAGGCGACGGTCAATCAGGTGAGCGTGGTCTCTGCCAGTTGCAGTGGATGCTGGCTGACGCCGCCCACGGCCACAACCGACCCGACGGTACAGCCGCAGGGCTCGGCGTCGTTGAATCTGACGCTGCAACCGAACAATCTCTACGCGCTGTTTGCCTCGGCATTCTCTCTCAATGCCAGTCAGGCGCATGACGTTCTTGCGGTCTACATCACCAGTACGCCGGGGCAGGGCGGGCTTCCGGGGCTGCCGCAGAGAATCGATGTTCCGGTCCGGTTTACGCCTTCACCGTTTTATTTATTCTTCGCGGTCCTGCTTGGCGCATTGATCGGATTCGGCATCCGGTGCCTGATTCCTCCAGCGGCTGCCAAGCCCGGCGATCCTGCGCAGCCGCCGCAAGGGCGATTTCCGCGGTGGGCGCGGGATCTGCTGCTGAGCATTGCCACGGCGGCCGTGGTTGAAATTGTAGGGCTGATTATCTACAACCCGCCGACGACTTCGGTGGTGGTCTTCGGCTTTTCGCTGGACCCGACGCAATTCGCGCCATCGCTGCTGATCGCCATTCTGGTGGCGGGCGGACCGCCGGTTGTTACAAAAATCACGGACGCAATCAAAATCTGAGGTCTTCGATGCAAAAGAGATTGGCGCTATTTATCTTGCCGGTGTTATTGATTGCGAGCGCGCAGATGGTTGCGGCGCAGGATCATGCGCAGAACCGCCCGCTGGGACGGCCGGTGGCGATCGACAAGCTGCCCACGGGCTCGCTTTATGTGCTGGACGCCAAAGGCGCGGTTCATGCGGTGGATTTTATCGGCGGCAAGCCCGTGGTGACGGGCAGCTTTCAATTCCCCAAGGCATGGACGGCGGCCGATCTTGCGAGCGCGCAATTGAACGGCCAGAATGTGCTTTTTGTGGCGGCCAACTTGGGAATGACTGGAGAGATTTCGCTTTATACGGTTACGGGGATTCTGAAGTCTTCCTGGAGCTTGCCGAATGGCGTCTCTTCGGTGGCCTATGACCCAGCCAACTCGATCCTTTACGCTACCAGCGGCCACACGCCGGAGATCTACCGGATCGATGTGGGCATGGGCGGCGCGCCACAGCCGATTGTGAGAACGCCGGGAAGCCAGCGGCTGGGGCCGATTGTCTTCGACGCCAGGCACAATGCGCTGCTGGTGGAGGATCTGGTTCTGGGCGCAATTTATAGCGTGGATCTGGCGCAGCGCAAGGCAGTTTTTTTCTGCGGGGGGGTGCGGAGCGCATCGGCGTTGAAGTTCTCCGCCGACGGTTCGCTGCTTTATGTCTCCGACGACGTGACGCGCGATGTGGTGACCTTCTCAATGGCCCAGCCCAAAGCCGCTCCGCGAGTCTTTGCCAAACTGCCGGATTTCCGCAGCCCCTCGGGGCTGGCGTGGGTGGGCGACCAGTTGGCCGTCTCCGACGACGAAGCGCACAGGCTCTTTATCTTCTCAAAGGGCGGAAGCCTGGAAGATGCATTGCCGGCTCTGCATTGAGGCGGATTTCCTTCACTAAAATGGGCGGTGAGTCAGCGGGTAAAGCTGCGCCCGCCGTGCTCCGTCTATTTTCTTAACCATCGATATGTGATGTGCGTCACTATAAACAAACTCCACCGATGAAATCATGGGGATATTGGTTACTCGATTCAATTTTGTTCCTTTTCCCCTTTGTATCTGTGGAGGTAGAAAGTGAAATTAGACCCATCCGCATTTGTCGCCGACCAGGATTTGATTCTGGCGCTGGAAAAGCAATCCACAGCCATATCGTGCGGCGGAGATCGCGTTCTCTTCCGCCAGGGTGATCGGCCTGAGGGTTTATACATTCTCAACCGGGGCCAGATCACGCTGACCATGACAGCAGCCAGTGGTGAGCAGGTAATGTCAGCCCAGGCGTCCGCCGGTTCCTTGCTGGGTCTGCCGGGGCTGATCAGCGGCGAGCCTTACACGCTGTCGGCAATTGCCCGCGAAGGCGCGCGGTTGAGCTTTGTTTCGCGCGAGGAATTCGATGCGGTGATGCAGTCGAGCCCGATTCTGGGGCTGAAGATTCTCGAGGTTCTGGCTGCCGAGGTGCGATCGGCGCGCCGGGCGCTGTCAAACCGGTAATAGATTGACGGTGCGATTGCGGAAGCGAAATCTGGGCGACGGTCCGCGGCCGCCGTTGTACGGAATTGGACGGCGGCTAGCCGCCCCCACCTGCTAAACTCTCTCTCGATATGGTCTTTCCAATCTTACTGATCGCGGTGGCCGCTTATCTGCTGGGCTCGATTCCCACCGGCTTTCTGCTCTTCCGCTTTTTTCGCCATGAGGACATTCGCCAGGCGGGCAGCGGCAACATCGGCGCCACCAATGTTCTACGCTCCGGCGGCAAGAGCATGGGCGCTGCTACCTTTATCGCCGACATGTTGAAAGGCTCGGCCTCGGTGGCTTTGGGCGCGCTGCTGGGCGGGCTGCTGCTGCCGCACTGGCCGCCGCGCGACGCCGAATCGCTGGCCGCGCTGATTGCCGTGCTGGGCCATGTCTTCCCGGTCTGGCTCAACTTTCGCGGAGGCAAGGGCGTGGCGACCGGCTTTGGCGTCTTTCTGGTGGCCGCTCCGTGGGCCGCGCTGGCCGCCATCTCGGTCTTCGCGGTGGTGCTGGCCATCAGCCGCTACGTTTCGCTGGCCTCGATAGTGGGCGCGGCCAGCTTTCCGGTTTTTGCCTACTTCTTTAACCGAATGCAAGGCGGAGGAGACAGGCCATACTTTTTCATCGCCGTTCAGGTTGCCGTGGCGCTGATGATTATTTTGAAGCACCACCAGAATATCGGCCGCCTGCTGAAGGGCACCGAATCCCGCCTGGGGAAGAAGAGGTCCGCATGAGCCGCATTATCGTTTTGGGTTCCGGGGCATGGGGAACGGCGCTTGCACTCTCGCTGCACCGGCGAGGCGGACATGTGGTTTCACTCTGGGCGCATAGTCCGGAGTTTGCCCGGCAGATCAACGACGCGGGCGAAAACACGCTCTTTCTTCCCGGCTTTCCCATTCCGGCGGGGCTTGAAGTGACCGGTGACAATGCCGCCGTGGGCGAGGCTGAGATCGTTCTCTCGGTGGTGCCGTCGGAGTTTCTGCGCTCGACCTTTGCGCGGCTGGGGCCGCATCTGTGCGCGGGGCAGATTGTTGTGAGCGCGACCAAAGGCGTCGAGGACCGAAGTTTTCTGCGCATGACGCAGGTGATTGCGGCCTGCCGGGCAGAGGCGGGAGCAGCCGATGAGTTGCCGATCGGCGCATTCAGCGGGCCGAGCTTTGCGCTGGAAGTGGCGCAGGGTCAGCCCACCGCGGTCACGGTCGCCTTTGACGACCAAGCCATTGCCGCGCGCATTCAGTCCGAGTTCTCGAGCGAAACGCTGCGGCTTTATACTTCGACCGATGTGATTGGCGTGGAACTGGGCGGAGCGCTGAAGAACGTGATTGCGATTGCCGCCGGAGTGGCTGCCGGAGTTGGCCTGGGGTATAACTCCGCCGCCGCACTGATCACGCGCGGCATTGCGGAGATTACGCGGCTGGCGGTAGCCTGCGGAGGACGCCGCGAGACGCTGGCTGGGCTCTCGGGCGTCGGCGATCTGGTTTTGACCTGCACCGGGTCGCTCTCGCGCAATCGCAGCGTCGGTCAGGAACTGGGCCGAGGCCGCAAGCTGCCGGAGATTCTGGCCGGGCTGGACGGCAAGGTCGCTGAAGGCGTGCTGACCACGCGCGCGGCGCTGGGACTGGCGCGGCAGCACGGGATTGAAATGCCGATTGCCGAGCAGATGGAGCTGATTCTGAATGAAGGAAAAGACCCGCGCGAGGCGATTAAAGATCTGATGCTGCGGCCGGGCCGGGACGAGCATTAGTCGCAGTTCAGGCTGCGGAGGAGGGCCGGTTTTGGGGTTGAAATTCCCGAAAAACATCCCGCATGGGCTAAAGTACTGTTGATTCTATGGGCTTTATCGGCACGACTGAAGTCGTGCCCTTTCAAAACAGAGCCCTCGATTATGTTTTTCCGCAGCCTGTAAAGCCGAACTCATCCCATTGGCGGTACACGGGGGTTAAAACCCCCGTCTCCCTCCGTGATCTCGATCGACAATTATAGTTCTTGGCGAACTGTACAGATTTGATACAGCAGACTGTCCGATTCCTGTACACTGGACGCGTTATGAGCTGCCTCTTTTGCAAGATCGTTGACGGGAGCATACCCTCCACCGCCGTCTATCAGGACGAACTGTGCTACGCCTTTGCCGACATCCATCCGCAGGCGCCGGTACACGTTTTGATAGCGCCGCGCCAGCACATCGATTCAACCGCGGAAGGCACGGAGGCGGACCGTTCGCTCTTCGGCCACCTGCTCTGGGCCGCGGCTGAAATTGCCCGCGCCAAAGGCCTGGGCAAAGGCTATCGCGTGGTAATCAACACCGGCGAAGACGGCGGACAGACGGTGGATCACCTCCATCTTCACCTGCTGGGCGGGCGGCCGCTGACGTGGCCTCCGGGATAACTACTGGTTAGATTGCCGCGTGGAGACTCCTTTTGCTGGAGTGCGCTTGAGGTGTGTTTGGGGCGATCAGGGCGGACTCCAAAGTTGAAGCGCTGACGAGGATGGCCGCTCGGGGTTCGTGCCATCCCACCCATTCCGCTGAAGCAACCTCGGTTCCTTCGACTGCGCTCAGGAGCGGAATGGACGGGGCACCCAGGCTTTTTGGTTAGACGGCCTGGTTCTCACAGAAGCAGGATGTTTGTGAGCGCGCCAGATTTTTGGCGGCGCGCGTCTTCTGGAAGAATTAAGAAGCAATTCGAACGGGCGAGGGCGGTCAGGTCGCCGGAGCCGTGCGTGGGAATCAACGCGGCGCGCGGCGGCTTGGCGGTAAAGTCGCAGAATGCCGGCAGAAAACGCGTCAGGCCCGGCTTGCCTTTCTGATCGCAGCTCTCACTGAGCCGGGCCAGAGCGAAGCGGGGCAGGGATTGGCGGCTTCCGGCCAGAGCGGCCAGCAGCGGCGCCGCAAAAAGCTGAAAGGCAACGGCGGTTGCGACAGGGTTGCCGGGAAGTGCGAAGAATGGCAGCGTGGGCTGTTGCGGGCCGATTTGTTTTTCGCCGCGTTTCAGCTCGCCGAAGACCGCCGGCTTTCCTGGTTGAATGCGCACGCCGGTGAAGTGAAAGCGGGCACCCAGGCGGGCCAGCGCGGGCTCGACGAGATCGAATTTGCCCACTGAGACGCCGCCGGAGATGAGCAGCAGATCGGCGTCGGCGGCGCCGGTCAAGGCTTTGTGGAGGGCGTCAGCGTTGTCAGCCGCAATGGGCAGCATCCACGGCTCCCCGCCGGCAGCGGCGACCAGAGCGGCAAGCATGGGCCCGTTGGAGTTGCGAATCTGGCCTGGAGCGGGCGCAGTGCTGGCCGGGACAAGCTCGTCGCCGGTAGCAAGGATTGCCACGCGCGGCCGGCGGAAGACCTCGAATTCAGCGTAGCCGCAGGCAGCAGCCAGCGCAATCTGCCGGACCAGGAGCGCGGTGCCGGTGGGCAGCAACTCCTCCGCCGCGCGGGCGTGCGCGCCTTGCGCGACTGCATTCTGGCCCGGCTTGATGGCGCGAGCTGAGAGGAGCCTGACTTTTTTGCCCGACGCCGCCGACACATCCTGGAAGGCCATCACGGCGTCGGCTCCTGAGGGAAGCGGAGCGCCATTCATGATCTCCCAGACCGAACCGGGCGGCAGCGGGCCGGAGGGTGCGTCGCCGGCGCGGGTTGCGCCAGAGATTATCAGCGGCTTCCGGTTGTTGGCCTCGGCGGCGCGGCAGGCGTAACCGTCACGCGTGGAGCGGGCGAAGGGCGGCTGATCGCGGTCGGCGACAACTGGCTGCGCCAGGACGCGGCCCGAGGCTTGGGTGAGCGGAAGCCGTTCGGCAGGCGGGCGCAGCCGGAGCAGTTTGCGAGCGCAATCGGCCACCAGCGCGGCAGCTTCCTCGTAGCCGGGTAGAACAGATGTCATGGTGTGGATTGTAGTGCGTTTCCGGGCAGAGGCTTCAACCGAGTTCGCTGAAAAAGCCAAGGGCGCTCCCGGAAGCGGGAGCGCCCTTGGCAGAGGAGCGGAAAAACGGCTTACTTGCCGCTCTTTTTCTTCTTTGTGGTGGTGTCTCCAAAGGCGGAGTTGTGGACCTGCGAAGACTCCGCCAGGATGGCTTTGACTTCGTCGGCATGGGGGCCGGTGGGGGCCAGTTCCAGATACTTCTGATAAGCGTCGGCGCATCCGGCGGGGAAGATCATCTTTCCACTGGCGTCCAGCGTGGCCTTCTGAATGAGTCCCTGTCCCTTGAGGTAGTAAGGAAGCGGCTGCTTGGGATCGGCGGTGATGGCCTCGTCGGCGGCTGCCGCGGCGGCGTCGCCGTTGCCGGCATTGACAAAGATCGCCGCTTCGTTGGTCAGATAAGCCGAGGCTCCGGCGGGATTGATCTTGGCCGCGGCGTCATAGGCCGCATTGGCCTCGGGAACCTTGCCGGTGCGCGCATAGACTTCACCGAGCGTGCTGTTGTCAGCGCCCAGATTGACAGGGCTGGGCTTGGGGGCAGCGGTCTCGACGGCAAGAGCCTTTTTGAGACTCGTTTCCGCTTCGTCGTACTTGCTCTGATCGCTCTTGGTCTTGGCCAGGCCCAACTGCGCCAGGCCCAACTCGGTCCAGAGGGGGGATGCATCCGGCTTGGCCGCCGTGTCCCGCAGCATCAGGGTTTCCACTTCGGAGTACTTGGCGACCTTGATCTCGGTTTCCTTTGCTTCCACATCGTCGCGGGGGGCGGCATCGCCCAGCGCCAGCTTGGCCGCCTTGCGAGCGTTGACTGTGTCGGCGTCGCTCAAGTCCTGGTTGGCGGTCTTCAGATCGCCGTTGAGATTTTTGATGATCTCAGTGTCTTTGGAGTTTGCTTTTTTGAGTTCTTCCAGCTTTCTCTTCTGTTCGGCATTCAGGTTCTTGTCAATGTATTCCTTGCGCGACATGTCCAGATCCTGCAATGTGTCCTGTCCGGCGACGATCTTGACGTTGTCGTAAGAATCGACGATCTTGCCGGGCGGCGTGTCCAGTTCGCGGAAGATGACCATGTAGGTGCCGACCGGGGCGTCACCGGCATAGTCGCCGGTGGACGAGACCGGAAAGTTGAACTTGAGGCTGCTGCCGCCGTCGTTAGACAGGCTGACGGTGCCGCTGACTTCCGAGCTTCCGGCGGGGTTGGTGACATGCCCGTGAATCTTGCCCATGGGCTTTTCCGCAAGTGCGGGCAAGAGGGCGAATGCCAACAGGCCCAGCCAAAGCGATAGGTTGCGTTTCATCTGCTTCTCCTTGGGAGCGGCGCGGACCAAAGGGCCTGCCAGCTCAAAAAAGTCGTACCACTGACCACTGAAAACCAAAGTCTCTGTACTGCTGCCGGAGCGCCGCCGCGCGGAATGCCGCGCAAAAACTGACTCGCTCCGCAGACCCCACGTTAAATGGCCCTGGCTGCCCCGCACAAGAGCCCAGCGCTGGAAAACCAAGCTTTAGCCGCATCAAAAGAGGTTTCTGCTTCAGCCGCCGGGTTGGGCCACTGAGACGCATCGGCCTGCCGGGTCTTTGCCGGCACATGGCACTCCGCCCAGCCTCCTATGGTAGCCCGTTCCTCGGATCGGCGCTTGTGGCCTGTATCACACACTAAAATAGGATTATGGCAATCACCATCCGCCCTGCAACCCGCGGCGATGTTCCGCGGATTCTGGCCTTCATCCGCGCGCTGGCCGCTTATGAGCGCGCGCCGGAGGCCGTCATTGCAACCGAAGCCAGCCTGGAACGCGAGGGGTTTGGGCCCAATCCCTTTTATTCCTGCCTGATTGCCGAGCATAATGGCCGGCCTGCTGGCTACGCCTTGTTTTTCTTCATTTATTCAACCTGGGTGGGGCCGGGAATCCATCTGGAAGACCTGTTTGTGGAGCCAGAGCTGCGCGGCCACGGCATTGGCAAGGCGCTGCTGGAAAAAGTTGCGGCAATTGCGGTGGAAAAGGGCTGCCGGCGCTTGCAGTGGGCGGTTCTGGATTGGAATACGACGGCGATCGATTTTTACAAAGCGATGGGCGGCGAGTTTCTGGACGAGTGGCGGAATGTGCGCGTGAGCGGCGAGGCGCTGCGGCGGCTGGCCACCTGCGGCGGGGCCGAGGGACTTCAATCCGGTCCGGCCAATTCCATCGACAGTGAATAGTATTCGCGGTAAACTCGGATTCATGACGAGAACTTTCTATGTCTATCGTGAGGATGGCGGGTCTTGGGTCGTGAGAAAGGAAGGCCGTATGGCCAAGATATTTCCAACCCAGGCTGAAGCCATGGCTACGGCGATCCAGAGCGGCAGGAACTCGAAGCCGGCACAGGTTGTCGTTTTGGGAAGCAGCGGCCAGCTTCTTGCTCACAAGTCCTACGGCCTTCCAAAAATTCAGGAACTTCCCAAGAGGGGTCGTTTGAGTGCAAGGAAGATTGCAACTGCGGTGGGCATGGTCACACTCAATCGTTTGAAGGCGAGTGGAGAGTAAGCTAATCAAGAGTAACCATATCTTTATCAATTGCCCATTCGACCCAAGCTATCGGCCGATCTTTGAAGCGGTTGTCTTCGCTGTATGTTATCTCGGTTTTGTCGCTCGCTGTGCTTTGGAAGACGACGATGCGGCCGTGTTCCGCCTTTCGAAGATCGAGCGGGTGATTGAGGAATGCAGACTCGGAATCAACGATCTTTCCGCAGTGGAACTGGATTTGACCACCGGTCTTCCACGCTTCAATATGCCGCTTGAATTGGGAATTTTTCTTGGATGCAAGCGCTTTGGCCCCAGCAATCAACAGAAGAAACGCTGCTTGATTCTGGATAGAGATCGTCACCGGTACAGAAATTTCAATTCGGATATTGCTGGACAGGACATTCACTCCCACAATGCTGATCCGGCATTGGCAATTCGTGAAATTCGGGATTGGCTTCAAGCTGTTACCAGAAGAAGCACACCCCTGCCCGGCGGGGGAGAAGTTATCGAGCAATATGGACGATTTAGCCGCGATTTACCTAACTTCTGCCTTAGTCTGAGGCTCGAACCGGAACGGCTTACTTTTCTAGATTATTCGGGAACAGTCGCAGAATGGCTCCGAATCAATCGCTGAACCGGAGATCCAAGCGTCTTAGTGGTGGGGTAGCGTGAACCCGAACCGGAATCCTATTCATCAGGAGCATCATTTTGAAGATCAGAATCATCGGCGGCGGATTGGCTGGACCGGAGGCGGCTTTGACCGCGGCGCGGCTGGGCTGCGAAGTCGAACTCTACGAGATGCGCGCCATGGTGGACGGCAAGCCGCGGCTCACGCCGGCGCACCAGACCACCGACTTCGGCGAACTGGTTTGCAGCAATTCTCTTAAAAGCGAATCGCCCAATACCGCGCCCTGGCTGCTCAAGCAGGAGATGCGGCGCGCCGGCTCGGCGCTGATGCGCCTGGCCGATGAAACCGCGGTGCCGGCAGGCCACGCTCTGGCCGTCGATCGCGTCCAGTTTTCGCGGCGCATTGCCGAGGCGATTGCCGCCGAGCCGCGGATTCGCGTGATCCGCGAAGAGGTCACGACTCTGGACCAAAATCCGGACGGAGTTATCACGATAGTCGCCACCGGACCGCTGACTTCAGAGGCTCTGAGCGCGGAGATCGAGCGCATTACCGGCTCCGGCCATCTGGCTTTTTATGACTCCATCTCGCCCATTGTCGAAGCCGACTCGATTGACATGGAGCGAGTCTATTTTGCCGCGCGCTGGGAGAAAGGCACGGCCGATTACATCAACTGCCCGATGGATCGCACCGAGTTCGATCGCTTACTGGACGCGCTGCTTGAGGCCGAACCGGCCGAGGCCAAAGAGTGGGAGAAGCTCGACTACTTCGAGGGCTGTTTGCCGATTGAAATACTGGCACGTCGCGGCCGCGATACTTTGAGATTTGGTCCCATGAAGCCCGTCGGCCTGCGCGACCCGCGCACCGGCCGCACGCCCTGGGCCGTGGTGCAGTTGCGCAAAGAGAATCTGCGCGCCGACAGTTATAACTTGGTTGGATTTCAAAATCATCTGAAGTTTGGCGAGCAGGCGCGCGTGCTGCGGCTTATTCCCGGCCTGGAGAATGCGCGCTTCTTGCGCTACGGCCAGATTCATCGCAACACCTATCTCTGCGCTCCGGTTTTATTGGATGAAACGCTGCGTTTGAAAACTGCGCCGCGGATATTATTTGCCGGGCAGTTATCGGGCGTGGAGGGATATACAGAGTCAATAGCAACGGGATTGCTGGCGGGAATTCATGCGGCTTCCCTGGCGCACGGACAAATGCCCGCGCCCGCGCCGCGCTCCTGCGCTCTGGGTTCGCTGGTGCATTACATCACCCACGCCGACGCCAAGAATTTTCAACCCGCCAACATGACCTTCGACCTGCTAGAGCCTTTGGAGGAAGAGCTGCGCAAGAAGATTCGCGACAAAAAGGAGCGCCACCGCTTGCAGTGCGAACGGGCGCTGGGGGCCTTCGATGCATGGCTGGCAAATTCATGCGCATAAAATCCGCGTTTTTTTCTGCCATTTCCCGCAAGTTTATGCGATAGTTTGATCCATGAAAATCCTCCGCCATACACAGCAGGAGTTGGTCGTCGTGGATAGCATGATATGGCTCGCGGTGTTTTTCGCGCTTGTTTCCTCGCCGATGCTTTACGCGGCTCTCGTTCATGGAACAAAGGGAATTCAATACCCCGCTGGAGTGTTCCTGCTGATTGCGCTCTTTTGCCTGCGCAAGAAGACCTTTGTCTTCGACGCGCGCCAGAGAATCGTTCGCTGGCAAGGCATCCGCATTCTGAAGCTCTATTCAGGTTCGATGCCCTTCAGCGACATCAAGGAAATCGGAACCGAAACCATGCCCAGCCCCCATGGTCAAACCCTGTATCGCTTGACGCTCATCACCGCGCAGGGCGTGACGCCCCTCTCCGACAACTACGGAGGAGGCGGTCAATGGCTTGAGAAGATACGCGCGGCCATCGCCGGCTTCCTCAAGCAGGACGCCCCTTCCATTGCCGGAGCCGCTTCCGTGCCTGACGACTTGGAAGTTGGCGGCTCGGACCTGGACGCATCCATTCGCTCGCTCCTTGTGCAAGGTCGCAAGATCGACGCTATCGCGCTGCTGAGATCCAAAGAGAAGATTGGATTGTCCCAGGCGGTCCAGCGCATCGACGAACTTGACAGGAAAAGGCTGTCGAATGGGTAACCGCGCTTCGACTGCGTCCCTTTTCGCCTGTTGCGGGCAAAAGTGACAAACACGTGGCATGATGAGTCCATGGAATAAGGAGCAGCTGATGACTCCTTCCGCGCTACCGCTTTTGAATCCCGTTGTGGCCCTGGCCATCCGCGCCGTACTGGGCGGCTCTGTCATTGCGATTGCGCGCTATTTCTACGCCCATCCGGCCGAGAGTTTTCGTAATTCGGCGCGCGTGATCGCGGAGTTCCCATGGATTACGCGGATGGTTCGCGGCATGGCCTGCTTCTGTCTCTGGGGCGGATGCTTTATCCTCGGCGCTGCCGTTGCGGTGCAGATCTTTGACCTGCACGGCGATCTGCTGGCTGCCGCGCTGGTGCTGCTTTCGGCTCTGGGCGCGTGGATGCTCAGGCCGAAAAACTCCAGCGCAAGCACGCCGGATTGATCTGACATCGAAGACGCTGGAAAAAGATTCCGCGCGCCGGTTGGGAACTTTAAGCACGATTCTTGCGTAAGTTTGTGCTACGCTGTGCCTGTTTGGAAAGGTCGCTTATGCATCCCATCTCTGCCGCCGATTCTGTTTCTCTTGCCGTGCAACGCACCAAGGAGTTTCTCTTCAGGCCATTCACCTGGGGAACGTATCTGAAGCTCGGCCTGGTTGCCATCCTTACTGAAGGAATTGGGAGTAGTTTCCATTCCGGATCGCACAGTACTTCGTCGCCGGGAACCGGACTTGGGAGCGGCCTGCCGTTCAACTTCACGCCGGAAGTGATCGCGGCGATTATTGCGGCCGTGGTGGTCGCAATTGTTTTGGGCATCGTGATCTTATACTTCATCACCCGCCTGCGCTTCGCCTTCTTTCATTGCCTGGTTCACAACACCAAGCAGATCCGGCCGGGATGGGAGTTTTACCGCGAGCAGGCGGGGCGCTTCTTCTGGATGAATCTGGGCGTGGGATTCTGCTTTCTGCTGATCGTGGCGCTGATTGCGATCCCCTTCGTCGGCGGCTTTTGGCGGCTGATTCATGACACCGCGCCCGGCGGCCAGCCCGACATCATGCAGGTTCTGGCTCTGGTTCTGCCGCTGATCCCCATCGTCATTCTGCTGGGGCTGGCCGGGCTTGCAATCGATGTGGTTCTGCGCGATTGGATGCTGCCGCACTACGCGCTGGACGATGCCTCGGCCGGTGAAGCCTGGCAAGAGGTCTGGGCGAATGTCACGGCTGAAAAGCGGCAGTTTCTTGTTTACGCCTTGCTGCGCTTGATTTTGCCGATGATTGCCGGCATGGCTGTCTTTGTCGTGCTGCTGATTCCGGGGCTGGTGCTGGCCGGAGCGGCGGGCGCGGCCATCTACACCGTCCACTCGTCCTTTGCCGATGCCACGGGCGCAGCCATGGTTGCCGGCATTGCAATTCAGGGCTTCTTTGCAGTGGTTGCCTTCGGCTTTGCGCTGCTGGCCAGCGTCTGCCTGGGTGGCCCGGTAAGCACGGCGGTCCGCGAGTACGCAATCATCTTCTATGCGGGCCACTACCCGGCGCTGGGCGAGATCCTTGAACAGACGCCGCCACCCGCCTTCGGTGTCATAACGAATCCCTAAGCGACGGTTGCCAGCCCTCTTTGAGAGACCAGCGACAAAAGCTTGAGAGATGTTCCTTGGGGGCGCTTTTCTCCGCGCTCCCATTGGCTCACGAGGCCGGTAGTCACGTTCAGGTACCGAGCAAAAACCGCTTGGCTGGCACCCTCGCGAAGACGCAACTCTCGAATCTCCTCGGGAGCGAGCGGCTGAATCGGGGTCAGGCAGAGTTCATCAAACTCGCGCATCGTCCGCTTGTTCATCACTCCGGCAGAGTGAAGACCCTCGGCTGTCTCGTGAATCGACGCCATCAAGCTGCTACGATACTGCTTTGTTGTCGCCATCGCATTTCACCTCTATCAGCGTCCCTGACGCGATTACATTTTCAAGCTCTTCTATCCGATAGAAAAGCATTTCGGCAGCCAATTTCTTCAGTGCCACCAACTCATCCGGGCGAATGTTTTCCACATCGGTCTTTGCAAAACCGTGAACGAAGATTGCCCTGTCCCCAGACCTAAAAAAGATCATCGCGCGAAATCCGCCTGACTTGCCGGAACCCTTTCGAGCCAACCGCTGTTTGATCACGCCCCCACCCAAATCGGCGTCAATCAGTCCATGGTCCGCATCTAGACTCGATTTGCAAAGGTCGAAATCTGAAATCTCATTCTTCCGAGCAAAACGAGTGAATGGCTTGTTCTTGAAGACACGCAATTGGTCCTCGCCGGTCTCGTTCATCGAATAAAGTATAACACTAAGTGTGGTAATGTTCAACGAATTAAAGCACGGATCTAAACCGTAGGAACCTTTCCGGCCGCGTCAGTGTCCAAGTAAACAGGGGATGCCGTCGACAGCGCTCGGACCAGCGACCGTGTACCCTTGAGACTGGAGCGTGCGGATGCGTTGGATTGCGATTTTGGTTTGTTCGGCGGCGTTGGCGGTGAGCGGAACGGCTTCCCAGGCGCAGAATTCTGGCGCGGCCGCGGCCAAGGCTCCGGCTGCGAACGGAGTGACGCATCTGACGCTGCCGCCCGTGCCCAAGGCGCTGCTGCCGGAGGTCTTTGCGGGATGGGTGGCTGACGGCGCGCCGAAGAAGACCGCCGACGCAGCCGAGGCCGATCCAGCCAATGCGGCGGCTCTCAAGGAGTATGACTTTACCAACGCCGAGCTGGGCCAGTACAAGCGCGAGGGCGAGACGCTGAGCCTGCGCGCGCTGGCCTTCCATGACGCCAGCGGCGCATACGGCGCTTACAGCTTCTATCGCCAGAATGGCTGGCCCAAGGAAGAGATCGGCTCTGGCGCGACCTCAGACCATAATCGCGTGCTTTTCTGGGTTGGGACGACGGTGGTGGATGCGAACTTCTCGCACGTCACTGCGATGAGTGGCGCGGAGCTGCGGCAGTTGGCTGCGCAGTTGCCCGCGCCCGAGGGCGGCAATGCGCTGCCGCCGCCGATTCTGGCCGACCTGCCGCGTCAATTGCTGGACCCGCAGACGACGCACTATGCGATGGGAGCGGCGGGCTATACTGGCGCGGGCGGCGTGCTGCCGCCGGAGCTGGTGGGCTTCGATCGCGGCGCGGAGGCTGTGACCGCGAACTACACGCTGCGCTCTGGCGTGGCCACGCTGACGATTATCGACTACCCGACGCCGCAGATGGCCGCAGCCGCGGAGACGAAGATTCAGGCCTATATTCAGGCCGGCAAGGCGAGTGCGGGGAAGCAGGTGCAGCCTGCCTGGACCAAGCCGCTGCAAGACTCCGGCCTGGCCGCGCTCCAGGTGGGCCGCAGCGGACCGCTGGTGGCGCTGGTCAGCGGCGACGCCATCCCCGACGAAGCGCACCGGCTGCTGGCCACCGTGCACTACGATCTGGACCTGATGTCGATTCCTCAGCCCACGGAATCCGAGGTGGCCAAGACGGGAAAGCTGCTTCTGGGGATAGTTTTTCTGATCATTATCGGGGCCAGCGCGGCGATACTGCTGGGGATTTTTCTGGGCGGCTTCCGGGCGTTGTACCGCATTGCGCGAGGCAAACCGGCCTCGTCGGTCTATGACGTGGAGTTCACCAGCCTGAATCTGCGGGAGTAAACGGCGGATTCTGGCTGGAAGGCCGGGGGGGCGCATCCAAAGGGTAAACGTGGCGGCAAAACCTGTTGAAATCCAGGATAAAACCCGATGAAATCCCCTGAAAATACCTAAGATAGCAGAAGAATACAGGCAAAGAGGAGGCGAATACTCCCATTACTCGTACGCCCCCTATGTCTATGTCAAGTATTTGATTATAAAAGGTTTATTTCTTCTTCGATTTCTTCTTGACACTCCCGTCCAACAAACCTAGTATGCAGCCAGAAAGTTCTGATGGTTTTGCCTCCGTTGGAACTATTCTCCCTGAGGAAGGAGCTGCCCTGTTGCCGGGCGGCTCTTTCCGTTTTTGCGGCGCTCGGCAGGGCTTCAGAGTCCATCTTCCTCCACAGCCCAGAACCACAGAGGCCCACGGCTGACCGTGGGCCTCTGTGCTTCGGTTTCAATGCTTTGCCCAGGCATTGCTACTTCTTCGGCTTGGGCTCGGGCTTGGGCGGTGCTGCGTGCGCGGCCGGCACAGGGTGCGCAGCCGGCGCAGGATGCGCGACGGGTGCGGGGTGTGAGGCCGGCGCAGGATGAGTCATTGGCGCTGGATGTTCCGCCGGCATCGCATGCGCCGCCGGAGCGGGGTGCGTTTCCGGTGTTGGATGCTCAACTTCTCCAAGGTGCGATCCCGGAGCCATTGCCTTGGTGCTCGTTTCCGGGTGATTGACAGGCGCGGGGTGCGATCCGGGAGCCAGCGGCTTGGCGACAGCCAGATTCTGCGGATGCCCGCCATTGTTCTTGGCATAGGAGGTGGTATCGGCCTTGGCGGCGGCAATGTGCTGCTGCTGGAAGGCCGTCGGCGCCTGGTGCTGCTCGTGTTCGGCCATCCGCTCCTCGGGAGCCGGGTCGTGGTGGATGCCGCCGGGACCGCCGGAGTAAGCCACGTGGCCGGGGTTGACGATGGTGTTTCGCTCGACTATGGTCCGGTCGATATAGGTGGTGTGAATGACGGTTGTATTCACATTGATGACGGCGGTGTTATAGGCAAAATGGCCGCCGCGCCACTCGCCGCCGGCAAAGCCGATGCCGCCGTAGCCGTAGCCGTAGTTCACGCCGCCGTAGTAGCCAATGTGCCGGCCCCAATATCCGTCATGGAAGATGTAAGCGCCGTTGACCCAGCCCCAGTAGCCGGGCGTCCAGAGCAGGCCGGGCTCAGGCGCGGCCACCCACGTGCCAGGCACCCAGTAGTAGCCGAAGGGGCCGTAATGCCAATAGCCGGGAATCCACATCAGGTCGGGCGCGGGGCAGGGGGGCTGGACATAAACCGGCATTGGCGGCGGCCCAAAGTTGACGCTGATAAAGACCCCAGCTCGCGAGGAGACGGGAATGAGTGTGATAACCAGCGCCAGCAGAAGCCAGCGCGCAGAGCGCAAAAATGCCATGGGAAAACCTCCTGAGTTATTGTCTGCCGGGCTTGTGTCCGTGCAGGTTTGCAGCAGATCCGATTGCCGCGGCTTGCGATGCCTGAAGACGGCCATCGCACCGTGAGTACGGCAATGCAAACAGACTACTTCACCTTGAACACCTTTCGCCAGAGAAAGTTGCAAGGCCGCGGGCAGATTTTAGCCCGTAAGACTGAAGTGAAACCCGATCGAGCGTCGTTGGCAATCCGTAAACGCGCAAAGACCCACAGGGAACTGTGGGTCTTTGCGGGGGGAGGGGGAAGAATTCCGTTGTTTTGGGCCGAGTTATTTCGGCTTTTCTTCAGACCTTGGCGCGGCGGCCGGATGCGGTGCGGGGTGGGCCGCCGGCGCGGGATGCTCTGCCGGAGCAGCGTGAGCAGCAGGGGCAGGGCGCTCCGCTGTTGCAACGTGGGCAGCGGGTGCGGGGCGTTCCGCTGGAGCCGCGTGGGCGGCAGGCGCGGGGCGCGACTCAGGCTTGGGCGCTGCGATGGGTTTTGATTCGGCTTTGGGAGCCGCCTTGGGCGCGGCCTTTGGCTCGCTCATTGCCATTGGCTTGGACTCGGCTTTGGGTGCTGCCTTTGGCTCGACAACTGGTTTGGGAGCGGCTTTGGGTGCTGCCTTTGACTCGACAGTTGGTTTTGCAGCAGCTTTGGTTTCGGCCTTGGGCGCGGTCTTTGGCTCGCTCATTGCCATTGGCTTGGACTCAGCCTTGGGAGCTACTTTTGGCTCGGCCTTGGGTGCTACCTTGGGTGCTACCTTCGGTTCAGCCTTCGCCGGAGTTTTGGCTTCTGTCTTTGCCGCCGGAGCCTCAGCGTGCGCTGCCGGTGTCAGTGGCTTTGCTACAGCCAGGGTCTTGGGGTGACCGCCATTGGCCTTGGCATACGAGGTCTTGTCAACCTTGGCCGCGGTGATGTGCTGCGCCTGAACGCTGGTTGGAGGCGTGTGCTTTTCGCTTGCGACGGCGCGCTCCGCGGGGGTGGGCGCGTGCTGAATTCCGTGCGGACCGCCGTTGTAAGCCACGTGGCCGGGGTTGGCAACGATGCCCCTCTCGACGATGGTGCGGTCAATGTAAGTGGTGTGGATGATGGTTTCATTCACATGCACCACGGCGGTGTTGTAAGCGAAGCTGCCGCCGCGCCACTCGCCGCCGGCAAAGCCGATGCCGCCAAAGCCGAAGCCGTAGTTCACGCCGCCGTAGTAGCCCACGTGGTCGCCCCAATAGCCGTCATGAAAGCCGAAGTGGCCGTTTTCCCAGCCCCAGTAGGGAGGCGTCCACAGCGCGCCGCCGTAAGGCGCGGGCACCCAGGCGCCGGGCACCCAGTAGTAGTCGCCATCGTCATTGGAGTAGGCCCAGTAGCCCGGCGTCCACATCAGGTTGGGCTCGGGGCAAGGCGGCTGCACATAGACTGGCAGCACCGGCGGAGCAAAGCCGACGCTGATGACGATCTGAGAAAGCGAAGAGGCGGGAATCAGAGAGAGAAGCAGCGTCAGCAAAAGCCAGCGCGCGTTGCGGAAGAGTCGCATGGGAAGAACCTCCTGGTTCTTTAGCGCCTGCTCCGCTGAGACGATTCACGTTCCCGGCGCGGGGCGAGGGCTTGGGTACTTCGATAGAAGAGTATCCCCAGCCCGCGCTCCGATCTGGTCAATACAGAACAGAGAGTTTATTTACGGCAAACTTCTCGACCTTGCAGCCTCAATACCGATAGCTGAGGCCTAAGCCGACGACCTTTTTTGCCTGAAGATCGATGGGAGCCGTGCCTGTGGGTACCGTGTCAGCGGGAAAGTTGCCGGTAAATGTATAGGTATACGTCGATCCGATATTGCTGGCCACCTGGCCGATGCCAATATCGAAGGCGAAGTGCGGCTTTTCCCTCTGGGTGATGCGCACCGCGTAGTCCAGCGTGGTGGGCAGATCGGCCTTGCCGGCCACCAGCGGAAGGCTGGTGTAGGAGGCGGTGCCAAGGCCCTTGCTGGTTCCCGGCTCTTGCGTAAAGCCCGCCGAGGGCACGGCCACAATTCCATGGCCGAGGGGCAGAGGAATGCCCAGGCCGCCGAAGAACCGTCCGCCGAAGCGCGAACTCTGGCCGCCGATGCCGAAGATGGTGGCATTGGTGGCCTTCCAGCCGATGTTGGCCAGGAAGGGAACAGGCTTCTTGGCCCAGGTCTTGGTCACGGCTATATAGACGTCGCCATTGGTGTAGGATTTGGCAGTTGGAACGGCAACCAGGCTACACACTCCGGCCGCCAACGCTCCGGTGTAATAGCAGTACGCATTCGTGGCATTGGTTGCGACAATTGCCGCTTCGCCGGAGACGAACTTGTCGCCTGTGCGCACCACGCCGCCGATGGCAACCCCCGGCGTCCAGGGCCCGAACTGCCCGTCCTTGAGCCCTACCACCTTGCCGTGGAAGACGTTCATGCCGTTGGCATTCCAGAGTTGGCTCAGTCCACCAGGGACGAACAATGCCGACGGAGAGCCTGAGCCGCTGTTGCCAAACTGATGGATGCTGCGCGTGTAACCTATCTCGGCGCGGCCGTAGAAGGCTTCCGTGATGCTGAGGGTTTCAATATTGCCGATCACCTTGGAGGCGTCAATGTAGTGCACGCCGATGGCTGGGTGGGAGAACTTCTCTCCCTTGTCCATATAAACAACGTAGGCAGTGGGCGTCAGAAAGCCGCCGGTTTGGCCCTCCAGCGTCAGGTATTGAGCGCTGAGTTGGCGGGTGGCGAGCAGGGTGACGGTGAGGAAGCCGCATACTGCGAGTTTGTGCATGATGCAAAGTTTCACTTTTTCAACTCCGGTGGAGTGCAGTCGCCTGCCTCCGGTGACGTTACCTAAATCATCTTCTTGTAACACAAACAAAGCAGACTCGTCTTCTACTTTGTTTGGGTGGTAGACTCAGGCCATGCCGCGCGGTCTTTTCATCACGCTAGAAGGTTTGGACGGTTCCGGGAAAACCACGCAAATCAATCGTTTGGCCGCATGGCTCAAGCGGCGCGGGCACGCCCCTCTGGTGACGCGGCAGCCCGGCGGCACGGCGACTGGCGAACGCATTCGCACACTGGTTCTGGACTCGCGCTCCGCGGGCCTGGCGCCGATGGCCGAGATGGCGCTGATGTTTGCCGACCGCGCCCAGGCCATTGCCGAGGTTTTTGCGCCCGCGCTTGCCTCTGGCCAGATCATTCTCTGCGACCGTTTTACAGACTCCACCGAGGCCTATCAGGGGGGCGGCCGCGAGCTGGGTTCGGCGGCGGTTCTTGAACTGCATAGGCTTCTTTGCGGTAATCTTCAACCCGATCTGACGCTGCTGCTGCTGCCGTCGCTTGAGGCCTCGCTGAGCCGCGCCCGCCGCCGCAATCAGAGAGTTACTGAGCGCGGCGGCAGCGACGAAGGCCGCTTCGAGCAGGAGCAGGACGCCTTCTACGGCCGCGTCTGGCAAAAGTACCGCGAGATTGCAGCCCGCGAACCCGCCCGCGTCGTCCTCATTGAAGGCGACCTCACCATCGATGAGGTCCACGAGCAGATTGTGGAAGCCGTCGCCGAGCGCCTGGCCGTCCTCGCCGCGGAACGGCAGGCGTAATCGCGCCGCCACTCTCTGCGCTATAATTCGGCCCAACAACATTCACTTTTATTCACGCCCTCAGCCGGAGCCCATGATCCCCATCCACCGAACCCTTCTTGCCGCCATTCTCCTCTGCATGACTCTGCTGCCTATGCTGAACGCTCAGACATCCGATTCCGCCATCAACGATCGGTTGAAGAACCTCCGTCTGCTCCCTGCCGATCAGCGCCCGGAGGCCAGCGCTCAACTTGCCGTCAGCATTCGCGCCCTTCCCGCCGGGCAGAACAAGGCCCAACTCGCCACCAGTCTGGCCTCCCGCACTACGGAAGGAGACCCTGGCTCAGCGGTCCTGCAAGCCGTCGCCGACACGCTCACTCAGGCGCTTACCGAGTCGCCCGTGGCCACAAAGGACGAACCCATCCCGAGGTCCTACATCGAACTGGCCAAGCTGATACGGTATGAGCACGTCACCTCGCCGCTCGCCGATCCGCTCCTCGCCAAAGCCCTTGAGACGCTGGCCGCCAACGACGCCGATATCGAATCGGCCGGCTTCACGCTCAAAGACCTTCACGGCCAGACGGTCACGCTTTCCGGCCTGCGCGGCAAGGTTGTACTGGTCAACTTCTGGGCCACCTGGTGCCTGCCCTGTCTTTTTGAATTGCCCGACCTGGACGCCCTTCAAACCCGCTTTCGCTCCCAGGGCCTGGTCATCCTCGCCATCACCAACGACAGCGAATCCACCGCGGCTACCTACATTGAGCGGCATGGCTATCACATGCGCGTACTGCTCGATCCCGGCGGCAAAACCATGACTCGTTTCCACGCCGATGGACTTCCCCGCAGCTTCGTCTTCAATCGCGAGGGCAAGTTGGCGGCTCAGGCAATGAACCAGCGCAGTCTGCAACAATTTCTCCAGATACTAGCCCAGGCCGGGCTCCATGACTGACGGATGCGATATAATTTCGCCAAAACAGCCATGCGTTTCAATTCACGCTGTCAGCGAGAGACCATGAACCCGATCCGCCGCACCCTGCTTGCCGTCGCCGCGCTGCTCCTCTTCGCGCCGATCCTGGCCGCGCCCTGCCTGCACGCCCAGGCCACCGAGTCGTCCATCAACAAACGGCTTGGAAACTATCGTTCAATTTCGCCCAGCCAGCGACCGCCGATCTTTCTTCAACTTGCCGCGGATATTGCTGCTCTTCCCGCCGGACCCAAAAAGGTCCAGTTGGCCGATCAACTCGTCAACGAGGTAACCGAAGGAGACAACGGAAGAGACGCCATCCAGGCGGCTGCCGATACTCTATCCAAATCGCTGGCTGAGTCGCCCGTTCCCGCCAAGAAGGACTTGCCGCCAAATCCTTATATCGACCTGGCCAAGCTCGTCCGCTATATGCACATCGACGCCACATTAGCCGATCCGCTCTTCGCCAAAGCCAGCCAGATTCTCATCGACAACGACGCCGATGTGCAGAAGGCTGACTTCACGCTCAAGGATCTGAACGGCAAAAAATACACCCTCTCCGAGCTGCGCGGAAAGATCGTCATGGTCAACTTCTGGGCCACATGGTGCCCGCCCTGCCGAGCCGAGATGCCCGACCTCGACAAAATATACACCCGCTTCCAGCCGCAGGGTCTAGTAGTGCTGGCAGTGACCGACGAGAGCCTTTTCACGGCCGGTTCCTTCCTCACCAAGGCGGGCTACCATTTTCCCGTTCTTCTCGACTCGGATCGCAAAGCGCACAAGCTCTTTCACATCACCGGCATTCCTGCCACATTCATCTTCAGCCGCGAGGGCAAACTGGTGGGTGAGAGCATCGACCAGACAACCGAGCGTCAATTCCTGGCAATTCTATCCAAGACCGATCTGCATAACTGATGAGCCAGGCAGACAGGTTGAAGAGCGATTTCCACCTATCCGTCCTCAGATTGAGCGGCGGGCGTCCTTGAACGTGCGCGCTGCGATATAATTTCGCCAAAACAGCCATGCGTTTCAATTCACGCTGTCAGCGAGAGACCATGAACCCGATCCGCCGCACACTACTTGCCGCCGCCTTGATGCTTGTCGTCACGTCCTTCCTCGCCGCGCCGTCACTTCACGCCCAGGCCACCGGCTCCGCCATCACCAAGCAGATGGCAAAGCTCCGCTCCTTGTCCGCGCAACAGCGCCCGCCCGCCACCGTCCAGTTGGCCGCCGACATTACCGCCCTGCCCGCGGGCCCCAAAAAAGTGGAACTGGCCAACAACCTTGCCAACCTGGTCACCGAGGGGGATCAAGGCGCGGCAACGGTGCAGGCCGTCGCCGATGCGCTCTCCAAGGCGCTGGCCGAGTCGCCCGTGCCGGCTAAACCCAATCCTGCTAAAATTGCCCCGCCCCCGGCACCGTACATGGAATTGGCCCGGCTGGTGCGCTATGAGAATGTGAGCACACCGCTGAACGATCCGCTCCTCGACAAAGCCCGCCAAGCTCTCGTCGACAACGACGCCGATGTGCAGAAGGCCGACTTCACGCTCAAGGATCTGAACGGCAAAAAATACACCCTCTCCGAGCTGCGCGGAAAGATCGTCATGGTCAACTTCTGGGCCACATGGTGCCCGCCCTGCCGCGCCGAGATGCCTGACCTCGATTGGCTTTACACCCACTTCCAATCGCAGGGGCTGATCGTTCTCTCCATCACCGGCGAAGACTCCTTCACGGTTGGCCCGTTCATTACCAACCACCCTTATCATCCTCCCGTGCTGATCGATATGGGCGGCCAAGTGGCCAAGCAGTTTCATGTGGACGGCATTCCCAAGACCTTCATCTTCAACCGCGACGGAAAGCTGCTGGCGCAAACCATCGACGAATGCACGCAGCGGCAGTTTCTGGATTTGCTGGGCAAGACCGACCTGCATAACTGACGCGCTGAAATAGCGGATGAAAGGAAGAGTCCGTGCGCAAGATTCTGCGATTGGATTTCCTCTCAGTGAGCAAATTTTTCGCCGTGCTCTACGCAGTGGCTGGCCTCTGCCAGGCTTCCAAATCCGTCTTCGCCGGCGATGAATCCGTTTACTGCCCAGTCGGAATTCTGCTGCCCATCTTTCACGCCACGGCCGATCTGGCGGTCAAGCTGCCGCAGCCGGCAAGCTGGCTCACGCCCTTCGTGGTCCTCATCTCCGCCGCGGCTTACACGCTCACTGGCATATGCAGCGCCGTGACGGTGGTGGTGCTCTACAACATCTCCTCCGAGTTCTGGTCCGGCCTGCGGGCACAGGTCGAAGAAGATGAATCGTCCCCGGATACGCACGTGGAACCGGACGCAGATACGGGCCGGAACTGAATTTTGTTAAGATTGCGCCAGCATTACGACGGCAGCAGTTTGAGCACTTCCTTGGCAACTTCATTGGCCTGCGCCAGCGCGGAGATGCCGGTCTGAATCAGAATTTCGTACTTTGAAAGATCCGTAGTAGCCGCTCCGTAATCCACCGCCTGGATGGCATTGAGCGCCGAGGTCTGGTTGACGATCTCCGTATTCAGAATCGCCATCTGGGAGCTCGTGGTATTATCCTGGCTGCCAAAGTAGCCCTCTTGCGCGGCCACGTTGCCAATCGCCTGATTGATCGCCGTCAATGCACTCTGCGCATCGCTGGAGTTGAGCAGATCGGTCGCCGCCAGATTGGTCGATTGGTCGCCGTTTGCGGCCTGCGCGTACTGAATCGTTCCATTGCCGCTCTGCTGCACGGCGCCGCCAGCATCGCCCACATGGCTCGCGCTCAGCCCATCAAAATATAATGCGTCAATTGAAACGCCAGCCGTCGTCGAGTCGCTCATAAAAACGCTGGTTGTCGCGCCCATGCCCGCAATGCCGCCGCCAAAGACCTGCTCCTGATTGTAGGTAGTGGTCCTGCCGATGTTGGTAATCTCGGCCAGAATCGACTGATACTCGTCATTGGCCGCCATATCCTGCGCTTTGTTCAGCGTTCCGTTCGAGGCCTCCGTAGCCAGCGTCACGGCGCGCTCCAACATGCTGGTCACCTGCGAGAGAGCGCCCTCGGCCACCTTCAGCTTGCCCTGGCCCTCGGCCGCATTCACCACCGATTGCTGCAGCGACGCGATCGTCGCCTCCATGCCGTCCACCATCGAAATTCCCGCCGGATCGTCCGCCGCGGAGTTGATGCGCGAACCTGAAGACAGCTCTCGCAACACAGTCTGAAGCCCGCCGTAAGCGTTGTTCAGGCTGCTCTCCGCATAAACCGCGGCCATGTTGTTCAGCACTCCGATGGACAAAGCGAACCTGCTACTTTCCCGATGCGCAGATTTGCAGCTTCGTTCTTTGGCCGTTTGAAAATGCGCCATTTAAAAATGTAGCGCCGGCCTCCCGGCCGGTTGTTACGCGGGCCTCCTGGCCCAGGTTCGCTCATTCGACGGAACATCTTAGAACGGTCACAGACCTGGTTCTTTTCTCAGCCCTCCTCTCCTGGAAAATGCCTACAATTAGGCGCTGCAACTTTGCATCTGAGTTCTTCATCGGCCAACCAACAAAGACCATGTGGAATCGACCTCCGGTTTGCATCCTCAGCCTCCCGCATCGTGCCGTGCGCCGGCAATTCCCGGAAGCGAACCCGCCATTCTTACCCCAGCAATTACACTTTTAGAAGTGACCAGGGAAAATCCCAACGCGCCTCAGCTCGACCTGACCTTCGACGAGCCGCGACACGCCCGCCGCATCTGGCCGGTGCGCGAGCTGGTCGGCCAGGTGCGTGAACTGGTCGAGCAGGAGTACGGCGACGTTTGGGTCGAGGGCGAAATCTCCAACTACCGCCCCGCGCCCAGCGGCCATGTTTATTTCACATTGAAAGACGCCGACGCGCAGCTTCCCGTCGTTCTCTTCCGCCGCCAGGCCATGCTGCTGCGCTTCCGCGCCGAGGACGGCCTGCACGTGCTGGTGCGCGGCCGCGTCAGCGTCTATGAGCAGCGCGGCCAGATGCAACTGGTGGCTGAAACCATGGAGCCCGTCGGCGCGGGTTCTCTGCAACTGGCCTTCGAGCAGCTCAAAGCCCGTCTCAAAGCCGAAGGCCTCTTCGACGCCGAGCGCAAGCGTCCGCTGCAGGCATTTCCGCGCACCGTGGGAATCGTCACATCGCCCACCGGCGCGGTGATTCGCGACTTTCTCAACATCGTCGCCCGCCGCCACTCCGGCCTCAGCGTCCTCATCTTTCCGGTCAGCGTGCAGGGAGATTCCGCGCCCGCGGAAATCGTCTCCGCTCTGGAAGAAGTCAATGCCTCGGGTCTGGTGGATGTGATTGTCGTCGCCCGCGGCGGAGGATCGCTGGAAGATCTGGCCGCCTTCAACAACGAGCGCGTCGCCCGCGCCATTGCAGCCAGCAAACTCCCAGTGGTCTCGGCCATCGGCCATGAGACCGACTTCACCATTGCCGATTTTGTCGCCGACCTGCGCGCCCCCACGCCTTCAGCGGCCGCCGAGCTCATCACCGAGGCGCAGCACAAAATTGCCGAGCGCGTCGCCGAGCAGTCAAACCGGCTTGCCCGCGCCGCCCGCTATCAATTGCTGCAAGCTCGCCAGCGCCTCACCCGCCTGCCCATAAGTCGCGCTGAAGGCCGCATCAGTGCGCTGCTGCACCGGCTGGCCCAGCGTCTGGACGACCTCAGCCTGCGCCTGGAAGCAGCCCTCGACGGCCAGCTCCGCCAGCATCAACGCAACCTCGCCGATCTTGCCGCCGCCGTCCTGCGCCACGATCCTCGCCAGGGATTAGCCAAGGCCCGCGAACGCCTAGCCTCCTGCCGTGTTCGTCTGGATCGCGCGCTGGACCGCAAGCTGCATGAATCCGCAGCCCGCTGCAGTTCGCTCGACGCGCGGCTGCACTCGCTCTCGCCGCTGGCCGTGCTGGAGCGCGGCTATGCGCTGGTGCTCGACGCGGCTGGCGGAGTCGTGCGTTCCACGGCGCAGATCGCTGCTGGCGATCAACTCACCACGCGCCTCAGCGACGGCGCATTCACCAGCCGCGTCGAATCCGCGGCAAAAACCTCCGAAGCTCTCAAGTGAAGCCATGCAGGAATAAACATGAATCTGAAGCAAATCAGATTTGAATGATACAAGCTTCAACTTGAAAGGGTACGGGCTTCAGCATGAAGGGTACGGATTTCAGCATGAAGGGTACGGACTTCAGCATGAAGGGTACGGGCTTCAGCATGAAGGGTACGGACTTCAGCATGAAGGGTACGGACTTCAGCATGAAGGGTACGGGCTTCAGCATGAAGGGTACGGGCTTCAGCCCGTACGTACATTGACCTAACAGAATAAAATGGGCTTTAGCCCCTGAGGGAATGCGAGTTTTCCAATCGACAGCACGGAAATTCCCTATTGAAATGAGACTATGACTGACGCGCGCAAACTCTTCGGCACCGACGGCATTCGCGCCGTCGCGGGCACGTACCCGCTCGATCCCGTCACCATCTATTCGGTCGGCCTAGCTTTAGGTCACTCTCTGCGCAAGCTTGCAGCCGAGCCCAAAGTCATCCTCGGCCGCGACACCCGCGAGTCAGGCCCGTGGATCGCGGCCACGCTTGCCGCGGGCTTGCGCGAGACCGGCGTCAGCGTCGAAAGCGCGGGCATTGTGCCCACTCCAGCCGTCGCTTTTCTCGCGCGCACTCATGGATTTCAGGCGGGCGTAGTGATCTCCGCCTCGCACAATCCCTGGCAGGATAACGGCATCAAGCTCTTCGGCGCCGACGGCTTCAAGCTCGCCGATGCGGTCGAGCTGGCCATGGAAGACGAGATCCTGCATCACGCCTCGCTGGGCGAAGCTCCCGATCCTGCCCGCCTGCCCGCGATCGAGGACAATCCCGCCTTCCGCGCCGACTACATTCAATTCCTCATCGACTGCGTGCCGGGCCTCTCGCTAGCGGGTCTGCGCATCGTCGCCGACTGCGCCAATGGAGCCGCCGCGGCTGTTGCACCAGAGCTCTTCAAGCGCTTGGGCGGCGCGGTGACGCTGCTCAACATTGCTCCCGACGGCCGCAATATCAATTTGAATTGCGGCGCGCTTCATCCGGCAAAGATCGCCGCGGAAGTGATTGCGCGCGGCGCAAATCTCGGCCTCACCTTCGACGGCGATGCGGACCGCTGCATGTTGGCTGGCGCGCGGAACAACGTCATCAACGGCGACGCGATTCTGCTCATGGTAGCGCGCGACCTGAAGGCGCGCGGATTGCTGACCGGAGAGTTGGTCGTTGCCACCACCATGTCGAATATGGGTTTGGAGGCGGCGCTCAAGCGCTCGGAGATCAAGATGCTTCGCGCACCGGTCGGCGATCGCTATGTTCTCGAAGAAATGCAGGCGCACAAAGCGGCGCTGGGCGGCGAGCAGTCCGGCCACATCCTGCTGCCGCATCTGGCCACTACAGGCGATGGCCTGCTCACGGCGCTGGTGGTTCTCGATCTGATCGCGCGCTCCAAAAAATCCATTGAAGAATTGACCGCGGATCTGAAGGTCTTTCCGCAGGTGATCGTCAATGTAAAAGTGCGTGAGCGCAAGCCGCTCCAATCGATTTCCGCCGTAGCCGCGGCCATCCGCGCCGCTGAAGAAGATCTAAAGGATTCCGGCCGCGTGGTGATTCGCTATAGCGGCACCGAGCCGCTGGCGCGCGTCATGATTGAAGCCGAAAGCGAGGAGGCGATGCGCCTGCACGCCAACGCGATTGCCGGTGCGATTCGCGCGGAACTCGGCGCGTGAGAGGCAGAGCGCAACTTATTCCATGTCCCGCCAGTTAGGGCCAAAGGCTAAGTCGGCGACGAGCGGCACATCAAGCTTGACCACGCCTTCCATCCCGGTACGAACCAACTCCTCTATTTCTGCGCTCTCATTTGCCGGTACTTCAAAGAGCAGTTCGTCATGCACCTGCAAGACCATGCGCGTCTTCAGCCCGCGCTCGGCGAGTTTGCGGTCGATGGAGATCATGGCCAGCTTGATGAGGTCGGCGGCGGTGCCTTGCAGCGGAGTGTTGATGGCGGTGCGTTCGGCAAAGCCGCGCTGATTGGGGTTGCGGCTTTCGATGTCGGGGATGGGCCGTACGCGGCCGAAGAGCGTACGCACACTACCCGTTTTGCGCGTGGCCTCCAGGGTTTTTTCGATGAAGGCATGAACGCCGGCGTAGCGCGCAAAGTAGCGCTCAATGTAGGCGCGCGCCTCGGCCTGCGGAATGCCCAACTGCGCGGCCAGACCAAAGGGCGAGATGCCATAGACGATGCCAAAATTGACCGCCTTGGCGCGGTTGCGCGTCTGCTTGTCCATCTGGGCGGCGGGCACGCCAAAGACCTCGCTGGCTGTCAGCGTATGAATGTCTACGTCATTCTGGTAGGCATGAACCAGCAGCGGATCGCCGCTGAAGTGAGCCAGCAGTCGCAGTTCAATCTGCGAGTAATCCGCCGAAAGCAATTGTGTGCCGGGCGCGGCGGTAAAGGCGGCGCGAATCTCGCGGCCCAACTCCGTGCGCACGGGAATGTTTTGCAGATTTGGATTGATCGAAGAGAGACGTCCCGTGGCAACGGCAGCGGCCTGAAAGGTTGTGTGCACGCGCGAGTCCGCATCGGCCAGCAGCGGCAGCGCGTCGATATAAGTCGATTTCAATTTGGATAAGTGGCGATATTCCAAAACCAATCGCGGAACTTCGTGCTTTTCCGCAAGGAATTCCAGCACATCCTGCGCTGTGGAGACGGCCTTTCCCTTGCCGCGGCTGGCCGGCGCGGGCAGGCCCAAGTGAGTAAACAACACCTCGCCAAGCTGCTTGGGCGAGTTGATGTTGAAGCGGCGTTCGGCCAACGTAAAGATGCGCTCGCCCACGCGTTCCAGTTCAATCGCGAAGCGCTTCGAGAGCCCGTCCAGCACGCCAAGATCGATGCGCACGCCGGCTTGCTCCATGCCGAAGAGCACCGGCACAAGCGCGAGATCCATTGCATAAACGGGATTTAAATCGGCCTTCTCGACTTCAACTTTCAGCGCTGGAACCAGCGCGCGAATGGCAAGCGCGCCCGCGGCCAAAGTGGAAGGCGCGGACTGCGAGTGGCGCGCTGCCACGTCGGCCAGCGCCTGCGTGGAGTGAGTTGGATTGAGCGCGTAAGAGAGCAGCATCGAATCGTCAATTGCACCGTGCAACTGAACGCCTTGCGCGGTGAGCAGATGCAGCGCGGTCTTCCAATCGTGCGACTGCTTGGCCACGGTCGCGTCTTCAAGCAGCGCGCGCACCTGCGGCGTCAGCGGCAGTCGCAGAGCAAGGGCGGGCTGGGCACAGAGGCCGATTGAAAAGCTGCGCGGCTCGGCGGCCTCGGCCACATCCAGCAGAGACATCGACTGCTGGGGCTCGTCTTCGGCCTCCGGCGCGGGCGCTTTGGCATCGAGCGCAAAGGCAAAGCCGCCGGCACGCGCGGCAGCGTAGAAGGCCGCGGCCTGCTCTTCGGTTGGGTCTTCGATCAACTCAACCACCGGCGCCGATTCTGAAGGCGATAACTCGCGCAGCATGGAAGTGAATTCAAGTTCGGTGAAGAGTTCGCGGCAGGCCTCCAGGTCCGGCTGCTGCGTTTCCATCGCGTTCAAATCCAGCGCCAGCGGCACATGAGAGTCGATGGTGACCAGTTCCTTCGACAATAAAACCGCGTCGCGATTCTGCTCCAGCGACTCGCGATAACTCTTGCGCTTGACCTCGGCGGCGCGATCAAGAACGGCTTCCACCGAACCGAATTCGACGATCAAATCCACGCTGCCCTTGTCGCCAATGCCGGGCGCGCCGGGAATATTATCCACCGCATCGCCGCGCAGGGCCATTACATCGACGACCTTCTCCGGCGGAACGCCCAGAACTTCCAGAACCTTGGCGGGATCGAGAATCAGATTGTCTTTTTGCGGGTTGAGAATCTTCACCGTGGGCGTGACCAACTGCATCATGTCCTTGTCGCCGCTTACAATGTATACATCGTAAGCATTTTCGGCGGCCTGGCGGGCAAGAGTTCCAATCACGTCGTCGGCCTCAAAGCCCTCGGCCTCCAGAATCGGAATGCGCAGCGCTTCAAGGGCTCGCCGGATGTAAGGAATCTGACGGCGCAGGTCTTCGGGCATGGCTGCGCGATTGGCCTTGTAGCCCTCGTAGTCCACATCGTCAAAGCTCTGCGTCTTCCCGTTCCACTTGCGCAGCGGCTTCATCGCGCGCGCCCGCTCATCGCGGAAGACCTCGCCGCTCACATCGAAGACCGCGGCAAAATACTGCGGCTGAAAATCCTGGCGCAGCTTCTTGATCATGTTGACGAAGACGTAGATGGCCGCCGTCGGCAGCCCCGCGCGGGTGGACATAGGCCGCGAACGCTGCATGGCGTGGTAGGCGCGGAAGATGAAGCTCATCGTGTCGAGCAGGAAGACGGGCGGTTTGGATTCAGTTGGCACGGAACGAGTGTATCAAGATTGGCAACTATGGACTAGGGAATACTCAACCGTCGAGTTCCTGGAAAACAAAGAAACTGTGTCCCTGCAAATCTCCGCTCTGCTATGATTTGCCCACGGTTTTCCCTAACCGATTCCCACCCGTGAGGTCGTCCATGTCAACAGAAGTTGCTGTGCCCGTAACTCCCGAGCGCATCTATCAATTTGCATTTGCCTATGCACCGCCGCTGGTGCTTGAGGCGGCAATCCGCCACCGCGTCTTTGATGTTTTGGAGAGCGGCGCCAAGTCTCTGGATGAGATTCAGGCGGCCACCGGCGCATCCAGGCGCGGACTGAGCGCGATTCTCAATTTTCTTGTAGGCTTTGATTTTCTGCGCCGGGAGGGCGAAAAATTTGCGCTTGCGCCGGAGAGCGCGGCCTTTCTGGTCAGCACCAAACCGGGCTTTCAGGGCGGGTTGATTCGCCATACCAGCGAGCAACTGCTGCCCAACTGGCTGCAACTCAATGAAGTGGTGGCCACCGGACGGCCCGCCAAATCCGTCAACCAGCAGGGTCCGGGCAGCCACTTCTTTGAGCAGTTTGTCAACGACATCTTTCCCATGAGTTATCCGGCGGCGCAGGAGTTGGCGCGGCACCTTGCTTTCACGGCTCCGGTCAGCGTTCTCGATCTTGCCGCAGGTTCGGGCGTGTGGGGCATCGCGCTTGCGAAAAGCTCGGAACTCGTGCGCGTCACCGCCGTCGATTGGCATGGCGTGATTCCAGTTACACAGAAAACGGTGGCCCGCTTTGGACTCTCCGACCGCTTCACCTTTCAGGAGGGCGATCTGCTCGAGGCCGGCTTCGGCAGCGGCCACGCCGTCGCCACGCTCGGCCACATTCTGCACAGTGAAGGCGAGCAGCGCAGCAAGGCTCTGCTCAAGAAGACCTTCGCGGCGCTTGCCCCCGGCGGAACCATCGCCATCGCCGAGTTCCTGGTCAATGCGGATAGAACCGGCCCGCTCAACGGCCTCACCTTTGCCATCAATATGCTGGTCAACACCGATTGCGGCGACACCTATTCGTTTGAGGAGATCAGTGAATGGCTGCGCGAGGCCGGGTTCACCGATGCGCGCACGCTGGCAACGCATGGGCCATCGCCGCTGATTCTGGCGACGAAGCCGTAATCCGAAACTGGTGAAGGTTTGTGGATTCCCAGGTCCGAAAATCCGGACCTGGGGCACCCGGCATCCGGCGTACCAGCGCGTGGCCTATATCTACCAAATAAAGTTGGGTGGCTCACAACTCGACTCAGAGATGTGGGAACCATGAACCTCACCCCGGGAATGTGGCGCGGATTGCGAGCGAATCGGCCACTCTTCCCAGCGCGCGATCGATCGTCCATAGGTGCGTTCCAGGCAGGGCCAGGCAGGACGCGATCAATTGGGCATCCGTCAGTCCTATCCCCTTCGATGCCAGCCCCCGCGCTTCGATCATCAGACGCACGTCGAACAGGCGAATCAGGCTAATCTGGTGAAGGCCGTCCAGATAATGCAGAGTATTTTTGCGATCCGGCAAAAACACGCAAGCCAACTCCGCCACGATATACGGGTGAATGCAGAGCTGGTCATTGACAATCAGGCTTTCCATCTCTGCTTTGAAGCGGCCACGGCGGAAGATCTCAATCCAGATGGACGTGTCGGCAAGAATCACTGTTCGTCAACGCGCAATCTGCGCACGTCCTCGATATTCGGAGCCGTTCCGGCCAGCGCCAGCAACCGGCGTCCAGCCTCGCGCGCAATCAAGGATTTCAGCGCCTCGCGCAACAATTCCGCACGCTCTGTGAGACCGGTATATTCGTAGGCTGTTTTTAATAGGCTGTCATCCAGCGATACAGTTGCTCTCATAAATCCCTCCGTGCACCAATAATAGCACCGGAAAGCGCCTGAAAATGTCTTCTTCGTTCAGTTGGCTCGTTCATCAGAATAGGGTCACTCGATAAACATGCAATCCCCATAGCTGAAAAAACGATACTTCTGCTCGACCGCATGTCGATATGCCGCCAGCACGGCTCGCGTCCGGCGAAGGCAGAGACCAGCATCAGCAAACTCGATTGCGGCAAGTGAAAGTTGGTAAGCAGCGCGCCGGCCATGCGGAATTGAAAGCCGGGCTCAAATCGTATCTCGGCACCTCTGAGGAGATCTCAGGCGGCGACAGTTCGCTGGCCGATGGTCTGGTCGCAGTTACCGGCCAGCAATCCATCGATGGAAATATCCTCGTCCAGCGTCTCCCAATGAATACCGCGGCTGCTGATGCGCAACTGCGCTCTCTGCTCATCATTGGCGTTCAGAAGCCGGGGAAACCACGCTAGCGGCACCGCGAGGATTCGTCCATCGCTCAGATCGACCCACATGCTGTCCTGATCGAATTGCACGCGCGTTGCTTTAACGGAAGAACTCATTCCAGGCCCTTTCGATACGCTCCTTGTTGGTTTCGACGATCTTCAAAAGATCGCGCAGCGTTCGAGCGTTGTATCCATCATTGTAAGCCAGTTGAAGCTCCGGTTTCAGCCAAATTTTTGCTTCCTTATCGCCGTTTTCAACGTGAATGTGAAGTGGCTCACGCGGAGTTCCCTCGTTGGAATAGAAGAAAAACCTGAAACCGCGATGAGAAAAGACAACCGGCATACATCTCACTTTAACAACAAAGCGGGGAGAGGATGAAACAAGTTGATTGGCAACGCTGAATGAATTGCCGCACTGCTCTGCGTTACGCGAAAAACATGCAGTCGCCGTAGCTGAAGAAGCGGTATTTTTGCTGGACGGCGTGGGCGTATGCCGCCAGCACCGCCTCGCGTCCGGCGAAGGCCGAAACCAGCATCAGCAAACTCGATTGCGGCAGGTGAAAGTTGGTGAGCAGCGCACTGACCAGGCGGAAGTTGAAGCCGGGCGAGATAAAGATTTCCGTCTCTCCGGAGTGGGGTTGCAGTAGGCGGCCCGCGGCTTGAAGCGCGCAATGCTCCAGCGTGCGCACGGTGGTGGTTCCTACGGCGACGATGCGGCGTTGCTCGGCGACGGCGCGATTGATGGCGGCTGTGGCATCTTCTGAAAGCGTGTAGCGTTCGCGGTGCAGACGAACCTGATCGACGCGCTCGACGCGCAGCGGCGCGAATGTTCCCAGGCCGACATGCAGCGTGACGCGGGCGATCTCAACGCCGCGCGCCGCAAGCGCATCCAGAATTTGCGGAGTGAAGTGCAGGCCTGCCGTTGGTGCGGCCACCGAGCCGCGCTCACGGCTGAAGACGGTCTGGTAGCGCTCGCGATCCTCCGTCGCGTCGTCGCGGCGAATGTAAGGCGGCAGCGGAATGTGGCCGATGCGGTCGAGGACGGCGTAAAAATCTTCCACCGGCTGGAAGCGGAGCAGGCGTTCTCCAAACTGGCCGCGCTCGATGACTTCAGCTTCCAGCGCGATCTCGCCCGTGGACGCGGGAAAGACAAGGAGATCGCCGACGGCAACCTTGCGGCCGGGCCGGACCAGGGCGCGCCACAGGTTTTCGCCGGAAGCTGGGTAAGGTTCGTGTCCTCTTACCCATTCCGCTGAAGGACGCGGAATGACAGGGGCACCCAGCGTTTCTGGCGCGACTGGCTCGGTGAGAAGAACTTCGATCTTGCCGGTGAAGGCCGAAGATTCCCAGGTCTCGGAATCGAGACCTGGGCCACCCAACATTCTTTTACGATGCGCATAGAGTCGCGCGGGAATCACGCGGCTTTCATTCAGAACCAGCAAGTCGCTGGGCCTCAACTGCGCGGGAAATTCGGCAAAGCTCGTGTCGCGCAGTGCGCCGGTTGCGCGATCCACAACCAACATGCGGCTCATGCCGCGCTGGGCCGGTGGCTGCTGCGCAATCAACTCGGCGGGCAGGGCAAAATCGAAGTCGGCGACGCGCAAGTCAGTCATATGCGCGCCTTTCCAAAGTACTCGCAGGCCCGCAGGCGCGCGCGCTCAATGGCCGCGTTGAGTTCCTGCCGCTTCGGTTCGAAGTCGCTGGAGTGCAGATTGGCGGGGACGCGGGTCCATTGCGCCCAACTAATGCAGATGCGCGTGAAGGGCTTGGGAATCAGAAAGCGGTCCCAGGAGCGCATCACCCAGGCGTGCTCGGGCTCCAGATGGAAGCAGCCGATGGGCGCGCCGGTCATCTGCGCGAGCTTGATGGGGCCCATTTTGGTCTGAAAGATGGGGCCGCGCGGGCCGTCGGCAGTGAAGATGGCGGCGCGGCCGCTCTCAATTGCCTGCGCCAGTCCCATCATCCCACCCCGTCCGCCGTGGCTGCTGGAGCCGCGCACGGCATCATAGCCAAAAAGCCGCAGGACGCGCGTTATCAGCTCGCCATCAAAACTTTCACTGACGATGATCACGGCGCGGGAGCAGCGATAGTAGATGTTTGCGGCAAGAATGCACTGGTGCCAGAAGCAGTAAATCTCTGGTCCAGGCTTCTGGCCAAAGAGGACTGGCGTAACCCCTTCTTCGGCAATCACCTCAAAGCGCCAGGTGCGGCTGAGCATCCATAGCAGCACCCAAACCACGCGCGGAACTACAGCCAACGCAAGGCGCTGGGCTGGGGTGAATCTGGTTTGATTCGCGGCGGTCATCTGCAACGATTCTATCGTTCCGGGGATGAGCAACTTTTGTACCAATTTGATACCAGAAACTGAGATGGCGGCGAGCCTGATGTACCCGGAGGTAATCGGGCGTCGGGAGCGCAAAAATCGCCCCGGTGTGGAAATCATATTAGAATGCACTACTTATGGTGCATTCCGCAAGTTATAGGGAGGGAAAGAGTTAAAGGCATTTGTGGAAAAACAGTGCCTTTTTGGGATAAAGAAAGCGTAGTTTTTTGTCAATTTATTTGGTAGAAGTGGCTTCGAATCAGTAAAATAGACAGATGGTGAAACGAAGAGATTCAAGCAGCAAACGCTCGAAATCTCCGCTTCGGATTTGGCTGCTCGCAGGAGCCTCCTCCGTTGCACTGGCCTCCGTGGTGGTGGGTGTCTCCACGCGGACAGTGCATGCGGATGCGCGGCTTCCCCGGCCAGCCACAACCGCGCCACCCGCGGCTCCGATAGCGAGCGCAACGCCAGCACAGCTAGCCCAGCATGAGCCAGCCGAGAGCGGAGACGCCCACCGGGGCGACATTCTGCGCGGTCTGGCTTCCTGGTATGGCGGCGTCTTCAACGGCCGGCACACGGCCAGCGGAGAACGCTTTGACATGAACGCGCTAACAGCCTGCCACCCTACGCTTCCCTTTGGCTCGGTGGTGCGCGTCATCAACCTCAAGAACAAGCACTCCGTGGTGGTGCGCATTACCGACCGCGGCTATCTTTACGAGGGGCGGGTCATCGACCTCTCTTACGGCGCGGCTGAGAAGTTGGGAATGACCAAATCCGGGCTTGCCTCAGTCAAGCTGGAGGTTCTCTCACTGGGCAAGGATCACCGCAAGAAGCAGTAATCGCCTGCAAATGCAGGAAAAGGCCAGCCTTCGGGCTGGCCTTTTTTGGTGCGCGGAAGAAGCATCCAGCTTAAAGAGAAACAAGCGGACCAGGACGCCCGCGCGGCAGCCGGCCGGGAGAATGGCGCTGCATTGGTGCAGGCTGCATCGACTTGAGAGTTGCAGCTTCGGGGTACATCCATCCGGGTTTTGCCTTATCGGCTGGGCCTGGCCATCTGGTGGAAGGAGCCCAGTCTCACCACCGGCGCGCGGGCCGCTGGCGTTGTCAATGTGTAATGCGCAGCGGCGACCGCGCTGTTGGTGAAGCCTGCGGCCACGGCGATGGCCTCGATAGTTTCAGCCGTTGTAACCGGAATAGCAACGGTGTACTTGGTCGAGCTGGTTGTTGGCGCGGTGCCGTTGGTTGTGTAGTAGATGGTGACGCCGGGGGTGGCGTCCGTCAGTGTAATCAAAGGCGCGGCTGAGTAGCTGCCGCCAGGAACCGAGAAGGAGGGCGCGGCGGCAACCAGCGTGTAATGCGCGGATGCGACCGCGCTGCTGGTATAGCCAGGAGCGACGGCGATGGCCTCGATGGTCTCGGCAGCCGTGACCGGAATGGCGACAGTGTATTTGGTTGAGCTGGTTGTTGGCGCGGTGCCATTCGTCGTGTAGTAGATGGTCACGCCGGGGCTGGCGTCGGTCAATGTGATCATGGGCGCGGCGGAGTACGTTCCTGTCGGCAGCGAGAAAGACGGCGCGGCGGCAATGAAGTTGTAATGGACAGCCGCGACTCCGCTGTTAAAGTAACCGGTCTCGACGGCGATGGCTTCGATCGTCTCGGTAGCCGTGACGGTAATCGGACCGGTGTATTTGGTCGAATTGGCCGAGGGCGCGGTGCCGTCGGTGGTGTAGTAAATGGTCACGCCAGGAGATGCATCGGCCAGTGTTACCGTCTGTGTTGTGTAGTAGAGCCCGGCCGCCAACGAGACGCTGGGCGTGGCGGCAACAAAGTTGTAATGGACAGCCGCGACTCCGCTGTTGGTGTAGCCGGCCTCGACGGCGATGGCCTCAATGGTCTCGGTAGCCGCGACGGTAATTGGACCGGCGTATTTGATCGAGGCGCTGGACGGCGCGGTGCCGTCGGTGGTGTAGTAGATCGTAACGCCTGGGGTGGCGTCGGTCAGCGTCACCGTCTGTGTTGTGTAGTAGATTCCGGCTGCAAGCGAAACGGCCGGCGTAGAGGCGAGCAGCGCATACCGGGCCGAGGCGACGGCGCTATTGCTAAAGCCGGCTTTGACGGCGATTGCTTCAACCGTTTCTGAAGCCCTGACGCTGATGGGGCCGGTGTAAAGCGTCGATGCGGTTGTCGGCGCGGTTGCGTTCGTCGTGTAATAGAAGCTCACGCCGGGCGTGGTGTCGGTCAGCGTGACCGTCTGCGCAGTGGAGTAGATTCCCGTTGCAAGCGAGAAACTTGGCGTGGCGGCGATCAGCGTGTACTTGGCGGAGGCCAGTGCGCTGTTGGAGTAGCCGCTGACCATGGCGACAGCGATCACGGTCTCCGAAGCTGAAACCGCGATGGGGCCGGTGTAGAGCGTGGAACTGGTTGTGGGCACGGTGCCGTTGGTGGTGAAGTAGATGGCCGCGCCAACTGTGGCGTCGGTCAGCGTGACGGTCTGGGGCGTTGTGAAAGAGCCAGCCGCAAGTGAGAAGGCGGGCACTTGAGCCACGAGCGTGTACTTGGCGATGGCCAGTGCGCTGTTGGAGTAGCCAGCGGCCACGGCGACAGCGATCACGGTCTCCGATGCCGAAACCGTGATGGGGCCGGCGTACTGCGTCGAGGCGGTAGTGGGCACGGTGCCATTGGTGGTGTAGTAAATTGTCGCGCCGGGCGTGGCGTCGGCAAAGGTGACCGTCTGCGCTGAAGTATACGAGCCCGCCACGGGCGAGAAGGTGGGCGCTTGAGCGACGAGCGTGTACTTGGCGGCGGACGCGGCGCTGCTGCTATAGCCGGGAGCCACGGCAATCGCCTCGACCGTCTCCGAAGCTGAAACCGTGATGGGACCGGTGTAGAGCGTCGAGCTTGTCGTGGGCACGGCGCCGTTGGTGGTGTAGTAGTACGTCGCGCCTGGTGTTGCGTCTGCAAAGGAGACCGTCTGCGCTGAAGTGTACGAGCCCGCTACCGGCGAATAGGTGGGCGCGGCGGCTGGCGGCGTAATGACGTAGGTGGCCGAAGCCATCGACGAGGGCGCGTTGCCGCTGACCACGGCGATGGCCTGGACGGTCTCGGTCAGCGGCGCTGTCGCGGGGATCGTGATCGCGCCGGCGTACGGTGTCGAGCTCGTGGTAGGCGTGCTGCCGTTGGTGGTGTAGTAGATGGTTGCGCCGCTGGTGGCGTCGGACAGGGTCACAGACTCCTGGACCTTGTACGTTCCTGCCGCGAGCGAAAATACCGGCGCTGCCACGGTGAGAACCTGTACTAGAATCTGCGCGGTGTGCACGCGTCCGCCGCCGGTTGCTGTGACGATCACTGGATAAATCCCCGTGGTTTTGCCGGCAATCACTTTGATCGTGAGTGCGTCGCTTATCGCCGCGCTCAGCGTTGGCGAAGCCGCGGCCGGCGTCACCGTTATGCCCGCGGGCGCGCTGGCAGTCAGCGTAACGCTCCCGCTGAATCCGTTAATCGGCACAAGAGACAGAGTGCTGATGCCGGATCCGGAGGGGGAGATCTGCAACTCGGCATTCTGCGTTGTCAGCGAGAAATCCGCTTGCGCGCTGACGACATTGACCGCATTCGAGGCGGCGGAATTGTAATTATTGTCACCATTGTAAACACATGTGAAGATATTGGTCCCGTTCACAATGGCGTAGCCGGGAATCACCAGTGTGACCGTTCCCTTGTACAGCGGCCCCACAAATGAAAATTTCTGATCTTCTGAAAGAAAGAGCACGGTCCCGGTCGGCGTCGGCATTCCTACGGGGCCAGCGGCGGTAACGGTGAGCGCAAAACTCTGGCTGGTGGCCGGGTTCGCGGAACTCGTGGTCAGCAGCACCGTGGGTGTCAGCTTGCTACTGAGCGCGATCACCATGCCGCCGTTGGCCGCGCTGCCCAGCCAGTTGCTGTCGCCGGCGTACGAGGCGTTCAGCGGCAGCAGGCCAGCAGGCACATTCGTGAAGGTCACCACTGCCTCCAGTGCGGCGTTGCCGGTGGGACCAAAGGACTGCCATGCGGCCGTCGCCGTGCTACCGCCCAGCGTGACCGTTGCATTGCCGGTGGGCAGCGCTCCAAACAGAGACAAGTAGCCAGTGGACAGTTGCACATCCACTGTTACGCTGGCGCCAGCGGCAACCGAGGTCACCAACGGCTTGACGGTGAGGCTGGTGCTGCCCTGAATCACCGTGAAAGTAGCCTCGCCCGCAGTGGATGGATTGTAGCTGGGATCGCCCGAGTAGGCGGCTGTGACGGTGTGCGCGCCCGGCGCAAAGACGCCCGTGGACCACTCGGCCACGCCTGCCGCATTCAGCGGCTGGGTCGAGATGGTCGAGGTTGTTGCCGGTGCCGCCGCTTTGTCGGTAAAGGTGACCGTGCCGGTCGCCGGCGTCGGCTCACCGGCAATGGTCGCATTCGCGCTCACCGGCTGTGCATCCAGGTAGAGCCGCGCTCCATAGGGCAGCGTCATGCCAGTCTGAAGCTGGTAAAGATTCAAGTCAAAGGGATTCCATGCCCATCCGGTGGCGGCCAGCGTATCGCTCTCCGGCGTGATGGTCACGGTAACCGCGGCGGATTTGCTGGCCGCAAATGTGCCGTCGCCGCCGTAGTTGGCAGTGAGCTGATACGTCCCTCCGGGCAGGTTGTCGATCTGTGCGTAAAAGCTGCCGCCGGTCAACGCCGGGTCGTCGATGGCCGCGTAGTGGCTGATGCCGTCGTTGGCCGTAAGACTCACGCTCCCAGTGGGCGTGCCGGAGCCCGTGGTGCGCGCGACTGTACCGCTCACCGTAGCTGTCTGCCCATGCACAAAGCTCACCGGATTTACGGCCAGCGTGGTGGTAGTTGGCGTCAGCGCGACGCTGGACCAATACTTGATCAGATTGGCCACATCCACCGATCCCAGCCCCGTAGCCTGATCGTAGCCGACACCAGCCGAGTATCCGTTTTCGACATAAAAACCACTCGAATTCGTGGTTGTAGTTCCCGCCACGCAATTCGCAGTGCTCAGGTAGCAGAGCACCCGGCTGCTGCCCACCGTTACATCGTGAAATGCCGTTGGCTGCTTGGCGGCCAGCGGATAGTAGATAAAGTCTGCCTGCCCCTGGCGGCTGGCCCGGCTTTGGTTGACCAGCGCTTGAATGCCGGCCATCGCCTGGGTGCTGGCCGATGTGCTGCCCACGCCGCTGACCACCACGCTGCCGCCCGCATTCAGATTTGCGCTCGAGCAGTCGCCGGGGAAGGCGCAGACCGGATAAAAGCTGTAGTTGTATCCGTTGCCGGCAAAGAGGGAAACGTCGGGAAGGTCGCGCAGTTTGTCGGTGGGAACGCCCACCCCGCTCTGCCATGCCGGCTTAGGGTAGCCCTGCGCCGTGCCGGTTGTATACACCGCCGCGCTGCTGGCGCCGCCGCCGCTGGCAAGAATGTTTTCGCCGGGCATATAGTTTGGATTGCCCGCGTTGTAGAGGTTATAGCCAAAGAAATCGTTCCAAACCTGCTCTGGAATCGGCGTTAACAGCGAGACGGCGGGCGCGGTGGTTGCAGCAGACCAGTAGCTTGTCACCTGCGCGTTGAGGGCCGCAGTTGTGCCGGCGTACTGGCTGTAGTAAAAATCCGTCCCGCCCACCGCGATGTTGTAAGGCGTGGAGGCGATGCCGTTCACTTGCAGCCCGCTGTACGCCACCTGCTGCGCGTTGAAGTTGTCGCAGCCGGCCGAGCCGCCATCGCCCGAGGCGACGAAGACCGACTGCCCCTGCGCGGCAGCCTGCTGCCAAAGCGCGCTCCAAAAAGTGTTGCCGCCCTGGCCCAGCTCCAGTTCGCAGACGCCATAGCTGACGCTGATGATGCTGGCCTGGTTGTCGTCCACCGCGCGGTAAGCCGCCAGCGCCAGTCCCTCGGTCAGCGCCGTGCCGGCTGAGGTGTACAGCATCACCGTTGCGCCGGGAGCAACTGAGCCCGCCAGCTCGATGTCCAGATAAGCCTCTGTGGCATCACCGTTCTGGCCGGGGTCTTCGCCGTCCACCACCACCTGCGGCAGGTTGGCCGTCAGCCCGAAGAGCGTCTGATAGGCCTGCACCAAACTCAGATCCACATTCGATTCGCTGATGATGCCAATCGTCTGCCCAACGCCGGTAACGCCGGATTTATACACGGAATTAATGTCGTATTGCGTCGCAAAATCTCCGGGTGTCATCACAAAATACACGCCGCTTCCCACCGAATACGTCCATTGCGGAGTTGCCAAATGAGTCGCGGGATTGAACTTTGCCTGCCCCAGCACGCTCAGATGCGGCCGCGGATGAAAGTCGTTCAGCGGCGTCAGACCGGCAATTACAGCAGCCAGCGCGGCGGGAACCGAAGGCGCGCTGGCGTTGGCCAAATGCGTCTCGCCGTTGACTTGATAGCGATGAATCTGGGTCTGAAAGGCTTCGCTCACTTGCCCCGCGGTGCCTGAAAATTCGAGAGCCATGCGCCCGGCATGAACCTGATTCACGGTCAATCCGTGCGACTCAAGCCACGCCGTCACAGCGGCCATATCCGAATCATCCGGCCCGTACTGCTTGCCAAACTCCTCCGGCGTAAGCCACTGATGAAACGCGGCATTGCCCGGCGTATGCGCCGCCTGAAGGAACTCCTCCAGCCCCGCCTGCCGCGCCGCTGAGCGCTGCAGCAAGAGCAGCATTCGTCCCGCCGGCATCGAGCCCTCGACGGCTCCCTGGTCTACTCCCTCCGCGGCTTGCACCGCCGGATGCACATTGCCGCGCAGCACCACGCGCGCGCCCTCCTCCACCGGCCCTTGAACCAAAGGCGCGGCGGGGATAGCCTGCGCGGCCCATGCGGCAGTTGCTGCCAAACTCAATCCTGCAAATAAGACGGCGCAGTGAAGAAAACATAGCGGTTTCATGCTCAGGTCATCGGCTTAGCGCGGCTCCCGCGGTAGATGCAAGCGCCATTCGTCACGTTACGCAGGTATTTATTCAGAGCCGCGCGTGCGCCTCAATTTGAGACAAAACAGGATGCGAGTGCAATTGCTCCCACTCCCCTAATTGAATCGCCGTCTCGGTGAGTGCTTTTCAAGCTTGGGCATTTGCCGCTTCATGAACTCGCTGAACAGAGGTACTGTGAAGGCTGTCTCGCCGTGGCGCTGACTCCAGACCATGCCTTTGTTGATCAACTGCTGCCGCACAGTAGCGACGGATGCAGCCTCTACGCCAAGTGTCGAGGCAATCTCACCGGTTTGGAGCGGAGCCGGCCCAAGTTCCGCCATCGCACGAAGGTATTTCTGCTGAAGCGGGGTCAAGCGGTCGAATCTAACGCGGAAGAAGTTGGCATCCAAGTGCGCGATGACACCAGGTGTGGCCTCTTGAACATGAACGCGCTTGATGGGACTTGCGGGTGCAAAATTCCAAACATGAAAGCCCCATTCCTGGATGAAATACGGATACCGCTCCGTGACACGCAGGATTTCCTCGACGGCATCAGCGCGGAAATCCACCCCATCGTTCTTCGCGGGGTTGATCAGCGCCGCGCGAGCGGCAGGAGCCTCAAGCTGGCCAACTACGGGATAAGTGAACAATCGCTCGGCATAGGATTTTGCATTCCCGGCAAGCGCGGCTATCTGCGGAAGTCCAGCCCCTACAAAAAACATGGGAAGATTGCGCTGCGCCACTTCGTGACAGGCAACGATAAGTGAGGCCAATTCCTCAGACGATAGATACTGCACCTCGTCAAGAAAGATACCCAATGCCGCGTCGCGCTCTTTAGCGGCCTCACATACAGCGACTAATAAAACCGGTAAATCCTGTTCCAGGTTTCCAGAATCGGCCTCGCCACGGGCTGGATCGATGCCTATTTCGATGTCACCTACCTTGACCTTGAAAGCGGACACAAAGTTCCTTAGAATCGAGGCCGCCCGATGAACTCTCTGTCCTCGAACCAATTTGAGGTCGAGGCTATAAAGAACCCGGCGCAATTCGGGTGCAAGGAGTTGAGGAAGCATTCCGCCCTCTGGAGCTTCCACCTTGGCCGTCCGAAAGCCCTTTTCTTCCGCCATTCCGTGAAGCCTGTTCAGCAAAACCGTCTTTCCTACGCCGCGCAGGCCCAATAACATCATCCCTTTGGTGGGGCGTGCGTCTAGGACGCGATCCATATCGATCGTTGCCTCTTCAATAAGCTTGTCACGTCCTGCCAATTCAGGCGGTTGTAGTCCGGCTCCTGGCGCATACGGGTTCCTTCGGCGATCCATGGTTGCGATTATAGCAAAATTATCACAGTTACCGGCACTCCCATTAACTGTGATAATTAATATGTTTATGAAAACTCTGCCCCGCTTTTATTAATATCGCGGATGGTCAGTCCAGGGCGGAATCGGGGATTCCCAAAAACTGAAAGAAGAGCCGCTACGTCTTGCCAAGCCAAACTCTATGCGTGAACAGAGTTCTTGCTCGCAATTCCCTAATCGCTCTCCGGCCGCTTGTATGGCTTCTGCAGCCATTGGCGCGCCTCGTTCACCGCGCCTTGCGTATTGTCGTTGGTCTGCACCGCCAGGCGATACTCGTTCACCGCGCGCTCCCGCTGGCCGGTAATGTCGAAGATTTTGCCGATCTCGATGTGGCTCCAAACCTCGGTCCAGCGCGGCTCGTCGTCGCCGCGCAGCGCGTCGCGGAAGGAGTTCACGCTGGCCTGGTAGTTGTGCTGCGCAAAGAGCAGCTCGCCAATGCGATAGTTGGCCAGCGAACTCTGCGAGTTGGCCTTCAGCGCCTCCTGATATTCGGCCAGCGCGCCGGTCTGATCGCCCTGCGCCACCAGTTGCTGGCCCTTGAGAATCGCAACGCGCACCTGCAAATCGGGCGTGGTTTTCAGCACCCAGTTCTGCGGATCGATGCTGATCCGCCGCGGCCGCCCAAAGGTGTCCATCACAAATTGCGTATCCGTGCCCACAATGTCGATGCGCTTGGTCTCCGTCTTGCCGTCGGTCTCCACGCGCAATTCCACCGGCATATTAAACAGATCCAGATCCTGCCCAATCTCGCCAATGGTGCGAAAGCCCTTGTTGTTGCCCAGCCGGTAGACGGCGTATTTATTGTTGAATTGCGGCGCGCCGGTGCCGTCCACCCACTGCGCAAAGAACGGCGTCAACTGCTGCCCGCTCACCTCCGCCGCCACCTTTTCAAAATCCGCCGAGCGCATCGAACTGTCCGTGTACTGGCTCAGCGCGCCCTTCAGCGTGGCCAGAAAGGCCTTGTCGCCAATCTCCCAGCGCAGCATGTGAAAGATCATCGCGCCTTTTTCCAGCGTCATCGATTGAAACTCCGGCGAAAAAGGGCTCAGCCGGCTGATGCTTGAAAGTGGAATCGAATCGTAGGCCAGCGCGCCGGCCGACACATCCACCAGCGCCGTGCTCATCGCCTTCTTGCCGCTCTCATCCTCCACGAACATCAGTTCGCCGTAGCGTGCCATGCCGTTGGTGATCCATGCGTCGTTGAGGCTGCGCGGGCTCACCTCCGAGCCCCACCACTGATGCGCCAGCGTATTGGCCAACAGGCGGATGCCGCTCTTGTCGCTCACCGTGCGGCCCATGATCGCGGCCACCTCCGGCGCCCACGTCGCGGGCAGCGTGTCGTCGGGCAGCTCGACCACATTCACATGGCTGGTCTCTGCCGCGCCAAAGCTGTCCGTGAAAAAATCGAACTCCTTGGCCGCTGTCTCCGCCAACTGTTTTGCGAATTGCTGGTGTGCAAGCGTCAGGTAAATCTTCGTGCCTCCAGCCGCAATCGGCGCGCCATACCGGCCCGCAATCACCGTGCCCGGAAAGCCCGGCTTGCTCCAGTTGAAGTCGTACTGGTCGCCGTCTTTGCCGTTGGCCAGCGTCACGGTTTTCGACGCGCCCTGGCTGCCGCTGGCAACAACGCGCATCCCCTGCGGCACGCGGATGTGCAGCTCCATCGTGAAGCGGTCGGTCATGTAACCAACTGTAGGAAACCAGCGCCCAGCGTAGAGCAAATAAGTGATCGGCTCCTGGATAGCGGCCAGTTTCAAGCCTTCAATCGGGCCATCGTCGTTGCCGGTGATTGCGCCCTCGTACTCAAACGTCCAATGCACAGCCTGCCCGCGCACAAACGGCGTCGCCGGGGTCACGCGGACGGTCCCATCGGGTGAGCGCTCGCCGGTCAGCACCGCTCCGCTCTCGTCTGTGATCTTGGAGATTTTCAGCGCCGGATGAAAGCCAAAGCTCACCACCTCGGAGTTCTCCGGCGCGGTAAAACTCACCGTCGCCTTGGCCGCCAGATGGTGCGTCCCCGTATCGATCTCGGCGTCGATCACGTAGCCGGAGATAGTCAGCGCCGAGCGCTGCGCGGCCACAGGAGACGCCATCGTCAGAGCCCAGGCCAGCCCAGCCGCCGCCAGGATTTTCCATTCCATCCGCATCGCAGACCTGCCTTGTATCAGTCGTCCATCCGCTCCGCCAACTCGCGGGTTGTAGCGCCAGCCTCCTGGCCGGCTGTCGCGTGGACCTCCCGGTCCAAGCTTGTTACTCTTTTGTTCTTCACCCGCTCCGCCAACTCGCAAAGCATGGAACCCGTGCCGTCCATTACCATCCGCCAACCCGCTAACTTGCTATGTCCGCGAAGCGGACGCTAACTTGCCAAAAATTTCAAACCTTTAAAGGAAGAGTATGAATTCCCGAACCATATAACCAAAATCTTGAACATTCAATCGGATCGTCCCCGCTGGATCCCCATGTCTGAATCTTCAGACCTGAGATACCACCAACCCCAGAGCCTCCAGCGTAACCGCCGCCACCCGCTCAATCGCCCCGCCCTCCGACTGTTTGGCCAGCAATCCCCGCACCCGCGCCAGCTCCTCCCTCATGGACTGCCGAGGCAGCCCATCCGGTAGCAGCGGCGCAATCTGTTGGACGATATTTTTTGCCGTAAAGTCGCTTTGAATCAACTCCGGCACAATCCGCGAGCCCGCGATCAGGTTCACCATGGCCACATGCGCCACCGTCACCACCCGCTTGGCAATCGCGTAAGTAAGCGCCGAGACCCGGTAGACCACTACAAAGGGATTGCCGATCAACGCCGCCTCCACCGTAGCCGTGCCGCTGGCCACAACCGATGCGCGAGCGTGAAAGAGCGCCGCGCGGGCGCCACCCGCAGTGGGGCCAACTGCGCCTTCGGCGCCAATGTCGTCGATTAACCGTAGTGTCAGGCCGGAGCCGTGCGTATTGGCGATACGCCGCACCTCCTCGCGCTGCGCCGCATTCAGCGTCGGCGCCAGCGGAAGGATGAATTCAAAACCAGCAGTGAGGAAGGGTTCAGGATTTGAGTTGAAGGATACGGGCTTCAGCCCGTACATTGATGAACCAGGATTGACGGGGGCTTTAGCCCCTGAGGGACGTTCCATGGAAATCCCTTCAAAATAATGACCTTTTTCCGCTGCTTGTCCCAGCCTCCGCGCCGCAAGCAGCATCTCCGGCAGTAGGTCGCCGATCTCCTTCGCCCTGCTCCCCGGCAGCAATCCAATCCACGTCTTCGCCGCATCCAGCCCGTTCTTTTTCGCAAACTCCTCGCGGCTCATCGCCGGCAGCGGCAGCTCCGCCAGCGGATGCCCCACGAACTCCGCTTCCACGCCGCGCTCGCGATAAAACGCCTCTTCAAAGGGAAAGATCACCAGCATCTTGGCAATATATTTCTGGACGAGCTTGATGCGGTGCTTCTTCCACGCCCACAACTGTGGGCTCACAAAAAAGATCACCGGCACGCCCAGCCGATGCAGCTCCTCCGCCAGCCGAAAGTGAATCTCCGGAAAGTCAATGAGTACAGCAACCGAAGGCGGCCGTTCCCGAATCGCTCGCTTCAGCTTGCGATACTCGCCCCAGATGCGCGGCAGATGCCGCACCACCTCGGTCAGCCCCATCACGGCCATATCTTCAGAGCGCACGATGCACTCCAGCCCCGCCGCATTCATCCGCGCCCCGCCCATGCCAAAGAAGCTGGCCGTCTGGCCTGCCGTAGCCATCTGCCTCTTCAGCGCGCCCACCAGCAGCGCCCCATAGTGCTCGCCGCTGGCTTCGCCCGCCGAGATGAAGATCGTTGCCTGCATTCCCGCTTCCCGCCGCCCCCTTGCGCTGAGGACCATGATACTGGGTTCCACCGGACAGGCTCTTCACCCAGTAAACTGAAGCCTCTCCGCGGCAACGCAGGCTCTGGGGCGACCCGCATGAAACAGCATATTTCTTTATGAGAGTCATGTTATATTCCGTAGTATGGCCACGGCTCTGCACATCCCGTTGAATGAATACCTCAGCACCAGCTACAGGCCGGACTGCGAGTATGTGGACGGAGAGATCAGGGAGCGCAACGTGGGCAAGTGGGAACACGCACGATTGCAATGGCTGCTGGCACTTTGGTTCGGTACGCATGAGAAGCAGTGGGGAATCATTGGCAGTACCGAACAGCGGATGCGCGTTGCCGAGAACCGGGTCCGCGTGCCGGACTTGGTTGTGCTGACCGCCGGAGCGCAGCCCGACGTGCTGACCGATCCGCCGCTGCTGGTCATCGAAATCCTCTCTCCCGACGACAGCTACTCCGACACCGAAGAGCGCGCCAAAGACTACCGCGCAATGGGCGTCGAGACGGTTTGGATCATCAATCCAAAGATGCGCACCGGCCGCATGTGCTCTGGCGCGAAATGGGTCGAAGCCGAGCGGCTTGAGGTCAAAGGTACGCCCCTGTACGTCAACCTGCCTGAGATCTTCAGCCAGTTGACCTCCGCCTGAGGGCTGCAATGCCGACAGATGGGCGGATGGGAACATGGCGGAAATCTTCAATCCGGCGCGTTCAGGGCGTGTGCTACGCGAGTAGCTGGGTGAGATGGATGTCAAGGAGGCTGCGGCGCGGCTGCACGGCTCGCGGCCCACACTCTCGCGCATCCGGAATTGCAAGGCAGGCATCTCGGCGGAGATGTCGCTGTGGCTCTTAGACACTCTGGGAACCAGCGCCGTGTGGATCAAAATGCCAGTACTGTGTTCCTGATTCCTGTTGGAGAGTCATATAAAACGCTACATATTGTGGTGCTTCTTGTTGAGTGGAGCTATATAGTGTGCATCTTTTTCTATTTGACAGCGTCTAAGAAATGTTGTCATTATGTCAACACCTATGCCGATTAACGCATTAACGCAGGAAGTTGCCCGCGATGTTCTCTCAGATTGTTTGGGAGGAACAGGTACGGTGGTTCCTGGGAAGCATTTTCGAGAAGAACTTGGAAAGGAAGATCTGACAATACCGGATGCATGGCAAGTACTCCGGTCTGGGTGCATTTACAACCCTTCCGAACTCGATATGAAAACTGGGGAGTGGAAATACACCATCGAAGGGTATGTCCCGGATGGAACATGGCTTGCTATTGTGTTCAGTTTTTAGCAGGTCAACCAGGCATATCTAATCACTGTTTTCTCGGTGGAGACAAAAAGGAGGACCGTATGAAAACAGAATTGTGTGGAAGTTGCGGAAAGACTGCTCAAGTTGTCTGCAAGGACTACGAATTCAAGGAGATGGGCGTCCCCGTAATACTGCATCAGGTTAAGGTGATCGAGTGCGTCCACTGCGGTAACACCGACCCTATCATTCCGAATATGGATGGTCTGATGCGCGTTTTGGCGCTCGGGATATTGCGTAACCCTAACAAGCTCTGCGGAAACGAAGTGCGGTTTCTCCGCAAATATGTGAATAAGAGTGCTGTGGAATTCGCTCGTTTCTTGCATGTGAGCCATACCCATCTCTCGAAGATTGAGAATGACCGTTATGAGATAGGTTCCCAAATGGATAAACTCGTACGGCTAATGGTTGTCAATTTGGATCCCGGACTAGCAGAGGGCATTAAGGGCTTGATGGAACTAATGCCGAACATCACAGACACCTGCTCCGATGAAACGCAGGAGATTCGGATAAACCCGTCCACGCTTCAGTATCAGTACACATAGCAGGGAGCCGGGTGCCCCAGGTCCGAATTTTCGGACCTGGGATACCACAAATCTGAATCAGCAATTTACCTATCCCCGCCTTGCCCTTACCGCCTCCGCCAACTCCTTCAGCAGCCCGTGCGTATCCTTCCAGTCAATGCAGCCATCCGTAATGCTTTGCCCATAAACCAGCGCCTGCCCCGCCACCAGCGGCTGCGCGCCAGCCACCAGATTGCTCTCTATCATCACGCCCATAATCCGCCTGTCGCCCGTGGCAATCTGCCCCGCAACATCGTGGCAGACCACGCCCTGCCGCCGGTAGTCTTTACTGCTGTTGGCGTGGCTGAAGTCGATCATGATGCGCGGCGGCAGGCCGGCCTTTTCCATCTGCGCCGCGGTATCGGCCACGCTCTCGGCTGTGTAATTCACCGTGCCCCGGCCGCCGCGCAGAATGATGTGTGTCTCCGGATTGCCGCTCGTCACCAGAATCGCCGATTGCCCATGCTTGGTGTGGCCCAGAAAAGCATGAGAGTGCGCGGCGGAGAGAATCGCGTCGATGGCGCTCTGCACATTGCCGCTGGTCCCGTTCTTGAAGCCCACCGGGCAACTGATGCCGCTCACCAATTGCCGGTGAACCTGGCTCTCCGTGGTGCGCGCGCCGATGGCTCCCCAACTCACCATCCCGGCAATGTACTGCGGTGAGATCATGTCAAGAAATTCGGTTCCCGTGGGCACGCCCATCTCGGCCAGATCCAGCAGCAGGTGCCGCGCCAGGCGCAGGCCGTCGTTGATCTTGTAAGAGGAGTCCAGATACGGATCGTTGATCAGACCCTTCCAGCCAATTGTCGTCCGCGGCTTCTCAAAGTAGACGCGCATCACAATCCGCAGGTCGGCGCTGAACTCGGCAATGGCGTCTTTGAGCAGCAGGGCATACTCGCGCGCGGCCTTGGTGTCGTGGATGGAGCACGGGCCCGCCAGAACCAGCAGCCGCTCGTCGCTGCCCTCCAGAATCGCGGAGATTTCGTTGCGGGCGTCGAAGATCGTCGCCGATGCGGCTTCATTGATGGGCCTTTCTTCTTCAAGAAAGACAGGGGGAAGGACGACTTTGGTCCATTGGATGCGAAGATCTTCAGTGCTATGAAACATGGCTCGATTTCTTTCGGATGGGGGTTGAATTTCCAATAGCTTCAAACTGTAGCGCCGGCCTCCCGGCCGGCTGTTGCGTGGACCTCCCGGTCCACGCCCGCTTCTCTTAAGAATCTATCAGCCCAGCCGTCGCCGCGCCCCTCAAGCGCTTCCCACCCCCGCTGCGTCTACCAGATTATCGGGCTGCGACCGTGCGCTCGGCGGCAAGACAAGATGCGCCGTCAGGCGATACCCTGTATGCGGACCCCGAAAGACAGCACAGCCGGTTGACGGTAAATAAAGGAGCAGCGATGAGGATGGGAAGGTTTGCACATTGGATGCTTGCGGCAGCGCCGGTTGCGCTATGCTTTCTGACCGGTTGCGGCGACTTCTGGCAGGCCCCGAACAACGGCACTACCACCGGCTTCAGTCTTGCCGCCAGCCCCACCAGCGTCACCGTAGCCCCAGGCGCAACCTCCAGTTCCGTGGGTCTTAGGTTGACGCCAGGCAGTTCCTTTACCGGAACGGTGACACTCAGTTGCTCGGTAACCAGCTTCCCCACCGGCGCAACCTCTTCTGAATACCCAACCTGCAACTTCACCTCCTCCTCACTCGATTTCACCACCTCGTCGGCGCAGTCCACCACCTTCACCGCGACCGCGCCGAGCGCCTCGCCAACTGGAGCCTATGAGATGAACTTGACCGGCGTCTCCGGCTCTACTGCCGAAACCACCAGCTTCTGCGTCGAGGTCTCGAACACCTCGACTGCCACCTGCGCCACCACACCTACTTCAAGCGGCAGCTTCTATGTCCTGACCAGCACTGGCATTTACGGATATTCCATCAGTTCCAGCAAGCTGACTGCGCTGACCGGCAGCCCAACCCCCCTGCCCGCTACTGCTGGCGCGCCCCAGGCCATGGCATATGATCCATTTGGTCCCTTCCTCTATGTGGCTACGGCCAATGGTATTTTGCTATATGACGTCGGCACAGGCGGCGCTCTGACACTGGTCTCCGCTGGAACAATCCCCGACAACTACTCCTATGCACTGCAAGTGGATTCATCCGGTCATTGGCTTCTGGATGCTTCAGATACCTCGGGGCAGCCGACGCTCTACGCATTGCCGATCAGCACCACTACCGGCGAATCTTTAGTTGCCAGCCTCACAAGCGTTCCCGCCAGATTGTTGGCTGCCGGTGGCAGCGTCACCTATGGCGGAATGGCCATCTCTCCTGACGACAAACTCGTTTCCGTCGCCGTTGGCTCTGAAACCGATACATTTGTCTTTACCGTCGGTACGGATTTTACAGGCACCACAAACCCGCTGAGCAGCACGCACGATTTCAGAACAGCTCTGGGGACTGCGATTTCTGTGGCCTTCGATCCGAACACCAGCTTCCTCTATATTGGCGAGGCTGGGTACTTTACTTCCTCCACCACGGACTCCGGAGCTTTGCGCATCATTCCGATTGCGTCCGATGTACTGGGCACTGAGCCATCGATCTCAACCTCCTATCCTTATCCGAGCGGCGGAAACGGACCTCACGCCATCCTCGCCGACTCCAATGGCTATGTCTACGTCGCCAACTCGGTTGGGACTGGCAATGGAAATATCACCGGCTTCTTGTTGAATTCTTCGACGTCCTCTCTAACGCTGCAATCCAATCCAGCGGCGACAGGGGAGGATCCATTGGCCATGGCATTGGATTCGTCCGGCGACTTCGTATTTGTGGTGAACAACCTAGGCAGCGTACCACTGGATGCTTATACCTTCGACGCGAGTACCACCGGTAAACTGGATTCGTTTACAATCACCGGTACGGTCGGAGCCAGTCCGGTTGCCATCGTTGCCGTGCCAAAGTAACTTGAACGGCCCGTGTGCCGCGGTTTGACGGGAGAACCACCCAAATGCTCTTGCAGGCCTTGCGCGAAGAAGTGCTCGAAGCGAACCTGGAACTGGTTCGCCGCGGGCTGGTGCTTTACACCTTCGGCAATCTCAGCGCCATTGACCGCTCCCTGGGCCTGGTAGCCATCAAGCCCAGCGGCGTGGCCTACGACGACCTGACACCGGAGATGATCGTTGTCACCGATCTCGATGGCGAGATTGTCGATGGCGATCTGCGTCCCTCCGCGGATCTGGATACGCATCTCGAGATCTACAGGCACTTTGAGCAGATCGGCGCCGTGGCGCATACCCACTCCGAGTGCGCCACCGCTTGGGCGCAGGCCAAGTATGAGATTCCCTGCCTTGGAACCACCCACGCCGACTCCTTTCATGGACCGGTTCCAGTCACGGCCGAGCTCAGCGAGGAGCAGATTGCCGGCGATTACGAGCGCCAGACTGGCGTTGCCATCGTGCAGCGCTTTTACACCCTCGATCCCCAGGCGATTCCCGCCGTGCTCGTCGCCGGCCACGGCCCCTTCACCTGGGGAGCCAGCGCCGCAGAGGCCGCTCACAACGCGGCGATTCTGGAGTATGTGGCGCGCATGGCCAGCCAAACCCTGGCCCTCAATCCGCATGTCAGGCCACTGCAAGCCGCACTGCGCGACAAGCATTTTCTCCGCAAGCACGGCAGCGCCGCCTATTACGGCCAGGCAGCCTCACCGCCTAAATAACCGCGGAGAAGTCGTCCACCAGCCTTGCCTGTCCGTAATGGAATGAGCCTGTAGCGCCGGCCTCCTGGCCGGCTGTGGCGTGGACCTCCCGGTCCACGCTTGTTTCTTATCTGGTCGATGTTTTGATAGGGCACGACTTTACAGGCTGCGGAAAAACTCTTCAGGAGGCAATTCCCAATGGCTTTGTAATCAGGGCACGACTTTAGTCGGGCCGACAAAGCCCATAGAATCAAAAGGGCTTTAGCCCCTGCTACGCTCAATCGCGATTGCACCACCCGAATAGCCCTCTTTCCGCAGCCTGTAAAGCAAAGCCCCGCTTTCCTTTCAGCCCTTTGCGGCCCGACTGAAGTCGGGCCCTGATTACAAAGCAACAAGTTTCCGGCATCAGGAAGATGGGAAGTGTCCGGCTGGCTGAGCGTTGCTGCGCTATGATGATTTCGCGATGAATAACATGCGGCAGTTGAGGGACAGATGGGCGCTGGTTACCGGAGCCAGCGCGGGGATTGGCGCGGCGCTGGCGCGGGAACTGGCGGCGCACGGAGCCAAATTGATCCTTACGGCCCGGCGCAAGGATCGGCTGGAGTTGCTGGCCGCGGAACTGGAAGCCAAGGGCGCTGAGGTTCGGATTGTAGTCGCGGACTTGAACGATCCGTCGGCTCCGCGGCGAATTTTCGATGCGACCGAAGGCGCGGGCCTGGCCGTCGAGATTCTCATCAACAATGCGGGACTGGGCCAGTATGGCGCGTTTTGCCAGAGCCCGATGGAGCAGGAGTTGAGCCAGGTGCGGGTCAACTGCGAGGCGATGGTGCGGCTGGCTCGGCTGTTTGTGCCGCACATGGTCGAGCGGCGGCGCGGGTGGGTGCTGATTCTGGCCTCGACGGCGAGCTTTCAACCGGTGCCGTACATCTCGACTTACGCGGCAACCAAGGTCTTTGACCGCTTCTTTGCGCTGGGGCTGGCCGCGGAGGTGGCGCGCTTCGGCGTGAAGGTGACGGCGCTCTGCCCTGGACCGACGCAGAGCGAGTTCTTCGACATTGCTCACGCGGCGGCCTTCAAGCGGCGCGGAATGCAGACGGCCGATGAGGTGGCGCGGCAGGCCGTGGCTGCGATGGCGCGCGGGCAGCGGACGCTGATTCCCTACTTCAAGGGAAGGTTTACCGCGCTCATGGTGCGCTTTCTGCCGGTTGGGTTGATTACGAATTTTGTCGAGAAAAAGGCGCGGCCTGCGACGGAGTAGCGCTCTAGAATTCGGCGGCTTATGCGTCAGCCGCGTTTTGGCGGAGCTTTTCGGCGCGGACATCGTTGGCGGTGAAGAGACTCAAGAAAGGCGCGCCCGCCGCGGCGGCCTCGACGGCGGGACGGCCGTTGGCCTCCTGGCGCTCGACGAGGCAGACGACGGCGGCAACGATCATGCCGGCCTCGCGGGCAGCCTCAATGGCGTTGATGGTGGACGCGCCGGTGGTGCATACGTCGTCCACGATGACGACGCGCGCGCCGGGTCGGCAGAAGCCTTCAATGCGGCGGCCGGTGCCGTGGGCTTTTTCGGTTTTGCGGACGAGGAAGCCGTTGAGGAGGGGCGCGCTGGGATTGGTCTGCGCACGCCAGGCGCTGGCGGTGGCGACGTTGGAGACGATGGGGTCGGCGCCCAGAGTAAGCCCGCCAACAGCCTCTGCTTCAATTGCTTTCTCTTCTAATAGTTCCAGCACGGCGTGGCCAGTGAGGCGTCCGCCCTCGGCGTGGAGGGTGGTGGTGCGGCAGTCGACGTAATAGTCGCTGACGCCGCCGGAGGAGAGCGTAAATTGGCCGAGGCGGAAACTCAGGCGGGCGAGAATCGAGAGGAGTTGCTGGGCGTGGCTGGGGGCTGTCATTGCTCTGATTGTAAAGGGAGTGCGGGGAATAGGGAATAGTTGGCGCCAACCCCTATTCTAGAGCGGTACCAGAGTAACTGTGTCCTGTTGAGTTTTTTGCAGGGTCGCCGCCCCCTGATGGTCGCATCGACTTGAACGCTGTGCCTTCGGGATACATCGACTCTGGTTCCACGATATTGCATGGATTTGCTGATTACCATGCCACCGAATCGATCAGCGGATTCACGGCCAAAATCGCCCTGCAGCATAATCCCCGCACATAAATAATCCTAAAAACGGCAGTTGCACACCGTCATCCGTGATCTGCATCAAGGTTTGGAGCCTCTGAAACTTGTTGCTTTGTAATCAGGGCCCGACTTCTAGCCTGCCCTGAGCGGAGTCGAAGGGGGCCGCAAAGGGCTGAAAGGAAAGCTGGGCTTTACAGGCTGCGGAAAACTCTTCAGAAGGCAATTCCCAATGGCTTTGTAACCAGG
>Ga0181534_10000109_pt1 | contig 60608 bp, 82 predicted proteins | sample PEATcosm2014_Bin_37_FD_119758 | JGI IMG/M metagenome (GOLD analysis project Ga0181534, IMG submission 119758) | Peatland microbial communities from MTU Mesocosm Facility, Houghton, MI, USA - PEATcosm2014_Bin17_10_metaG | ecosystem: Environmental > Terrestrial > Soil > Wetlands > Peat | place... | reverse complement strand
GATCTACCCAACGGAGCACGCGTGGTCGCGGGAGGGCGCGCCTCCGATCTAGTGGCCGGCGGCGGTTGCGGCGGGGGCGGCGGCGTGGTCGGCGGAGTCGGCGGCGGCGTGGTCGGCGGCGTTTCAAGAAATCCGAGACGTTGTTCTTGTGGCTATAGGGGGCTGAACAATGGCTGACACGATTGATCTAACCCCAACCTGGGCCGGTATTCTGCCCTACATTCTCGCCGGTCTGGAGGAAGGCGCCGGCCCCGTCGCTCGACAGGTGGCGCAAGAGGAAATCCAGAAAATGGCCCGGATTGCCGATGAAGCCGGGGAGATGCTGAAAACGCTTAAGATCATCGCCAACCGCATGGACCCCAACGGCGGCAAGCTCACCATTGCATGCGCGGGCAATCTGGCGTCCCGTATGGTCTTCATGGTCGAAAACCGTGCCCGTGCGGCGGCCAAGGCAAAGGAACCCAAGTCATGACCACAATCACCGACGCGCAAATTGTCGCCGCCCTTCAAGCATGGTACCGCACCGAGCCGGCCATGAGCCAATGGATGCCGGTCGTGAAAGATCGCATGCGGCGTTCACTGGAGGCGGCACAAGAAGAGGGGATTGCGGAGAGAATGGTGGAAGCCATAGCCCGTTCTGAAACATCACAGGTTCCCCCATCTCTTGCGGCAGCGATCCCCATTCTTGAGGCAGAGTTAAAAGAGCTGGACGACACGCCGCCTTCCATCCGACTGATCGATAGCGCACGTATAGTGATTGCCGAAGCTAAGGGACTGCTGGTAGACGTGGTGTACCATGGGGAACCTGTTTGGTCGTCGGTACCTGGGGTGACAGATTATCATGTCGTAGCCGCGCCGCCCAAGTTGAGCCTCAGACAACAGATGGTGCTCCGGACGCTCTTCGATGATTACAATTCGGATTATGTATATTACACTCGGTTGGTTGCCACTTATGCGGGATTGACGGAATCATACACGCGAAAGGCTCTACGGGCGCTCGTGCGCAAGGGTCTTGCCGAACTGGTGCGCGGGCTCCAGAGCGAGGAAGACGGCCACCTGATGGGCTCGGGTTACCGGTTGACCGACGCCGGCCGGAAGAGAGCGGAGAGCAAATGACCCCTATCCCGATGACCATCCGACACACGATCAATTCGACCGGCGTGCATTCGGAGATAAGCTATTACGACGCGGACGGCTCCCCGCTTCTTGCGCGCCTTCCGTTCAAGGCGACGTTTAGCCAAGCCGTCGCGTGGTTGACGTGGTGCCGGGCGAACGACGGGAAGCACAAATGACCTACTGGAACCCCACCAACGAAACCCAATTGCGCGCTCTGGTCGACGCCGGCAACAGTGCGCTGGAGATCGCCAAGGCTTTAGGCGGTATTTCCCGCAACGCCATCATAGGCAAGTGCACCCGCATGGGGCTCACGCTCAAACGGTCCACCGGAGCGGCCCAGGCCACGGCCGCGAGCGCCGCGCGTCCCCGCACACCTAAGCAGCAAGCGGCCAAGCCACCGCCCCGTGTGGTCAAGCTCGCCCCAGTACCGCCGCCATCGCCACAGCGTCTCACGTTGGAGCATCTGGGCCGGGACCAATGTAAGTGGCCCGGCGCGGTGCAGCAGGACGGGCAATGGACTTTTTGCGGGGCGCCCCAACACGACGGCTACCCATATTGCACACACCATGCGCGCATCGCGTATCGACCGAAGGAGTATTGAGCTATGTCTGACATATACGGATTTACCACGAGTGCCCGCGTTGCGCTGGAGATGTTCGATGGTCTCAATCGCAAGAGCGGCCGCACCGTACGACTTGTGCAGATGGTCGAGCCCGGTGACGTGATCATTTGTCTCACTCAGAGCGACAAGGACCATACACAACACTTGTTGCACGACGCCGGCAAGAAACACGTCAACGTGGCCGTGCTCGACATTCGCAGCGCCTGGAGTGTGGAGAGCCACCACCGAGTCATGTCACTCAAGGGCCGCGTGTTCTTCTCGCACTCGTGGGTCAAGCGGTTCGTGGAACAGCGGTTGAAAGATACCGAGAAAGAGCTTGAAACCCTGGAACGGGAACTGTCCAAAATGCCGCATGTGGAGCGACCGACGATGAACGAACAAATCGTTGGTATGGCTCGAAACGCGGGGATCGAGATATGAGCAAGCCAGTGGGTGTGAATGATATCGAAATCATTGAGGAAGTCGTCGGTGGGTACGATTGGTTAGGAACGGGGAGTTCGTATGACCACGCGGGGAAGCGCGGCGGTGACGGGTGGCCTTCTAGTTACGCGCTGCTCTCGGCGGGGAAAGAGTTTCTAGCTCAATTGAAGGAGGACCAACCATAACCCAATTCACCCGGCCGTTTTTCCCATCGGATGAAGCGATTCCGGCGTCCTGTCGGGTATTCATTTTTCGAGATAAATACGGAAAACTGTTTCGCGGCACGTATCCGTTGCATTGGCCGTTCGATGCGGTCGACATGGGGAAAGATTTGGAAATGGTCTACTCTTTCGCCATTCAGAACAAAATAAAACCCTATTGGAGGCTATGCGCATGACCACACAGGCACCCCAGACCGCCGGTATTATCGAGCTGGCCGCAAGCATCCAAGAACGCGGCGGCCTCCTGCAACCGTTCATCCTGCACGGGAAAGACCCGAACGGCCACGACATTCAATTCATCTTCGAAGGCATGACCATGCGTCAACATTATGCTGGGCTGGCCATGCAGGGGTTGCTTGCGGCAGACGCAATGCTCTCGATTGAAGACCTTGCTATCCGCGCGTTTGAGATGGCCGATGCGATGCTGGGGGCTCAGAAGTGATAGTACGACATGCACGACGGACGCGGGCGTTTAATCGAGCTGCCAAGAGGTTCACCAAATGGTTTCTCGCGGGTATGCCGGTGCCCCGCAAATGGTTTACGCTTGATGATTGACAAAGAAAAACCCCCGGAGGTTGGCGGCTACCGGGGGTTTCTGCGTGTTGACAATCTGGGAGGAGGGTTGCGAACGCCCTCAATCTCTCACAGAATGACGGTGTGGTCAAGCACCCTCTTTCCAAGCCTCGAACCGTTGCATTCGTTCGGTTTTCGAGCCGTCACCATATTTTTCCACGAGCTTGCGAACGCGCTCCCATTCTGGTGAAGACTTGGCCGATCCTTCGACTTGAGCGTACGTTCGGTTTCGGAGGAAACCATAGGCAACATGCGCGGCCCGCGCTTCTTCCCGAACATCGTAGGTCCGATGGGATCGAAGACCCCAGAAGGCTTTCAGGGCATTATCGGACGGCGCTTTAAGCTTTCGCTCCAGCGTTTCCCGTTCAGTTATTGTCAGTTCGTTGGATTTCCTCAGCAGCCGGCGGATACGTACCCGAGCACGACAACCAATGTTGTGCTTGCGCTCTTCCTGACGAATGATAATTGCTTCGGCCGCAAGGCTCTTGATCTTGACTTTCAGGTAAACTCTCAAGGTCTCATTTCCTCATGTTGAATCCTTTTCCGATGTGGTCAAGGTCATCATGGGCGGTCCAGTTGAAAGCTATACCATAGGTCTATCCTTAAAAGAGTGGCCCCTCAGGAGGGAATTGAACCCCCACACGCCAATTTAGAGTTGGTGCTACTACCATTATAGCTACTAAGGGTGAGAATAATATAGGGGAGGCTAACAGTGTGGTCAAGTGGTTGGGGAACCTGGATTCGAACCAGGGATGCCGGTACCAAAGACCAGTGCCTTGCCGCTTGGCTATTCCCCATCTAACAAAAAGCCCCCTGATTGAGTTCACAAGACTCCAGGGGGCTTTTCGCGGTACGTTTGCATGTGGTGGCCCACCAATACACACCCGTCACGCGCCGCTGTCAAGCGCTAAACATTTGCCCGGCTTTGCTCAGGTCGTTGGCGGCCTTCTGTTGCGCGTCGCTGTAGGTCTTGGAGATATCCCCCGGTGCCGTCAGAAGCGCCATAGGAGAGCCCATACGGACGAACAGACGCGGTTTGCCACCATCGGGTTGCACCGCATTGAACACGCGGCCTTCAGGCAATGCGGGATGATAGTCGAAGCCTAGCGACTGGAGCACTTCGCGACGCTTCTGGAACGCGAGGCTTTGACCACGCTGGCCTAGAAGACGGTCCAGGTAGATGCTTGATACCCAACCACTGGCGAACCCTACACGGCCCTCTTCAATGGCTTCCTGTATCTCCTGCTCGATCCGGCCACGGCTCGCTACCATGGCTGTTCTGGTGCTGCTCGTCTCGGGACAGCGCTTGCATAGCTGGTTGGGGTCTAGGTTGGGGTCGAGCGGCTTGCGCGCCAACCACCAGTTCATCACACGCAGGCCGTAGTTCGGCCCCAAGGGGAGATACGCGCCGCTGCCGTAAACCCAGTCAATGAGATCGCTGACATAGGCCGGCGTCATCCCATCCCTGATCAAGTCTTCCGGCGTTTGCTGGGCGCAAAAGAACGCCGCATAGCGCCGCGTCTTGCCGATCACCGGAACACCGTCCTGGTGGTTGGTTGTGATGATCCCATTCGCCCGGTTGTCGCCCGTCACTTCTTCGACGCCTTTGCCTTCTATGGGCAGGAACAGGTTGGTCACGGTCGACTTGAACCCTTCGAAGAATTCCCAGCGGTTGGTTGCCTTGACTTCCTCAAGACCGAGGAACAGCTTGCGGTCTATCCAGCCGTTGAAATTAGACTTGCCGGAGACCAGTTTGTCCATATTAGGCATGTGGCTAAAATGAGAGCCCACCGCATAGCACATGATATTGAGGATAGTTGTCTTGAAGTTACCTTCAGCGCCTTGAATGACCGGCCACCATTGCGTTTTGCGACCGGGGTTTTGCTTGACGCTGGCCATATAGGTCAGCAACAACTCAGCGTCTTGGCCGTGTGGTAGCATCTTGTGGATATGATCGAGCATCTTGCTCGGATCGCCTTCGGTCTCTTCCGTGTCTGCCTTGAAATAGGTGTTGGCGAGTATCTTGCCGCTGTCTCGAACAATGCCGCCGCTGCCGTGCTCGGGGCGGAAACAGGCTCGGTCGGCCGTGGGGGCTTTGAAGTTGTGATTTTTGGTTAGAGCTTCCCAGGCGCTAGTCGTGGTCTTCTTGCCGTCGCGTGTCAGGAGAAAATCATGGCCGCCGTAGACCACATCGAACCGGGCTTGGTCCAGGAGGGCACCGCCGGGGATTAGGACGCGGTTGAGTGCGGTAATGTAGATGCACCCCCCGAAGTATTCAAGTTGCTCACCATAGAGCATCAGCGGGCCGCCTTCGCGTACCGAGAACCCCGCCGCCTCCAACTCTTCGGCCGGCGGGGCTTCCATGATCACAGGTGCGCGTGGCGGCCCGCCTTCCTGGTAGACTTTCCGGACAAGACCGGCAGCGTTCTTGATCGTGTCGGAAAGGTAGTGGTCGCGAAAATCCCACTTCGGCCGAGCGAGTGCCGACATGCGCATGATTCGTTCCATGCGCTCGCAATTGCGGCCGGTCCAGAAGGCCAGGAGATTGGCAAAGGATTGGTCCGCGCTGCTATGGTCGAACTGGTCACCGCTGTTGGGGTTGGGTGGCCACCGCACGCTGAGCACGTCGGCGTTTGCTGAAAACAGATCGGCAAAGGTTGGGTTGTTGGAGCCGGTACCCCCGAATACGTTGGCCGCGCTCTTTTGACTGCTTTGCATGGCCTTGAGCAGGAGCGCCCCGTCATCCTCCGGACCGCGCCATTCCGGATCGGGCGTCGTTGTCCAGTCCTCAATCCGTTCAGCAGCGGGGCGCGTGAAAAACTCGGTCACCGTTTGAGCCAAGGCACCATCCGCCCGTGTGGTCACCGAGCCGGCGGCATGCGTGCCTGTCAACGCAACAAAACGTTCCTTGGTGTATAGTTCGATTTTGAGGGGAATGTTTTTATTGCGGTGTTCGAAGCCTTTGACGCATGATCCTATAAGGTGCAGCCCGTTTCCGCTATAGGACACCTCCACCGCGACGCCTTGGAACCGGGCGCACAATTCTTGCGCCATCATGGACCAAGTGCCGTCTTCCTTTAGGGATTTGTCAATGTCCACGAAGAAAAATGGATCGCGCTCGGTGAAGACGAAACCGACGCCGTTCATTTGATTGCGCTGGGCAAATTCTAGGGCTTCATCGTAAGTGCCCCAGTGCGCTGGATTGGTGCTATCCGCGCCGTGACCGAGCCGGGGCGAATAGGGGACTTTCGTGGGAACTAATTCGCTTTTGGAATTCGGGCGCATTTCGATGCGCCAAGCGACAAATTGCGGATAGTCCGCGAGGGGTGCCAACGGAGAGGGGAGCATGATTCAAACTCATGCGCTATGAATGAGATATTCGGCAACCTTCTTTTTAAGCTCTTCCGGGGCGCCTCGTGCGATGGGGTTGCCATAGGCCAGACCATCCGCGACGATGGGAAGCAGCCCGCGTTTGACGGCCTCGTTCATCACGGCGTCTTTCATCTCGGTAACATTGCCGAGCGTGTTGTTGACCGTCCCCGTGGCCACGCCGGCAAGTTGGGCGACCTTTTCGCGTGTGACGTAGTGCCAGCCGTCTTCTTCGGCGCACTGAATGGCCGCATCGAGAACGCGAGCTTTACCGCCCTTTAGAATATTAGCCATTTATTGAATCCTTCATTCTTTTGTGTATGCTACTCTGAAAATGACGGGGGCGTCAAGTGAATGTCCCCTCACCTGTGGCAAAACCGGCGTCCCCGCCGTAGGAGTTCACGAGCAGCGCCCAATTGAGCTGCGCTATTTCATGTTCATCTTTGTTATTGAACGACCATCCGACGTGCTTACATTCGCGGCTGACGATCTGGCCTATGAAGGTTCCGACATGCTTGGGCTCAATCAGCTTCTTACGCATGCCGATCAAATCGCCGGATTTGAGTTTCTCGTTTTGAGCGGATGATTCGTTTGCGAGCCCCCACCGAACGAACGACTTATTGCCGGTTTTCTCATCGATCATGACTTTCGCACCGACGTTGTTCCGCGTCAACCACACACCATAATTGGGAGCCTCCAAGCGGACCAGCGATTGCACATAGGCTTCACTGGTCCGCTTGGGGTCGGGCGGCTCGGCTTGGGAGAGGGGAGCGAGCGCACCCAGGCTTTGCAGAAGGTCCGTCAGGGCTAGGGCGGGGATATCCCAACGTTGTGCCCATTCTTGCAAAGCATTCATTAGCTGGGTTCCTTCGGTACCAAGGTCAGCTCCAGGCCGACGAGATCGGCAAAACACTGGGCTTGAAAAAGGGTCATTTGCCCATGCCCCACGCGCCAATTTAAAATGCTGCGCTGGTTGGCACCGATTTGCTGAGCTATTTTCTTAGCACTGATGCGACGCTCTTTAGCGGCCGCAAAGAGCTGACCACTCAATCCGTTGGCCACGGTGGGGATGAGGAAAGTTTCATGGGGGAATTCAATTTTATGCCGCCGTGTGAAATGGCGGAAAGTGTCGTATCGAACCCCCATAGCTTCCCCCACTTCCCGCTGGGTCGGTGTGGTCATCTTGGCCATAATCGCTTTCACGCGGGGGATGTCGGCCTCTGTCAGTTTCGGGGGGCGTCCCATCATTTCAGAATCCTCCGGATCATGGCCACGTCCTCCAGCACCATGTTGAATATGGTGCGGCTCGGGACCGTGTGACCGTCGCGCATGTGTTCTAACCGTTGCACGATGGTTTCCAGCCGCGAATTGACATGTGCCGCATCAGATGGGCTGGTGCGACCATGCATGAAGACCACGCTCATTTCTTGAAGCCGGCGCCGGGCGACTGAAAGAGGCATTCGGGCAAACTCCCGGTCCTCCAATATTGCCATGGCCTCCGCCGGCGTCAGGCCGCCATAGCTCTGTTCCATGACATCCAAGCTCTTGCCGTGGTTCGCTACGCATTGTTCATCATGCGGTGTGATCATGGCACGCGGGATATATTTGACTTCCGAATCAAGCCGGATCGGGTAAATGAAGCTGGTCATGATGCTGCCCTCAACACATCGGCAAGTGAGAGATTGCAAGAGAAATGGCCGATATCATCGACCACGCGGATGCGAAGCTGGCCGTCTGTGAGCAGGACATGGTTCACGACGCCGGTCTGATCGAAGCTGTTCGGGGTGCGCCATTTGATCGGGGAGCCCGGTGGGAACAGCTCGGCCACGCTTTCGTTCAAACGCTGCTGCATTGAGATCAAAGCTTCAATCTTATCAGCCAGCGGACCACGCATCGTGACCAAGGTCTCACGAATAGTTGTTGCCTTCTCCACAGCGCGGGCGCGGCGGTGACGTAGCTTCTTTTCGCCGGCCGTGGTGGCGCCCGGAGGAGCCTCGAATGCGAGAGCATCGATAATGCGGGCGAGTTGATCGACGGTGGGGAGGGTCATACCCTGTCCTCCAGTGTGTAGGTGTGCTCGTAGTGTTTGCACAACTGATATGCGGCGATGCCGATGATGAAGCCCAAAAGCAAGAGGCCGAGGTGTTTCATCACAACTCTCCGGTCATCTTCATGAAAATCCCATAGCTCACCATCCCTAACAGGAGGCCGCCAGGGATGGACCCGGGGAAGGGAATTTCCGTCATTATTGCACCCGTAATGACTGCCGATATCCAAGCTACGTAGTTTCTCATAGTCGCCAACTCCTTGATAAATAAAGTAGGTGAGAGACGGAAGTGCGATGCTCTCCGCCCGATATTTTCGACGCCTCTACCCTCGGGCCTAGCGGGGTACGTCTCTCACCTGAAAATGACACTACCGTCATATTGCCCCCTGGTCAAGCACCAATTTACTTAGGAGTGCTTCGGCCTTGTCGCCGGTGAGGGTTTGGGCGGTATAGACATCAATTCCAAATTTATGCCAGAAGAGCCGTTGCATTTGTCGGTCATCCAAACCTTGAGCGTGGCAGCGGCCGCCCCAGTTACCCATAGCCTGTTGAACCGTCTGGCGCGTCTCCAGCATCCCGGCCCACTGTTTCGCGTGTGAATAAATCCATGCCTGTGGAGTACCCTTGGCCGCTAACATGGCTCGATAGTCCGACACGCTCATGAGCGCTTCCGTCAGTTCCCCGCGTAGCGCGTTAAGCACGGCTTCATCCAACATGACCATGTCTCCCTCCACCATTGACGGAGAGGACCGTTCGGCCGGTGGCGGCGCCGGGGTGTTGCAATGCGGGCATACCGTCAGGTACCGGTAATATGGATGGCTGCACATAGGATTGAGGCAGACGCGTTGCGGGATCGCATCGCCGCCGGCGTTCTTCCGGCTCGTGCTCACCAATGACCACAGACGGGGACGATCCGGGGGACCATGGCGGGCGAAGTTTCCGACGTGGTCGATAATGATAGCGCGCGGCTTGGGGCTGGCTGCGATAGACGCGAGGCGCCCGGCCTGGGTGTTCAGATCGAACCCCGGTACGTAGATGGGTCGCAGAATACGGCCGAGCTGTTGCATGTAGAGTCCGAGCGACGCCGTCGAACGCGCGAGAATGCCAACCAGAAGGGCCGGAAGATCGGTGCCCTCGCTGATGATGTCCACGGCTATGACGACATCTATAGTGTTCTTCTCCAGACCCTCGAAAATCCGCATGCGGACGGTTAGGTCGGTGTCGGCTGTGACCAGTTCGGCGCGGATACCCTCCTGCCGGTATCGTGTGAGCATCTTGGTTGCAGTATCGACATCCGGCGCAAACACGACGGCGGTTCGCGCGGCTCGGGCTTCATGGCCGCGATAGTATCCGGCATTGAGCAAGCGATAGGTGTTGACCACATCCCCGACGATGGGGCTCTGTTCGGCGGCGGCTTTGCGCTGGGCAGTTGACCAGTCTCCAGACTTGCCAACCTCACCTAGCAGTTCTGTCAAATGGCTGTCGGCGCTGATTACATCATAGTCGCAAAGATACCCTTGTTCGATGAGCCACCGCATGGGGGGCCCTTCAACCATGACATCTGCCACGCCATCGCCGCCCAGCTCAGGTTTACCGAGCCCCAAACCATCGGCGCGTTTAGGCGTTGCAGTGGGGAGCAATCCATGGCATTGCTTATTTGTGAACAAGCCGATGGCGCGATGCCATTTGTTATCCTCAACGACGTGGTGGCCTTCATCCACGATCCATAGAGTAATCTGGGCGGCCCAACCTTCAAGATTTTTACGGCGAATAAGAGTGTCAACGGACGCAACGGTGCATCGGGCACTTGGATCATAAAAATTGGCGCCACATATTTTAACGTGAAGGTCGGCGGCTTTCTCACATAATTTTCGATCCGCCATCAAATTATGACGAACGCCAAGTTTAGCCAACGATAGGGAAATTTGAAGAACGATGCTATCACGATGAGCTATCAAACATGAATAGCCGATATGTTCGTTGATCATCTCCGAAAATATGTGGGTATTGTGGGTAACAGTGAAATCGCCCAACATGAATAGGTGATCGCCGTCTATCTCGAACCCAAAGTATTCTCCTTCCCCAATGGGCTCGACGGTGATTCCTGTTCGAAGAACGGATTTTTTCTGAAGACGTGGCCGCGCTTTCTTATGGGGGATACGACATGGAATTTCGTCCACATCTCCACTAATGTTCACACGCCAATATTCTTCAGGTTCGGCACCGTTGCAGGATTTCATAGATCGGTGAACGTAAGCCGCCATCCCCAAAGACCTCGCCACATAGGCAACATCCTCGGAGAGTTCGCGACGAACGCTTATAAAATCGTAGCCTTTGCCAGTGTACGAACCATCTGTGTCCATGAGACCGGCTAAGACTTCAAGACGATCTTTTCTAGAAGAGGTTTTATAAAGAAGGGGAATATGCTTGTTTTTCAGAAGATTGAAAGATCGAAGGCCTTCAGTGAAAGGGTTTCGTTTACCAGACTTTCCAGCCATCCCGAACGAAAAAGAACGGCCTCCAGCTTTACGGGCGGTAATGCTCAAGCCGAATTTTTCAGAGTATTCTATGAGACTTTCTAAAATTTGTCGATCCATCGTCGTCACGGCGGGAACGTCGGAATGCCCGTCACCGAGCCAAACACCTAACAAATATGGGGGGAGTGTTTCCGGAAGGCTTTGCGCTGGAAAGTCAACCCCAGAACGCCACCCTTTGTGAACATGTTTCCATGCCTTATTTTGTTTGAGATAGTCACGAACGGAGATGTTGACTATTTTACCGCCGACTTGACCCCAACGTTGTCCGGTAGTCTGTAAACTTAAAATATGGCTTTCGTTAACAATATAGGGACTACCCTTTACCGGAGTGACGCGATAAAGCATTTCTCGACCAGAACATACGGACTTAACGTTTCGAGGTTGGCTATCTGGACCCATGAGATGTTCGCCGGCTTGTATGGTCTCGACGGAACGAATAGAACCATCAAACATGAGAACCGGGGTTCCACGTCCTAAGCATTTACCGCCGCCGGTATCGAGCCGCATAACCACAACCTGAGCGCCCGCTTGCCAACGGGCGTACACGGAGTTCTTCAAGTCTCGTTGATATGGACGAAATATGATGCTCATAATTTTTATCTTCCATAATTTTCAACTTGACGCTACTGTCATATCCGCTTACATCTAAGTTCGTCAACAGGAAAGGACACCTTCATGCATATTGAATTCGAGACACATCACATAACGCCGGAGGAAGCCAAGGGCCTAGTGGCTTTGCTCCACGCTCTGTATGGCGTCGACATTCTTCCAGATGTGGAAGACAGCTATGTTGGCGAGCCTACGCTTCGCGCAAGCATCCCCGCTGAAACGTGGCGCAAGGCAATGGAGGGTACCGCCCCAGCCCCAACGGCCGCCGCCGTGTTTACACCGCCGGAGGCCGCGTCTGTTGTTCCGGTCCCTGAAGCAAGCGCGGCCGCTGTGTTCGGCACCACCCCGACTCCGCCCGCTGCCGCCGTATTCACACCGCCGGCGTCTGCCGTTGCCGCCACGGTCGACAAGCGCGGCATTCCGTGGGATGAGCGCATCCATTCCAGCACCAAGGCCGTGACCGCAAAGGGTGAATGGCAGCGCCGGCGCAACACTCCGGACGATCTGTTCGATTCCGTCATGGGGGAGCTGAAGGCCCGCACGTCGGGCCAGACGATAGTAGCAGCGACCCCACTCCCAACGACGGTCGCCCCCGTACCGCTCCCGCCGGTCGCATCTGTCGTCACGACAACCGCGCCTGTCCCATCCCCGACGCCTGCCGCGCCGGTTGTCTCATCGACCGCCCTCGCCGCTACGGCTGATGTCGAAGTGCCGACTTTCTCAAAGGTGATGATGACCATCATCGATCTGCAAACAGCGTCTAAGATGGGTGCGAAGACGCTCAACAATCTGCTGATTTCCGTGGGTGCGCCGACGGTCGCCGCTCTCAACGGTGAGGGTGCAGAAGAAGTGAGCCGGCGCGTCAACTTTTGGAAGCTCATTCACGATCCGGTCAACCATTCGGCGGAGTGACGGGCATGCAGAGCGATCATGCTTTCCTCGCGCCATCGGCGGCGGATATCTGGGGCTCCGAAGATGGATGCGCCGCATATCCCCGCATGGCGGCCGCCTTCCCGGCTGATGAAGAAACAACGGAAGCTCGGGAAGGTCAAGCGGCTCACCACTACGTAAGCGAAACCCTGTGGGGCGCCATATGCGAAGTCGGCGCGGTCGCTCCGAATGGCCATGTGGTCACTCAGGAAATGGTTGACTGCGCCCATGACCTTCTTGCCGATGTCGCTTCTTGGCGCGGCAAATGCGAAGGCCGGTTTGTGGTTGAAGAGCGTCTTTATATGCCCGCGATTCACCCAACCAGCAATCGGGGAACTGTGGATATCGGAGGTATCGATCTGAAAAATCGCAAGGCATATATCCGAGACTATAAATTTGGTCACAGGTATGTGGACGCCTTCGAAAATCTGCAATGTGTCGATTATCTCGTGGGTCTCTTCCGGCATTTCGCGATCCCCTTGGAAAGCGTGGCGGATTGGGAAATCGAGATCGGCATATTCCAGCCACGTTGCTGGCATCCTGAAGGCCCGCGCAAGATATGGAGCACCAATGGCGCGCGCTTTCTGGAGCTGGTCGACCAGCTTGCATATCGAGCCCGCAAGGCGAGCGACCCGGACGCGGAAATGCACACCGGGAAACATTGCCGGGACTGCCCGGCTCGCTCTGCATGCTCAGCCTTGCACCTAGTTGGCGGTGCCAGTGTTGATCTATCGTACCAAGGGGCACCGCACGACCTGACACCGGCGAGCGCGGGCCTTATCCGGAAATATGTTACGGAAGCCATCGAACGGCTTGAAGCGCTGCAAACCGGCTTGGATGCCCAGATCGAGGCATTCATCAAAGCCGGCAAGAGCGTGCCGTTTGCGGAAAGAAAGCAAGGAGAGGGGCGCGAGTTTTGGACGCGGCCTTTGCCCGAGATATATGCGCTCGGGGACATGTTCGGAAAAGAGCTTCGTAAACCCGGAGCCCTCACCCCGAGGCAAGCGCGCGATGCTGGAATAGACGCCTCCGTCGTGGCTGCATGCTCTGATCGGAAGAAAGGCGAATATAAAGTCGTCTCCGTCGATGATAACCAAGCCGCCAAAGTGTTCAAATAGAAAGGAACTATCGTGGCCGAAAGCAAATCAATTCTGTCGCCTGAAATGCGACTTCTCCAGGGTGACCCATTCAATCCGCAAACCAAGGATAAGATGGGTAACCAGATGACCATCAAGAATGGGCCGAACGCCGGGCAACCGACGCAGAGCTTCATCCTGACGTGCGCCATCGCCAAGACTGACCCGCTGGCGCTCCCATATCTGATTTCTATTGCTCAGGTCGCGGCAACCGCAAAGCCACGTTTCTGGCCCAACGGTGTGACCACACCGGCGCCGGGCTTCCCGAAGCAATATGTTCAGCAGATCGCCCAGCTCTTCGGCTGTAACCATCCGCAATACGCCCTCAAAATCCAGGACGGCGACGGTTACGACGGTGACGGCCAACCCAACTGGAACAAGGAAGGCCACGCGGGACACTGGATTATCAAGTTCTCCCAACCATCGGCCCCCAAGGTCTATGAAAAGGGGGCCTATGACGAAATGCAACGCGTCGACCTGGACAAGGCTCGTCACGGTCTGCTGCGTCGTGGCTATTTCATCCGCATCGGTGCGAACGTCTCGGACAACGACAACGACCAGCGGCCGGGGCTTTACCTCAATCCGGGCATGGTCGAAATCAGCCGGCCGGGCCCGGAGATCGTCACAGGACCGAGTGCTGCGAGTGTGTTCAGTGGTGCGGGCGCCCAAGCCGTGGGTATTGCTCCCACGCCTCCGGCCCCGAGCGGCCCGACTTATGTCATGACCGCGCTTGCCAACGGTCTGACGCGCGAACAATACCACGCGTCTCAATGGACCGATGAAATGCTGATCAACGGCGGTTATATGGTCATGCAGGCACCGGCGGTTGCCGTTCCTCCGCCCCCTTCCATTGTGCCGCCCCCGCCGGTTCCGGCTGCTCCTACCCCAGGTGCGCCGGTTGGAGCTGGAGTCGTGCCACCGCCTCCCGCGTATGGGGCTGCGACGCCATCCCCTTCTAGCCCTCCGCCACCGCCCTACACCGGGTACATGGCCGGTGGTGCGGTGCCTACTCCACCGGCGCCGATGCCCGTTGGTTTGATCTTGACACCGGCGGCCATGGGAAAGACATTGGCTGAGCTTTACGCGGTCAACTGGACCGATGAATTGCTCATTCAGAACGGCTTGGCCGTACGCGGATAGCCACACGCCGCCGAACGTGTGGGTGCGCTGAACAGCGCGCGACTCCCCCGAGTGTTAGCCTTTCCGCTCGGGGGAGTTCTATTTTGAGGTGGGATGGACATGTGGGCAATTGAACAGCACGCGACGATAGACTTTGAAACATACAGCGAAGCCGGCTACGTCTGGAATGCTGCCAAGCAGAAATGGGAAAAACCCCGTGGATCGAAAGACGCTGGCATTAAGGCGGTTGGTACTTTCGCATATGCCGAGCATCCGTCGACCGAAGTTCTTACACTCAGCTACAAGCTTCCCGGTGATCCCATCGTATCTCGGTGGCGTCCAGGTCTTCCCCTCCCAGCCCGTCTATTCGCGTGGATCGCCAACGGCGGTTTGGTCGAAGCTCACAGCTCGATGTTCGAAAAAGCTATCTGGGACCGCGTATGCCGGCGGCTCTACGGCTTTCCGGAGCTTCCGTTCAAACAGGTGCGGTGCAGCCGGGCTAAGGCCAACGTCAACAATTACCCCGGTGCACTGGCCAACCTGACGAGCGTATTGCCGGTCAAGGTCCAGAAAGACCCCGATGGAACGCGGCTGCTCAACAAGTTCTCGATACCGCGCAACCCCACCAAAAAAGACCCGCGTCTACGCATCCGGCCCGAGGAAGACCCGATAGATGGGGAAAAGCTCTACGCATATTGCGATACGGACATTTTGGCTGAAGAGGAATCGAGCGGCCTCCTCATGCCGATGTCCATCAACGAGTTGCGGTTCTGGCTGATCGACCAGGAAATGAATTGGCGCGGCGTCGGCGTGGACATGGAAAGCACGCGAAACATGATCGCCGTCATGGATGAGTGCCTGGAACGCTACGGAGAGGAGTTCCGAGCCATTTGCGGGCTCAATCCTACCCAGGTCGATAAAATTGGAAAGTGGTTACAGGCTCAAGGCGTACGGCTCGAAAAGCTGGACGAAGAGCATATTGACGAAGCGCTCAAACGCAAGGACTTGCCGCCGCTCGCCTACCGGGTGCTCGAAATCCGAAGCCTCATAGGGTCTGCGTCGGTCAAGAAGCTCTATGCCATCGAACGCGCCGTTTCCAGTGGAGACCGGGTACGTAACGCCATCATCCACCACGGCGCGCGTACTGGGCGCCCCACGGGGGAACTGCTCCAACCGCTCAATCTACCTAAATCTGGTCCCGATCTGATCTATTGTGATCATTGCCACAAGCCCTCCAAATGGCCGCCGGTCGTCTGCCCCTGGTGCAGCGCGCGCATGTCGCCGGTTCTCGCCAAATGCAAATGGCCTGAAGTACCGAAGGGGTTCCCGGATGATTACAACCCCGTTGACGACGTGCAAACCATCATGGCCACTCGGTCATTGAAAGTTGTCGAACGCTTCTTTGGCGACGCGTTCCTGACGATTTCCGGATGTGTGCGGGGGATGATCACGGCGGGGCCGGGCAAGGAGCTGATTGCGTCGGACTATAGCGCTATCGAAGCGGTCGTGACGGCGATGCTGGCCAAGTGCCAATGGCGCATAGACGCGTTCCAGGAGAAGAAGGATATCTATCTGGTCTCGTGCGCGTCGATGAACTTGGGGTTCACCTACGAACAGTACATCCAATATTACAACGACCATAACCGCTCACACCATTGGCACCGGCAGAAAAAGGGCAAGGTTTCCGAATTGGCTCTAGGCTTCGGCGGTTGGGTCTCGGCTTGGTTGCAATTCGATCCGGACGGCGAAGAGAGCGAAATAAAAAAGACCATTCTCGCATGGCGCGCGGCCTCTCCGGAGATCGTGGAAATGTGGGGCGGCCAAGCGCGTGGACGGCCGTGGGACCGCGATTATCATCTGGAGCGATTTGGTTTCGAAGGGGCCTTCGTTAACGCGATCCAGTATCCAAATCACGTTTTCGAGAGCAACGGCATTAAATTTTACATGCGCGGTGACACGCTCATAATTCGGTTATTGAGCGGCCGAGAGCTGCCCTATGCAAGTCCGCGTCTGTGGGAGAAAGAGGGGCAACCCGGCGTCTTCAACATTACGTATATGACCTGGAACACCAACCCAAAGTACGGCCCCAAGGGTTGGGTTGCCATGAAGACCTACGGCGGCCGCATCTGTGAAAATTGTATTGCAGAAGGAACGGAAGTTCTAACACAGAGAGGGTGGGTTCCTATCGAAAAAATACAAAAAGATGACCGAGTTCATGATGGAGTTGAACTTGTAAATCATCAAGGTCTCCTCTATAAAGGAATTCAAAGTTGTATCTCAATTGATGGGGTACAGATGACTCCAGATCATGAGGTTCTGACAGATAATGGATGGGAAGTTGCATCACAAAGCCCGAGACCTTACAGACCAACGATTTGGGATGTTGGTAGCTTTATGCCCAGATTATGGGGTAAAGCGCGGACAAAAAATGGCTTGGGTTTACCGATGCGATTGTGGTCTTCTTTGTCGAAAGGTTGGGACCGACGTTACGAAAACTTACAAAACTGGAGGAACCCCAAATTGCGGTTGCCAAACCAGCGAGCAAATATCCCAGGCCAATCGAACGCATGGGTTGACATCGCACCCAATGTACGGGGTATGGAATGGCATGAAACAAAGGTGCCATTGGCCCGAACACCCGGCGTACTCCCGCTATGGGGCGCGGGGGATTCAAGTGTGTGCACGCTGGCGAAAAAGCTTCGAAGCTTTTTGGAAAGACATGTCACCTACTTGGAAAAAAGGATTAGATTTAGATCGTCGGGACAACGAGAAAGGATATTCACCGGGGAATTGTCGATGGGTAACAAGATTGGAAAACAACCAGAACCGTCGATCTACAAAATTCGTGGAAACTCCTATGGGTCGAATGCCTTTGATGCAAGCCGCCCGAACCTACAATCTGAAAAAATCAACTATCCATTATCGACTTTCTCATGGTTGGCCGATGGAAACAATGTTTCGGAAACCAGATGTAACCAAACGCGGGTATACGATATCGTGAACTGTGGCCCGCGATCCCGTTTTGTGGTTCGGGGGAAGGGAGGGCCCTTTATTGTTCACAACTGCGTTCAGGCCACGGCGCACGACATCCAACGTTACGGGATCGAGAACTTAGAAGCCGCCGGCTATCCGGTCATCTTGCACGTGTACGATGAAGACGTGGGAGAGATACCAATTGGTTGGGGCAGTTTGGAAGAGTTCGAGCGCATCATGTCCACAATGCCACCGTGGGCCCACGATTGGCCGGTGAGGGCGTCGGGCGGTTGGCGCGGCCATCGGTATAGGAAGGCATAACGAGTGGGCAAGAGAAGCAAGTTTCCACGCCGCAAGCACGACGGGTATCAGACGCCGCCAAAACCGATTTACCCGCTATTTCATTTCCTTTTGATGGAAGGGATTCGAACGTTTGCCGAACCCTGCCTTGGGGAAGGAAAGCTAGCTGCCACGCTCATGGACGCCGGCTTTAAATGTGTTCACGTCGGAGACATTCAGACCGGCCAAGACGCTCTCACCGATCCGAGATTGGACATTCTCGACGTAGACGCGATCATAACCAATCCGCCCTGGTCCCGTCATCTCCTGCACCCCATGATTTGGCGCTTTATCGAAATTGCCCCAACATGGCTGTTATTCGATGCGGCATGGGCTCACACCGCGCAAGCACGTCCTTTCCTTCCCTTTTGCAGTCACATAGTCAGCGTCGGCCGGGTGCGGTGGATCGATGGCACCAAATGGGGTGGCAAGGACGACGCCGCTTGGTACCGCTTTGAAATGGCGGCGGTTGGTCCACCGAAATTTTATAATCCCGCTTGACACTCCCCCAAAATGACGGTAGCGTCATCTTCGTAGACTTGTAGAGGAAACATACCTCTCGCACTTAGGAGGCCATCATGTAGATCGCAGCGCGAGGCGCGCAAAATAAACGGCTTTTCGAATCAGCCGTGATCTAATGAAGCTCCTGGGCAAGAGTGGAAAAGGCCCCACAACGAAAGGATATTCACAATGGCACGTACCCGCCCGCTCGCGGCTCTCAAGGCTTCATCGCTTGGCCTCTTGGTCTCCATGATGAAGCTGCAACCCATCGCCCCTGTCGTCTTCAAACGCCCGCGTGGCAAGAAGCTGGCTCGTATTCTCGGCCGCACCGGTCGTGACTACCCGTTCTCCAGCAAGCGCCAATGGATGCGCAACGCTCGACAGATCGCCGCCGGCCAACTCCACATGGCTGGAGTGCCGACGTTCGAAACGGTCAAGGCCGCCAAAGCCTACGCGACCCAGTTCGATGGCGCCTGATCGTTACGAATTATGGGGATGGCTCTTTGTCGGGGCCATCGTTGCCGCCTGTCTCGTGCATTATTTCTGGTGAAAGGAAACCGCCATGAATGTCATTCTTGCCGCCTTGTTATCCCCGCGCCGGCCGGCCGTTACCATGGAGGCGGCGATACGCACCATTCAGGTGCAGGATGAAACCATTCGACATCTCAGGGAACACATCCGCGACCTGAACGTCCGCATCGACATTTTGGAGCGTGACCGTGTCGGTCTTGAAACTCTCCTCTAACTTCGCGGTCGGGCAGGCCGTCAAGCTCTTCGACGGGTGGGGCGAGTTTATCGGTATGGGCTTAATCACAGCTCACGCCGGCCCGTATTCCCTCAAGGTCATGACGGTTACCGGTGCGGCCCCTCTCATCAGCACGTCGGGAGTTGAACCACTATGAGCGCTGAGAATCCCTGGGAAGATGCACCACGCGCGGTGCTGGAACAACAGCTCATGGCGTTTGCGTCGCGGTGTGCCAAGCTTATGAGCGAAAACACTGCGCTCGAACAGGCTGTGACCAAACTGGTTACCTCTCCGCCACCGTTGCCGCTCGGTCGGCGTGAAGCGTGGCCCGCGTCACCGGCGGATAGCATGTGGTATGTCGGCCTTGTGATGAAGCTCCAGGACTTGTTGGCCCGAGAATGCGGCCGGCGCGATCCGGCTCACATCGATAACCACACGCTCCGGGCTTTGACCGAGCATATCCTTGAAGGGTCAGCGCCATGAGATCGCGTCTCAATTATAGCGATCGATTCGCAATGGCGGCCATGGACAAGCTTTTCGCACTTCACCCGGAGCTGATGACACATACCTGTTTGCGCGTTCAGCGGGACTACAGCAAGAGCCGTCAAGACGTGCTCGCAACCGGCTGTTTCGGGGAGTACGAATTCATCCTTGGGCAGCTCGAATTCCAATGCATTCAGTGCGTTCACTAGGAGATTGGCCAAATGGGTGTTGTTATAACGAGATTGGTTACGGGCGAACCGGTACTTTTTAAATGGGAAGACGCCGGGGAGCTAGAACGAAATCATCAGAAAGCATGGGTTTCTCGATTTGAGATTTTTGATCCGACAACCGGAAAAACTCAAGTAGAAGAATCTGTAACGCACATCCCTCAGGAGGGGTGCCAAGACCCAATTAAATTGAGGGAAAGCGTGGACATGCATTTCCTGCTGAAGAAAAATATAGACGTAGAACATTTGCTAAAGGCGATGAATGATGAGCTGGAGCGTGAATCTCAAAAGTATTCACTGACCCGGTGACCGCCGGCAATATGCGTGCACCAGAACAGGGAGATCCGGGCCACAATCCGGGTTGCTCATTTGGTACCCCTGGTCTTGGGGAAGAATAACCACGCGGGGGGCCTCAATCACCCAGAGACAGGAGAAGCCGCTCAGGAAGGCGGCGACCAGGAGCGCAGCTCCAACCATCTTCACTTCCATAGCCATCCCTTTATGTAGGCGGCAGCGGCAGCTCCGGCGCCGACGAAGCCGAGAAGCCAAAAAGCGAAATGCCCGGCACGCCGCATAACCCGAAGGTTCTCCAAGCTACCGTTCAGCACCGTCAAATCATCCTTGCTGAAATTTTGCAGAAGATATTCCATCGCCTTGTGCTCTTCCTCGCGTAGCTGCAAAAAGAGCTGGAGATTTTTCATTTCAGACGGCCGAACGGAAACCATCACCAAACGCGAATCATCGGAAGTGTCGGGGGTCTCTGGTTCAGTCATTGCATATCTCCGGGTAGATGGGAAAACGGCCCCCGAGAGGGCCGCGCAATGTTCAGGAGCCAATGGGCTTTTTCGCTTTGAAACGCCCGTACAGGGCGTACAAGCTACCGGCAATCGGGATCAAGGCCATGATCGCATCAGTGACTTGGCCCTGGATCGCCGCCGGGAAATCGACGTGGAAATAATTGAGCCCCACACCAACGGCCGCAACCGTGCTGCCCCAGAACACCCGAGACTGATAGAACGGCTCGCTGTTGGTGGAATTCACGAGCTGGTCGATAAGGGGTGTCAATGCTTTGACAATTGTGGGTACAGCGTCCACGGTAGCGGGCACGCTAGCCGGCGTCACAGCGCTGGTGACGAGACCGTAGGCTTGTGCGGTGATTTGCGCCTTTGGATCACTCATTGAGCTACCGCCGGCGTTACTGATAAAGGGAGGACGGTTTGAGCCGTGTCCCCCGTCGTCGGTGTGGTCACAACGGCGGTGACCGGGGCTGGGGTGATTCCCTTGACCGCATTGTAATTTGCGATGGTGGTTGCCCAAGAGGCGTCGAGATCGTTGGACAGGCTGGCCAGCGTGTTAAGCTGATCGGTCGTCAGATCGCCGCTGTTCTCCAGAACGGAAATAACGGACTTGATCTGATTGACCACATCGGTACCGAGCGTGACCGCGATAGGCACGATGTTGATAAGCGCAGCGATGACCTGATTCGCGACGGTGGCCGAGGAGCCAAGCTGCGAAAGGGCCAACTGGAGGAGGGTGAGGATGGTTGTGAGGAGAGTGGTTACTTCCATGGTCGTTACTTCTTCACGGTGTAGAGGGAGGAATAGGACGTGAGGGCCGAAGTGGCGGCCACAAGGGCATCATACACGCCGGCGTCTCCGAGCTGGCCCGGATGCGCGTTGAGGAACGCCAGAAGCGTTTTCTTGGCGGTGATACCGTTGTTGATGGCTGGCTCGATCTTGGTTTGAATAGTCACGTCGTCGCAGCCCGCCGGCGGAGCCTTGACCGTGCAGTAGTTGACGTAAGCGATTGCCGGGGCTTCAATCACGTCAAACGCGCTGATGCCGACATACAAGGTCTTGGCCGGAATGCTGGAGGTGGTCACCGCCGACAACACGGTGTTGAGCTTCGCGCAACCGGTCATGGCCACGAGGGCGCACAACATGATGGTGGTAAAAAGGCGTTTCATTCTCCGTCTCCTTGACATTCAGTTAAAATGACAGTAGCGTCATTTTGGTTCTAACGAAAGAGGCATGCCATGATTGCGATACTCGTTACCTTCGGCCTTCCGGCTTGGGCGGCTTGTTCAAAGCATCTCCCGGTACAATGGGAGAATTCCAGACTACAAGCCTATTTCATACTTCTCATCATTCTCGGCTTTGCAACCGGCTTGTGGCCAGCAATCATTTCTTGATCTGTTGCCCGGTCGCGCGAGCGTGCTGAAGAACGTACGCATCGCGAGCGATCTGGGGATACTTCATCAGCATCATGTTGCGGGCTACATTTCGGTTAGCCTCTATCTGGTTATTAACAGCCATTCGGCGCTGGTCGTCTGTGAACCTACGCCAATCGGGTGACTTCACTATAACATCCAAACGCTGCTTTGTCAGCCTTCCCGCAAGACGCGAATAATCATCATATTGCTGGTCAGTCAATTTCACGTTTGAGATGTTTCCTTCAACTCGTGACGGAAAGATATTGAGCCTATAGAGTGCTTGGTTCACAGGGTCATTGGTGACCTGAGATTCATAGATATTGGTCACGTGACCGAGACCGTGAGTGTTTGGTACTGGCTCGCCCCAGACATCCCGGCGGGGGTAAAGCCCTTCCGACATGAACGGTATCTTGGCCTTGAGCTTGTCCACAAAGCCGCTTGCGCGTCGGGAATATGGGTCGATTGCGCGTGATGCCTGAGCCAAGCCGGTGGCATATGGAACAAAGCCAGCAGCCATGTTCGATACCCACGCGGCGCCATATCGCTTGTCGTCGGTGAGCGCGCGGATGGCATCGGATGCGCCACGCATGAATGATTCATCAATGAGGTTCTGAGCCACGGCATTCACGATAAGGTGAGCAGCGTCGGCCGCGTGGTCATCCCCAACATCATGGATAACTTCATGCAAATCGGCAGCAACGCCGAATAGGAAACCAAATGGATCGAGGCGCTTATAACTATACCAAGTGTTCCCGATCTTGACGCTATATGGTGGTCCTACCGCAAGGCGATAAGCGGCCGCTTGCTTCGGATCGGATGGACCACCGCCGGTGATCTTGCCTTGAGCAGCGAGACCCATGACAGCGAGGGAATACATGGTGCCTGTGATCATGCGGGCCTGGGCCATCTGCATGGCACCTCCACCATTCTTGCCCGTCAAATCGGCGCGAAGTTCGCCGCTCAAGATACCTAAGGGGGTACGCTTGATAACTGATTCATTGATCACGTTGGCGGCAACGCGGGCAAACGGCACGATGAAACGGAAAACCGGCGTCTCCCCGAGCAAGGGGATTTCCGGAGCCCAGTTCAGGAGAGGCGTAAGCTTCTGCATCATGGCGCCAGTTTGGCCCATCATCGTCAAGTTGGATGCTTGTGGCCGAGCCTTATCCATGAGTTCTTCTGAAGGGTTTTGGCGGATATCAGCGATGCGCTGATGAAACTCGGCTCCGGCCAAACCTTCCTGAGATGCAGTGCGGTAGGCCAGCGCGGATTTTTCCATGCTGTAGTTGGCCGCGCGAAAGAAGCTGTCAAATGCGCCAACGCCCCGGCTCGGCAAACGTGCCAAGGTACCGATGGGTAGGAGGCGGCGCCCGGCTATAGTCACATCCGGAATTTGGCCGGTGGGTGAGTAGTATAGCCCAATGCCGTTGCCTTCGGCAGAACGCACCGTGAAGGCGTCATAGATGCCTTGCAGGAGACCGTAGGCTTGACCGGTAATGTCATGAAGCCGGGTAGCGTCGTTTTGCAGCTCATAGCCGAGATGCTGGGGAATGTCCCCCTGATAGAACATCTGGTGCGAACCCTCACCGGGCAACACCGTGCCGACGCCGGTTCGAAGAGCACCTAGCGCGGCTTCCACCGCTTTAGGTATCCCCTGAACGCCGCCCTGAAGGCGCGCGTAGGCTTCACCGAGCATGACGCGGTCACCCTCATAGCCGGCCATACGGTAGGCTTTGCCGAGAGCGGCGGCAACGGGTGTAACTGAGATAGCCGTGTCAAGACTGTTCAGGACGTTACCCACAGCATAGGTCATGTGGGAGATAGGACCGGAAATCAGGTTGTTGACGAAGTATTCGTGCATCATGCGGCCGAACGAACGCTTGCGCGCGTCACGCATGAATTTGGCGATCTGTTCCGGTGTATCCATCTTGGCCATTTGCTCGGCCATGCGACGCATTTGAAAGAGATCGCGGCCGGTGGCATCACGGATGACTTGGCCCTCTTGACCTTCGGTTTGACCATGGGGGGACTCACTGGCAGCATGGGCTTCCGGAGACCAAAATTCTTGGGTCTTGCGGAGCGCACGGAAGGCGCGGGCGATTTCAGCTTGAGCCCCTGAGTAGTAGCCTTGGACCAGCGCCAAACGTTGTTGAGCGGCGGTGAAGGCTAGTAGATCAGCATCCGAGCCGCTATCAACCGCGACTTTGGCGAGACGGTGGGTTTCGTATTGAGAGTCAGCTAAGAGTTTTTGGGCGGCTTTAATGTTACTCGAAAGCACCGTCTTTTTGATTGTGCGCGACAATGACATGTCGGGGTCTTCCCCCAACAATTGATTGGCAAAATCGAGCACCTGGCCGTCACTAATCACACCGCCGCGATCTTCCATGAAATCGCCATTGGCCTTTGCGGTGTCCCGCATGGCCTGTTTGATATCTTCCGGGCCTTGAATGTTGTCGAGCCGGATGTTGCCTGCCTTGTCTAGGTAGGGGGATTCGCCGGGGGCGAACTGGTCTGTTGGAGTGGGCGCAAGGGGATGTTCATTTTCTGTGCTAGATACGGGTCGCTGTTCGGGTCCAGATACGGTTGGTCCTGTTCCTCCGGCGGCTGCGCCAGTTGATCGGTTCCCTCCTGGTAGTTCAGCGCCTTTTGTCCCAGTTTCATTTCGGCTCGGGATGAGCGTACCATGTTCCTCGCCACCTGTGCCGCCTGGGGGCTGAGATTGGGGCTCGCCGCCACTTGGCTCCACTTGTCCATGTCCGCTTGCGCCCGGCTCACCTTCTCCTGAAGGCTGGGCGGCTGCGGTGATTTCTCGGTAGGCGTTTTCGAGTTCATTGATCACCTCCGGCGGTTGATCTCGGATGTACTGGTTCTTCTCCGAATTCACGCGATCAAGAGCCGCATCGGCTTCCGCCGGGTGCGTCTCGCGTGCGTCGGCTTCATGCATATCCGCCAAGGCAGACGGCAATTCGCGTTCAGGAGCGAATACCGTACGCCGTGGTTCTGTGGCTATCATGCGATCAAATACGCCGGAAATCTCCGGGCTGATCGGCTGACCTAGACCCTTCAAGGTCTGGTAGATGTTCACAAGCCAATTGCGGAACTGTGCGAACACATTAGCGAGCTTCGGCGTCGGGGCGATTCCCTCACGCATATACTGCTCAAAGCCGCGTGCGAACTTCTCATGTTGACGCGTCTTGATCGGTTCGCCTTCATTGGCCCCGAGCCAAGTACGCACGGTACCCGCATCGGTCTTGAGGGCGTCGGGGGCTGCTTCGTGGCCAGCGTCACGCATCAGCTCTTCAAGCCATTGATGACCAGTCTCATGGACAAAGGTGGAGGCGTCAGCATTCTTGGCCAAAGTGATGATGGGTTTCACCTCACCGTCGTTCAGGGTGATTTTCCCCTGCATCGTGCGACCTTGAGCCATCTCGGGTTGTTTGGCACGGCTCTTGCCTGCCTTAATCTCTGGCCCTTCGGTATTGTAAAGCTCTTCTGGCGTACCAAGCGCGCCGCCGAGTCGCTCTGAACGCGTCTGGTATCTAGCGGCAAGGAGCGCACCGGCGGCGGCGGCTTCATCGGCGGGACGGCCAGCAGCCTTCAGTTTGTCCGCAATATTGCTGGAAATATAGGCAAGCTGCTCTTCGATAGGGCGCACGGCCGCCGGCGTAGGTGCACCAGGAGCCGCGCCCTCTGTTTCTGGAGCAACACCGGCCGGGACTTCAGCATTAGCCGCAGGGGCCGCAACGGGGGCTTCGTCGGGGGCCATTGTCTCGGGTTCAATGCCTTGATCGACCATATCTGCCGCACGCCGATACGCCGCCGACACATCTGGAGCCATGTCACGCATTTGGTAATCGACGGCCAAAAGATGCTGGCGAGCCATCTGCAAATCTGGCGTCTCTTGAGCGCGTCCCTCCGCAAAGGCGGTCTGTCGATCTTGAAGCTCTTGAAGAGCGGATTGAGCATCACGCACCTGGGCGCGCAAACGCCGCGCTTCGGGGCCGCCGGTGTATCCGTTCTGGGACTCGACATGTGCGTCTAGCTGGGCCTGGAGATCGGCTGCGGTCTTTTGGGCAGCGGCGAAATCTTCAGGCGGCGGGTTGTTGTATTCGGCAATCCAGTTGCGGAATTCTTCACGCTGCTGAGAGAGAGCGTCATATTTGGTAAACAGGTCCGGTTCGTTCCGGCGTACCAAAGCATGCAAGTCCACTTCGGGGGGTTGCCCCAAGGCGGCGGTTTCTTCTCGGGCAGCGGCGCTTGAAGTGTCGGCCGCGTTCGGTGCGACCTTCTGGACGCCTTGAAATGTGTCTTCTGTGATACCGGGCCCCATCACGCCAAGGTCGGCCGCTTGAATAACGGTCGGTTCCGGGGTTGTGGCCACAGCCTCGGTGGGATGCGGTTCGAATGGGGACATGATTGACCGCGCACCAAAACCCGTGAGAGCTTCACCGAATTTGGTCGGCTGGTTGAAGATCAGACCGAAGGCTGTAGCAATGGCGACCTTGGGCCACTCGATATCGCCGCCGTGAAGTTTCTCGTTGCCCGCTTCCATACCGCCCATTGCCGCGCCGCCGAAAATGCGACTGGTCATGGGATTGGCCATGAGTTTCTGGAATGAGGTGGCGTTCGCCGGCAGCGAGGATTCCGCTAGGCTCAATCCGGGCCGCATGGTCAACGCGTATGGCGCGATCCCGCCCAGAAAGGAGGCCATCGGGTGTTGGCTCTCTTCAAGCTGGCGCTGACGGTCGTCCTGTCCGATAGCCTCTTTCCAGCTATCCGGGGCTTTGGAAAGCCCCCATTCTTGGGCGACACTACCGGTATACGATCCGGCGATACCCCCGGATATGCCGCCGACAATACCGCCGACGAGGGCGCCGGCGGCTGTACCTACAACAGGAACCGCGCTACCAATTGCGGCGCCTCCAGCCGCGCCAATTTCAGCGCCGGCGCCCATGGCCGGAAGACTGACAGCAGCGGGGAGAAAACCCCGTTCAGCAGAGTGGAGGAAAGCCCCTTCAACGGTGCTTGCCGGCTGAACGTCCGGCAGCGCCGCGAAAGGATCGGATGATGCTGTAGGAGCACCGGCGCTCTGTTCCGGAGGGTTGATGGGTGGTTGCGTCCCGGCGGCAGGCATAGCCACGGGCGGGGCGGCTTGGGGGGCAGCACTTCCGGGCGTTCCAACGTCGGGCAGCGCTGCGAAAGGATCGTTCGTGTCAGCCATTTACCTGACGTGTCCTATGCTCGCGCGCCGCATGGCTGCACGTTGACGGTCCTGCTCCGCAAGGATTTGAACGGCCGGCGGTTCTTGGCCTTCTGGAGTTTGGAGACCATGGAGGATTTCGTTTGCATCCGCACCGCCGGGACCGAATTTCTTCTGGAAACGCTGAATATTATCCGGTGTCGGGTTGGATAGCAATGTGTTGACTGCGAACGCCCATTTGTCGGCCGGGTACGGGGAGCCATCCGCCGCGTTTGGCCGCGCCGTGGTCATGGTCTGTTGCCACGCCTTGGTATTGACGTTGGCCGGCGCCGGAGGCACTTGAACTTGCGGAGCTTGACCCGGTGCGGCAACATCCGGGGAATCGGCGTTTTCGGCCGAAACTTTGTCGGCTGCCATCTGTGCCGGCGGCCGCATCCCTTCAACCATCTTGTCAACGTTCTCCTTGGTCATGAATTGCCAGGGGTCTTTCCCCTGTTTCATCCATTGATCGTAGGAGGCCATGAATTTGGGAACAAAAACCGAATGAAAGATATCTTCGCCCTTGGGGTCTTTGAGCGCGCCGATGCGCATTGGATCGTCATCTTGAAAAGACAACTTGGTCTTGGCGTAGGCGAGCATGTTCGTACGGGTGGTGTTGACCGCTTCGGCGTCGGGGCTTTTTTGAGCGTCCTTCATAATCTGAGCAGCCTTGTCGAGGCCACCAAGAGTGATATCTCCGTCCATGGCATGTTTGAGGAGCTGTGGGTAATCCGTGATCTTGTTCGGATCGTCGGCCGGTGCGCTGATGCCTGCTAGGATTTTGGAGAAACCTGGACCATAACTTGCCGGCATGCCCTGAGCGTTATTCACGCTTTCCTTGAGCGCGATTTCCCGCAAGCGGATACGCGTTTCCCAATTGATATTGGGGTTATGGTTGATGTCGTCCATCACCCCGGTAAAATCGCCGCTTTGGACCTTCTGAACAACTTGGTCAGCCGCTTGGTCGTTGGCTTCCTTCTTCGCGCGCTGGTCCTGTTCATAGGCAATCTGCTGAGACTGAAGGGTTTGGTTCACATATTGAAGCGCATGTTGCCGAGCTTCAATCGACAGTTTTGGGTCTTCCATAATACGCTGATATGCGTCGGCTTTCAGCGAGAGCGGGCCGGTTGCCGCCGGCGCGGCCTGAGATGGGGCCGATTGTGCCGGTGGCGCTTGGTCCGTAGAAGTGGAAGGCGGCGGAGCCGGGGCGTTACCCACACCGGAGAGAAGGGCGAGTTGAGACGTAGACAGGGCGTCGTTGCCCGGTCCTGCCGTAGGCTGAACAGCCATGTTGGGTACACCGGTTCCTTGCGGACCAGGACTCCCACTGACATGCGTTGCTCCTTGTGTTCCGTTATATTTATTTGCCCACATCTGGACAAACTGCCCAGCGGTCATTCCTTCGGTACCGCCGTTTTGAATAATTGCCTTGGTACCGACAAGACTTGCGGCGTTGACGTTCGGGTTGTTTATAAGCTTGGTCGCGCCGGCGCCGCCCTGTTGGTGGGCAAGATACAATTCCGCGCCATCCGGATCGCGACCGAGACCTAAGCGAAGCTGCTGGGCGTTTTCCACAGCGAGGCGAGCCGCACCATCTGCCGACGATGAAAAATCGTTCGGGTTGACGTGCATGGTGCGGGCGGTAGACGGCACGAATTGGAAGTACCCAGCAGCCCCGGCTTGGTTGGGGCCCAAATTACGGCCGCCGCTTTCAATCTGCATTGTCTTGGCAAGGTATCCCGGCGGCAACGCGTAATGCGTTTCGATGCCGCTGAGAACCTGAGTGGTTTGAGTGTGTGCTATTCCCGGTGCAGCGGCTTCGGTGGAATCTTTGATGGCGGCGGCGCCAGCCTCCTGTCCGGTCTGTTGGTCTGCACGAGCCCGGAGAGAGTTAGCCACATTGTCGTAGAGGACGCCCAAAGTATCTTTGTTCTTATCAACCAAGGCCAACGCGCCGGCCGGGTTTTTCACACCCATAGCGTTAGCTTGTGCAACAACCGCATCTCGGTCGGCTTTCTGGAGAGCTGCCGTAAAAACCGGATCGCCTGGCTGTGCTCCTTCAAGCTGGGCATTCTTGGCATAGGCATCCCGTAGATCATGGATGCCGTTTTGAACCATGACGGGATTGTCAAAATTCGTCGCGATGTGGCCAAGCGCCAAATCGGCGGAATCTTTGTTGACCTGATTGTACCAGACGTTTGCCTGTTGATCCGAGTGCTCACCCATCTGGCCTTGGGCCATAGTCAAGTAACGGCGGGAGGCGTTATCGAACTGCAATTGTTGTTCCGGTGTGGTCAAGCTGCTACGGGTGTTTTTAATCACATCCTGCATCTGCTGATACGCGCCGGGTCGCGCGTCGAGCGCAGCACGGCCCTTTAGCCCCAGATACCCGGTATCCGGAATTTGAGTGCCATCCGGCCCGGTAACCATTTTGGTGGGGTCACCATGCATGATGTTATTGATTTTGGAGAAAGCGTCATTCGTTGCGTTGTCTGACGCCGCCTGCCCATAAAACAGTGCGGCCTTGGTGGCGCCGGCGCCAAGTTGTTCCAAACCTTGGGCGAGCCCACCGCCGAATTGCTGTGGGTTCGTTTGGATGTGCTGGTAGTCATCGGGAACCGAGACTTGCGGCGCTTCCTGGTTTACCCCCGAATATGGAACCTCTGCCAAAGTGCACCTTTAAGATGTTGCCATGCCGGTCCAATTTGAACCAAGGGCAGACGACTTTTCGAGATAAGAACCGGTAGCTCCAAAAGCTGCCGAGATGGGAGCGAGAGACGCGGCTGCGCTGTCAAGCTTGGCTTGCGCTTGGTAATTCGTGGATTGGGTGCGATACCCATATGCCTGCATCTCAGCATTGCGCATCACGTTTTCGGTATCGAGGTGGCCAATCTCACGCTCGGATGTTTGAACATCTACAGCGGAACCGGTGTTCACGTCGACACCGTTGGCCGCCTGGGAAGCGACAATAGAACCCATTTGAGCGGCGTTTTTCCGACTTTCCTGGGCGGCCTGTTGTTCGCCGGCCTGCTCGGCAGCGGTGGCATTTTGTGAGGCAATCGTGGCGTTGTTCTTCGCGACTTCGGCTTGATAATTCATTTGGCCCATCGTGGCCAAACCGCCCAAGAGCGTACCGCCCGCGCTGATCGCGGCACCGAGACCGCCCAAGCCGCTTGCGGCCCCTGCCGCACCCGCCGCCGCGCCGCCCCCTATACCCAACGCTGCCGGGATTGCCGCAAGAAAAGCCATTACTCTGCCTCCCCATAAAGCATGACGATTCCCCAGTCTTCAGCCACGTCAATTTGTTCGAACCCAAGCCGCGTCGCGAAGCGTACCGAAGGCTCATCGTTCTTCAAAACGGTCGTTATCAAGCTGCGTTTCACTTGCATGATTTCCGAAATTTGGGCGCGTGCTTCACGCATCACTTTAACGGGATAATGCGTCGCCTCTTCGGAAAGAGCAAGCCAGATGTATCCAACCGGAGAAAGCAGGGAACCAGTCACACCACCGAGACCGGCAAGACGGCCGTCAATTATCCACGCCCGGCAAAAATACGAATCATCAAAGCACGCCCTAAGCTGCTTATGGGCGTTGAGCCCGAGTTTCATAAAAGCGTCGTTGTGATCAATGCGGAGCCGGCGGATAATCTTCCCGCAATGATACGGCTTGCCCGGTTCGAGACAAAACGTTGTCACTGTTGGCCCCCTTGTTGCTGGCGTGGTGCAGCCTGAGTTTCAGGAGTATCCCCAACAAAGACTTCTGGAATGAATGCCAACACATTCATTGGCAATGGAACATCCTGCTCCATAGCACATTGACCGGCCGTTTGATATCCGCCGAATACCGGAATGCGTATATCTCCGGTGAAGAGAGGGGTCGTCGGGCTGTTATACGGCTTACGAGCCCGGAGATTGGTCACAGGGGCCGCCGTCATCTGCTGCCATTTGGCGTTGATTTTCATCGGGGTAAACAACGATCCATCTGGTTGATTGGAACCGATGGTCATTCCTGCGGAAGCTTCGACACGCGCAGTAATGGCGGCATTTTTTTTACGTTCTCCTTGCACGGTCGGTTGTCCAACGTCAAGATAAACGCTCTGGAGCTGGACTTTGAAACCGAGGCCGATAGTCACGAATGAGGCGGGGGTGTCAAGCGTAATGGAACCCGTGGCAGATACCGCGCGTGGTGTAATGACGTTGCCATCAGCCAACCCGGTTACCGTCATTCCAGCCAAATGGGTGAGTCCGGTGATGACTGTCGTTGGGGTGGTCATCGTCCAATTTCCCGCCGTCTGAGGCTGTGGCACTTCATCATCGTCCCAAAAGACCGAAACAATCGGTGTCGTGATGTTGGCGACGACTTGGGTAAAGCTGACGTACTGGGTGATCGTGGCCACGCCGCCGCCCATGCGGATGACCGAGCCAACATTAGTTGGGGCAAAAATCGGAGCAGTCGCGGTGAAGGTAGCGGAATTGTCCAATGTCAAAGTAGCGCTCGCCCCAGTGCCTGAATTGGTGGGGTCCGCGATAACAAGGGCCGGATAGGTATATCCCGAGCCCGGATTGAGGATATTCACCGCAACAACGACACCCGCGCTGTTCAGTGTTACGCTCGCCGTCGCCCCCGAGCCGGGTCCAGTGCCATTGTCATCAACAACCGTTGCTGTGGTATGAGTAGAGTATCCGGTACCCCCCACCAGACTGGAGACGCCAGAGATCGCACCCAAGCCGGTGGCTGACGAAGCGGTTATTGTGGCATTAGGTGTCCCTTGTGGATATTGTAGACCACAATCAACGCACCAAGGCTGTTCCGGCGAATTCCATAGACGATCATCCATGCGCTCGATTGTATAGGCTCGGCCAGCGGTGAGATAACGCTCCACACCGACGTAAAGCGCGTCAACCGGCAATTCGGTAACTGAGCATAGTGTACGGAAAAAACCTCGCGTATCATGTCGAGCCCAGCCGGCCACCTGTTGCGGTTTGTTGAAGGTTAGGCTCAACAGGACGCCGTCGTTACGCACCGACCACATGATTTTGAAGGGTTCTTCACACCAAGCGTGCTCGCGTGTTGTATAGCTTGTAAAGAGCTGGGGGGAATTCTGCGTAAGGTCTTCACCGGTGTAGATGTTGGTGAAGAAGTTATAGGACAGGTCTCGATAGATCGAGCCTTTGGCCTGAACATAAAGGATATCATAATCGATCTTGATGGGCGGCACGGTCGAAGAACAACCGTTATACGCTTGCGGCTGAGCTTGCTGATTGCTCGGGGTGATCGGTTGGGGGTTCAGCGACGAACCACCAACGCCAGTCAACTGCCATGCAGACAGACCGGTGAGAACAACGAGACCGCCGGGCATGGAAACCATGAACTGGATACCGTTGACTTCAACAGACCATGGCGTACCGGTGATGGCGTCGGAGGCAATCGTGGGGATGCGTGAATCGAAGTTTTTGAACGCGCCCGGTTGACTCATCCAATAAGTGTCCGGGTTATTCAACGAATTTGCGTAAACCCGTCGTTCTTGGAAGTACGCGGGCACAGACGGATAAGTCCCCGTTTGGGGGCCTACGTTAAGAGTCGCCGTCGCTCCCGAGCCATCTCCCGAGATCGACACGGTATCGCCCGGCGCATAGTTCTCCCCGCCGTCTTGCACAATGATGGCGCCCAGAGGTCCAGGTGCGACGTTATTATTTCCACCGGATCCGGGTGTAAGAGTGGTATTGACCACAACGGAAAGAACCGCCCCCGATCCTGTCGATGTGGTTATGTTTGCCGTTGCCGTCGTATAGTTCACGCCACCGTTGGTGATATACGCCGAGAGAATTTGACCGCGTGCAAATGGATTGGAGTGGATCGGGGGGACTTGGGTAAAGTCGGCAGTGATATTGTTATCTACAAAGCGGGTGCCAAATACCGTACCAGCATATCCGAAAAGAGCCCCGGCAGGAATTGGGGAGCCGAATGATGGCGTGGCTTTATAAACTCGATATTCTGTCACGGTGGGTACTTGAGTCCAGGTCAAAGTGACCGATCCGGCTTGACCCGCGATATTCACGCCTTGAACGGTGCCAATGTTGGATGCGATACTTTCGGTGCCGTCGTTGGGGTCCACCGCCGTCACAACATAGCTGTAATACACTGCCCCCAGTCCACTAATAACCCCGCTGAAAATGGTGGGGGGAGAAATAGAAGGTTGGGCAATTACAGATGAAAAATTCCAATTACTGTCCGTGACCCGCGTTAGGTCTTGGGGGGCATATTCTGTTTGGGTCTGTTGGTTGACGCAGCACAAACTCATCACGTCAGCCGATTGGGTAAATTTTAAGTATTCAAGGTCATTCTCGCTATAGATCGTGGGCAATGTATAAATACGAGAGGCCGCACCTCCCGAGATATACGCTGGATATCCTGTCGAGTTTATGGGGTTTCCGTACACATCGTAAAGCGCATATGTTGTCGGAGTTAATTGCTGGACAACGACGGTTTCCCCATTGAACGGGGTCATGCCATTAAGGTTCGCCAATTCCACCCAATCACCACTATTGAAAGGTGCTGCCGTGGTGGTCGTAACATTGAATTGAACACCGTAACCAAAGCCAGAGGTGGAAGCTTGTTGAACGGGATTGGCTGGAAAAGCGGTATAATTGCCGGGGTTCGTGACCACAACAACATTCGGGGCCAAAATAGAAAAATGAAATGTGGCGCTGCTACCCGTTCCCGAGGTGGATAATTGGGTAAATTCGCCAGATACCGGGTTAGATGTAAAAACGCCGGCATTTGTGACTGTGTTTTGCAAAACCCCCATTTTGATATTGAGCGTTGCACCAGTGAGACCCCCGCCTGTTACGGGCTCCGCCGTCAACAGCGTAGGATTGACGGTATAGTTCCCCCCAAAGGTTATCCCATTAACGGCCGTGATGGCGCCACTGGCAATTGTGACTGTTGCCTGAAAAGGTGTGCCGGTGCCGGTGGTACCGAGGACTGTCGCAGTCCCGTTCACACCCCCCGTGCCCGCCGAAGCAACGGTTGCGCTGACGACCTGAGTTGAAGCGACCGTGACCACAGCGGGAGTGGTTTGGACACCGCCCGCCAGATGGATGGTGTCGCCCGGCACATAGCCCACACCGGGAGCGTACCCCTGCGTCAACAAAAGCAAGGTATTGGTAACAGTGACGACCATGGGGGATGAGAAAGTACCACCAGCAAGCGTTACAGTATCTCCAGGGGCGTATGAATTCGAAATCCCCGAATCGATCGGTGTTGCCGTCGAACCCGCCGATGCGGTTACTGTGGTCATGATCGCCGGATTGGCTTGGGAAATATTTGTAATGTCAATGGAGCTGTCAACTACGAACGCGCCGTTGGCGACCACACGCATGTAGTTGTTGCCAAATTCAAGAGCGAGCCCTTGATTAATATTAAATTGAAAAGTTATAAGGCGCGGAGGCGCATTACGGCCGGTTTGTTTGGAGAACCCGGTAAATGCCGTGCCAGCGCGCGAATAGCCGCCGCCTCGATACCCCACGAACATATTGCGCATGGTGGAAGCAGCGGTGTGAAACCGCGCCAAGTCCACATGACCGAAAATGCTTGGTCCGACTTCACCGCTCGTAAAGCTGGTTTGGATTGCGGGTACAGCCATGGCTCAGAATACCGATCCATCAGCGAGGGCCAGACCATCCCAACCACTACCGGACCCCCACCCACCATCACCTCCGCCGCCACCGCCGCCCCAGGGCCCACCCCAGGTGCCTCCACCAACGTTGCGGGCTCGCATCCAATCTACGGAGATATCCGAAGAGGAGGTGCTCTCGTTGCCGTCGTTCAAACGGGCCTCAATCAGCTTTTGCTTGACGATTTGGATTTGGGTGTTCCGTGTGGCCATACCGAGCTTGGGGTCATCATGCAAGGCAAAGGCACATTCGCTACCAAGATATGCGACGAAAGCGGCGCGGAAAAGCGAATCCCACACGCTCGGGTATTCGATGAAGCATGTATAGACTAACTGAGCATGCTTTACGTTGGTGAGAATTACCGTTCGACCAATGGGGCTGACGCCTTGGGTTTCCCACCAAATTTGTCCGAGTTGGGGCGGGTAGTTGCTATCAAAGGCAACCTGAAATCGCGCGGGGCGAATGCGTTGACCGACGCCGGGATTTTGCCCGAGATTAGCCACAATGGGAGTTTGTGGGATAGAGATGTTCCCTGGAGGAGAAGGGGAGATTTCACCGCTTCGGTTCCACGGTATATACCGGGCTCGCATGCAGTCGATGGGGTATTCGTACTCAAAGACCCACGGTACCGGAACCACTGTTCCCGCTTCCGGGCTTTGGCCGGTGGCGTCGGCAAGCAAAACAAGATCAGCCGTCTTACGGGCGAAATTCCAATTGGCGGCTCGAAAGAGTTGCTGGAGACATTGGCTATACGCGCGCAAAAGAACTTGCGCCGGCCGGGTGCCCTCCTGGAGATCGCCAATAGTGAATTTCATGCCGATGGCGTCAAGCGCCTGATTGGCTACGTCGGCGGCTAGATTGGCCATGCGTTACCCCTGTTCGGTTTGGGCAACCTTCATACTAACAGCTTCGTCGCTCGCTGCCAACTTGGTCGCATCCAGTCCGACAAGCGCCGGAGCTAGGCGCCGGCCAAGAGCGGCGGCAAGTGCTTCCACAAAGTTAGCTTCCCAATCGGTGGGGTCGGTGATCTGCCCGGTATATGTCAGAATCGCGCTCGGAATGTTGCAAAGAATCACTTTTTGTGGGGGCGTCAAAAACTTATCGTTCTCGACGGAATACACGACTGGTTGCGGGTTGAATTCTTGGATGAACACCGGTTCCGCTTTAATGGCCCGTACCTTCAAACAATCGTCGGGGTAGGTATACTCGAAAACCCACGGGATCGAAGGGTATTGCGGTGACCATCCGCCAACCGAGACATATCCGCCTGGAGGAGCTTGTTTAAGCAACGACATCGATATGTTGCGCTCGGCAAAAGCCCAGTCGTCTTGACGCAACAATTCGTCACGCGTCTGGGCGTAGATGTCGAGCGCCTTTTTAGCTGCCTTGGAGCCATCATATAGGTTGCCAATACGCATCTGGAAACCTATGCGCACCAAGGCCAAATTGACCACATCGGCGGGCGAACTAACTGAGACGACCATGCTTAGCTATCCCTTCCCTCACCAGAGGACTCAAAGGCCCCGCCACTCTGCAACAGATTTTGAGATGTGTCCGGTTTGGAGAAGATGGCCATTGCCAACTCACTCGAAAGCAGGCGAACCACGGCCTCCCGAAACAGGGAATCCCAGGTGTTCTCATTCGGCATGTTGTTATAGACGATCTGAGCGTTTGCTTGGTTCGTCTGGATAACGCGGGTTTGTGAACCATTAACGACGTTGTTCGCCACAACCCAGTTGACGGGCAACGGGTCGTTTATGTCCGTCAGGGTGGCCGGCATGACTTGCCAAATCTGCACGGCGTTGGCCGGGTAGATGTACTCGAAGGTCCACGGAAACGGCGCCGTGTTGCCCGAGAGCGAGAGAGGAGCAGTGTTGCGGGCAAAGTCCCAACCAAACTGACGGGCAACTGTCTGGATGCAAGGGTAGTACAGACTGGAGGCGGCCACACCAGCGGGGCTCGTGTCGAAATTGGGCGCCACGCCACTCACCGGGGGTGTATTGTCCCCGACCATTTGGAGCGCTTGATTTACGATGTCCGTTGATGTGGTCATGGATCACGGACCTTGCAACATCCAGCAGCCAAGGCCGGAATTGTAAAACGCCGTGGCTGTCTGGAATTGAGTAAGTGTCATGGCGTTGCAGATCGCAAAACCCGAGCCGCCGACTGCAAAGGTGAGGGTGTTCACAGAGGAGTTACGTAGCTGAATATATCGACCATTCCACACGTCGCCGTTGATATTGCTGATCGTGGTTGGCGCGGAAGACGTGAGGAAGATGTTTGGATAGATGCCGGCCGGGATGGTGGTGGCGGCCGTTACCGGCGATGGGATAATATCGTCAATACCCCAGTTGTTGTTGATGATCAGGTGCAGATAGTTGGCTGAACCCCCGCCACCGAAGGCGACAGGGTTCGTGACTGGATAAGCGGAGGAACCAAACGAGTTCCCCGTAATGATCCCCAAATTTGTGCTGCTGGAGGTGAGGGAAACGCCGGTGCCCAAGGTACCGGTGCCAACGAATGAATCACAGACCGCAATGCGGTTATTTTCCACCGTGATCTGGCTAACCGAGCCACCAATTGAAATGCCTGTTCCGGACGGCGAACTTGCTTGGGCGCAAATTGAATTATCCTGAAGGGTAACGTTGGTCCAGGTATCCCCAATGTCAAAAGCCGTTTGATTCGCGGGGACGAATGTCGTCATCGCTTTGAAATATAGACCGCCCAAGTTCGGAGAAGCGCCGGTATTGCGGACATGCACGCTACCGCCTGCACCTGTGGAAGCCCACGAGCCGACGAAAGTATTCGAGAACATGATTGAGTTGGCAGCGCCGGTATCAATCAATAGATCGTACAGACCATCCGAATCCCCCAACACACTGTTGGAAGCTTGGGTGAAATTCACGGCTTGATTATTGCCTGGGAAAATCTTGGTACCAATGTTGCAACGGTACGAAAAAACATTCCCGTTCAAATAGACACCGCCTGAATCCAGTATCAACAGGCCGGTGCTGTTTAGATCACCGCAATATACGGAATTGGATTCAAAGCGAAGATTGCCCGTGTTACCGCCGGTAGACGTTTCCCCCACAACATACGCGGCGCAATTGTTGTTCGACGCTGGCAAAGCAATGTTATGCGATACCACGCCTTCCAGATTTTGGGCGCTCGGGTTGGTCGCGGAATCGGCCGTAATGCCCACACCGAAACAGGCGTTGTTGACTTGGTTATTGTAAAAATGCGTCGGTGCAACAATGGGGTTGGAATTCTTCGAATACAGACCGTGACCGGATGAATTCACGATACCGGCAGCTTGGTCGATGCAAAGGCTGTCAACGGTACCCCCAACTTGCAGGGTGAGCACGTCGATGTTTGCCGTAGCTTGGCGTAGGCCTGCCGTACAGGTTCGATTATAGATGCCCTGGCCACCGCCGGCACCAACGATATATGGTGCCGTCGCAGCAACAAGGGAATTGACCGGGTATGGGCCGCCCACGATTAGAAGGCGCGTACCGAGCGCAGCCGTGGCATTGATGGCAGCCTGCATGCATGTGGTATTGACGGCGGCCGTGTAAGTCGGCCCGCAACCCCATTGACGCGCGTCACCGCCGGAGGCGGGAAAGTTGGCAATCCAGCACAGGTTATTCGCGGATTTGACTTGCCAGCCATTATCGCCAGCACCAGCATTGAGTGAGCAAGCCGATCCCGAGGCCGTGTAGAGAAGCGCAGGGGAGTCACCCGGAGTAGCGAAGCTCATTCGCTGAATTTGAGGTGCCGTCGTTGTGGGCAAAGCTTGAAGGGCAGAGTTGTTGATAACGGTCGTGATGGTCGAACCGCCACCCGAGGTCGGGAACGGATAGGTGATGCCATTGATGAGGAAGTTCAACGATGTGGGCGCGGCGGCACCGCCGCTACCGACAACAATTGTCGGAACGCCATTGATGTTCGGGCTGACGCAAAAATAGTGGTAACCGGCGGTATTTGTCAGCGGGGCATCATAATCACAGAGGTTGGTTCCAAACGGCCCCGAGCCGGTAGCGTTGGCTGGATATTGGTTCGTCGGGCTCCGCTGCGTGAGCAACAGTTCCGAGAGGCCAAGATTGGTGCCCCCGCCGCCCGCCGGCCCGCTGTCTTGGACGATGGGCTGTGAATAACCGTTGGGCACATACATGGGGGCGTGTGCGGGCTGCCACGGGCCACCCTGCAAGATCGCCTGTTGGGCCATTACCCACGCGGGGAAAGACGCCATGACCAGGAGGGTGGCGAGAAAGCGGAGCATCTTCATGGGACAGCCCTGTTAGTTGGAGTCGTTTTCTTCGTCTTCGGATTCAATCGTGAGGGCGGTGATCTGGACTTCCACGCGGGCGCAATCCTCGCCTTCCGTGTTCTGGAGAGAACTGACGCTTGTTATTGTGCCCAGAAAGTGCCCGTGCAAAATACCCCCGACGAAGGCGTCGGAGGAGTCCAAGTTGAGCTTGCACAGTTCAGCGTTCGTGAGGACGATCCGAAGCCCGTAAGGATAATCCGGCTTGGGAGCTGGGATGGGTTGAAAAGCGTCAAGCTTCTCTTCATCGTCCAATTCCATGGATGTCATAGGAGAAGCCACGGCTTATTCCTCCCCGTCAGGCGGTCCACCGGCGGCAGCGGCCGGAGCGGGGGCGCCTTCTTGCGGACCCGGCGGCGGTGTGACCGCTCCGCCCAGCTCGGCATCATGGCGGGCATTTAAGTCCTTCAGGGACTTTTCATGGCGGCCGTGCATCTGGCGCATTTGTTCACGGTGATTGCCATGCATGTCGCGGCGCTCGCCCTCATGCGTCTTGTGCATGGCGGCGCGTTCCTCGGCGTGGCGATCTTGGACCGACTTTTCTTCGCCCTTGGATTCCGCCTTCGAAGGTTCCTCCTTGCGAGGCTCTTCCTTTTTAGGCTCGGGCTTGCGTTCCTCTTTGCGGGATTCCCCGTAAAGCTTGGAACGGCGTTCCTTTTCCTTATCGTCGGCCATGAGCTTTATCCTTTCGAACGTGGATGCGTGTATAGTTTACTACGTTTGCTGTCGTGATGCATCCCCATAAGAGTTTCTGCCAAACGGGCCTGTTTGCCGAGCTTGCCCGGCGCACTTTCCTTCTCTTTGGCGAATTCCTTGGTGGTCTCACCGGCGGCTTTCGCCTTGGACGAGAACTGGCCGTGAGCGTCTGCCACCGCCTCTTTGACCCACTTTTTCTTACGCTTCTCGGCCATCGGTGTTGTCCTTGTGGCAGCGTCCAATAACGTGAGGTGAGCCATGTCACTTTTTCCGGCTGGACGGGTGATCGTAAATCTTTTTGCGCTTGTCAACCGCGCGGTCGGCGGCGGCAAAGTCCTTGCCGACCTTTTGCGGTATGCCGGCTTTCGCCGCGAATTTGGGGTCGTGAGCGACAGCTTCCATTAGATGATGTTGCTTGTCGCTCACGCTAGGCATTAGGCAACTCCCCAAAGGGTATCCGTCAATTTACAAAAAAGGGCTCCCGTATTTGACAAATATTGTGCCGGATCAGATGTCCCTACAAAGGTTTCTCCCGATGGGGTGAAAACCCAACCAGTACCCCCATATATTTCAAAAACATCTCCGGGGGTACATCCTGAAGGAAGAGAAATTCCTGGATGAGTAATACCCGTGGAATCTACGAGAACACAGTTATGCGCGGAAGATCGGGAAACACCTCCACCGACTAAAGTACCCGTAGAGATGTCTCCCGCAGCAACCGTATCAAATGACGGCCCCGAAAGAAGGATGGTTTGACCTGGAAAATAGGTAGTCATCAGACATACCTAACCCAAGCAGAAAGTGCTGTGCTGTAAAACCAGCAATAGCGGGTGTTGGCCACAAGGGCGGTAATCGGAGTGGCGCCAAGCCCAATAGCCGAAAGGGTCTGATTGGTGTTGGCGTTGATCGTAATCGCGGTCTGGGTCTGGGTGGAAGACACGCAAAACCGTTGGCCGTCGCCGGGGTTTGCCATCATCGTGAGCGTGCCCGTGGCCAGCGTGCCGGCCGGGTTCAGATAGAGAAAATCGATTCCGTTGGCAACAGTGATGGTAAATCCCGTCAGAGGGATTTGATACGAATAGTTTTCGATACCCGCCACGCCGCCGGTCGCCGTGTAAAGGGACTGAGCCGAGGGAGAACCGTTTTTGATAACCTGAACATAATCGCCTTTACCAACCGCCGTGGCGAGAGGGAGCGATACGGTCTGGGCGATAGCTACACCGGCAATGGCCGCGAGGCCGAGACCGATGAGATACTTGAACATCTTTTTCATGTTTTCGGCCTCCTTAGCCGCGTTTGATCGGCTAAGCCGATCACACTCCATAGAGTATCAGTTAATTTCCGAAAGGTCATGTGACCCGTGATGCACGTATTCGGAGAACCTATCTCTAATATAGCTTCCCCACTTGGAGGGAAGACATAGAGGGGAACTGGGGCATGCAGCTCAAATACATCCCCAGCATCGCATCCAGAAGGGATTTCTACCCCTGGAAAAGACCCCGCTGAAGAGACATCTACGAGTACGCAGTTATAATTTGAAGACCTCGTTAACCCACCTCCAGAAAGTGTACCTTGGGTTGGGAATGAGAACGGTGATCCCCCTGGGGTAACAGCCCCGGCGGTCGCATCATCAAAAGTCGGGCCGGGGAGGGTCACCGTTTGCCCAGGAAAAGTTGTGGTCATGAATCACCCGATGATGACGTAGTTATAGGTACCGGCACCAGTACCGGTGAGAACGGCTCCGGCACCGGCAATGAGGGTATTTACCGCCAATGGCGCCCCGGAGCCCGACGCTATCGTAAACAGAAACTGTGATGTAGCCGTGATTGCGGAACTCAAAATTGTGGCCGTTCCACCGGAGAGGGTGACTTGGCCGCTGATCACCTGTAGCGTGGTGTGCTGTGGGCCGCCGTTGTCGATATAGAGTTTACCCTGGGCTGGCCATGGGGCGTTCTGTTGACCGGGTTGAAATACCATGACCGACTCCTATCGGGATTAGGGTGTGATAGCGGCCACTTTTTGACCGGGTGAGACTGCAAACAGTTGGACGACGTTAGCCGGCAGATGAAAGCTTGTCGCTGTGGCCACGGGGGCGCCACCAAAAGTGACGCCGCACGCCGTATCTGTCGACACCATTACGAGATTGGTAGTGGCGCTGAAAGCATTCGAAGCGACGGAAACCGCTCCGAGCGCAATCGCTTGGTCCACGATGGACGGTTGCCCCGGTATCGAGCCCTTTTCAGTACCGATAGAGGCAAACCCCGGAAACTCGCTGATATAGAGTGTGGCCATTTAAGCGTTCGCCCGTTCGCTTGGAGTGCTGCGTTTTGCCGGCGGGGCGAGTGTGCCGAGAACCTGGATTTCTGGCTTGCGCGGATCGTCCGCACCAACGAATTCGATTTCGTCATCCTCTTCGTTGACGCCTTTGCCGGTGTTGGCCACAGTGCCACCATCGAAGTCGATCACGTCAGCGTCGGGATGCAGAAGGCCGCGCGCCGTAGCGGTGGCTGTTGCCTTGAGCAGGACCGTTCCTTTTTCGGTGATCCAAAGCGGCTGGGCCAACTGGCCAATACCGCTCAAAGCTTCCTTGCCCCCGAGCCAACCAACGAATTCCTTGAAAATCGCCTTGGCCGAGTCATTCACCGGACGCATGCCTGAGCTGGGAACGTTGGCCCAGTAGATTTCATTCTGCACCGTTTTGTTACCGTCGCCGCGACGGAACGGCTCAATGAAGCGCTCGTTGAGATAGCACTTCGAAATGATCTTGAAACGGGGCTTCTCGTGTTGCGGCAGCTTACGCGCGGCAAGCACCAGCTCGCCCATGCGCTCCTTGTGAGCTTCACGAGCGGCAAGGATTTCCGGCGCAACACGCTTGCGGTTGCTGCCCTGGTCGGAGATTTCCGCAATCGAGAGAGCCATCTGACGGAAAAGGGTCTGCACTTCACCTTCGCCGGTGAGCGTGCTGTTTACAGCGGCCGGATTGGCTTTCGCCATCATGGCGCTGAACTTCATCAGCATTTCATCTTGCACCTTGGCCACGGCGGCGTTGGCAATCTCGGCCGCCTTGGCCTCGACGGCTGCAAGGAAGGCGTCGGTATCTTGAACCGGGGTCTCTTTGGCGTTCTCGGTCATGGGTTCCTGTTCCATTTGAACATGTGGGACGAAGGGGGCACGGGGCCCCCCTGTGTGTCTGCTGGGTCTACCGCGTCCCATGATTAGGCCACGGTGTAGTTGTTGGCCATGAACTTGTTGGCCAGATCGTCACGAACGAGCGTGACCGGAGCCTGTACCGCACCGGCGGTCATGTTGGCGCCGGCAATGACGAAGTTCAGGCGGAGGTATCGCGGCAGGAAGTTTTCCGGCAGCGACGGGGCGAAATCATAGCGGGCCAGTTTGGCGTTGAGGCCAAGGTTGGCGAGTGCGACGGCGCCCGTTTCCTCCAGCGTGACCCATGTGCCCGGCTGATAGCCGCCACCCACGCCCGTATCAGCCGCGCCCTGGTACTGGACGTTTAGCGTGCCGGCACCGCCGGAAGTGAACGCCTGAGTAACGAGAACTTCGAACTGGGCACGGAGGCCGCCGATACCGACATCCTCACCGAACAGCGTCCGGTTACCGATGATATTCGGCGGGGCAGTGCCAACGCCCGAGCCCATGATATCGATGGTCTGGGGCGACGGAACGGCTCCCACCGGGACAGCCAACGATAGCGGCTGGCCGATGGGGATGAAGTTGAGAAGTGCATCTGTGATCATTGCGACGGCTCCTTAGGTAAGTGCGGACTCAGTATTCACTAATTGATCCACAATCTTGACGGGTATTCCGCGCCAGCCAGTTACCGGCTTACCGGCGTAGTCGGTGAGCTGGAGGAGCACGTTGCGGTCACGCATGGACTGCACGTCCATCCAGTGACGGACGGTACGGTTGCAGTACCAGACGAAGCGCTTGCCGCCCTGGTCGGACATTGGCGCGTCGGTCTTGGTGATGCCCGACAGTGCCATGTTGGTATCCGGCGGCAGCATGATCGCCTGGGCCATCGTGGCGAAGATATCGAGCGGGTTCGGGCCAGCGAGACCGGCCGTCGTCGTGTCGATATTGCCGATACGGACGGCGTAACGCCAATCCTTCGGGCAGAGCGCGGCCTGTTGGCGGAACCAGGAAGTGTAAGCTTCGAAGCGGTTGCCCACGGAGTCGAAACCGGGGACGATATCGCCCTTGTCTTCCATATCGAGGCCGGCCTTGGAACCCTGCGGGAATACCGCAAAGATCGTGTCCGGGTGCCAGCCGATCAGCCACAGTGAAGCATTGCTGTTGCCGACGCCGCCGCCGTTGATGACGTTCGCGGCGTTCTGGGCAGTGTTGGTGTTGATCGTATTGTAGAAGGGCGAGAAGCCCATGAACTCCGCCGGAGTGGCGACGGTGTTGCCGTAGAAGAAGGTCTGCGCGATGGTCTGCGACATGCCTTCCATAAAGGCGACATCTTCCGATTCACGGAACCGTTCGCGGTCGCCGGAGTGTTCAGCAAGGGCGCGGTCGACCTGGGAATAGTCCTCCAGCATGCCGATACCCACACGGGCCTTGCCCGTGGTCGACTTGCTGTAAGGCACGCCCATGTTGTACTGACGCCAGGAGCCGGCCGGGATAGACGTGCGGAACACGAATTCATGGCCGGTGTGTGAGTTTGCTTCGACCCAAGGCAAATCGTCAGCGTAGTCGTTGGCCTGGGACAGCATTTCCGCAATAATCGGAATCTTGCCGTCCGGATCAAGCCGGGTAGAAAGGTCTAAAAGGGTAGGCCACTGGCCGGTCGCCATATCAGTAACTCCTTGTTGACAGATGGGGTTGAGGTGGGATAGATCTAATCCAGTTTGTCAAAAGGAAAAGAAAATGCCCAAAAAGATCAAAGAAGAAATTTCCGTAAAGCATCTTTACGAACGTCTCGACTATGACCCGAATACCGGACTTTTCAAATGGTTGCCCAACCCCACCTATGGAAAGAATTGGAACACCCGCCGCGCCGGTAAGGCGGCGGGAAATATTGATAAGAAACACGGAGCTGTTACGATCCGACTGGAGGGAAAGCTTTATCTCGCCCACCGTATGGCCGTGGCGTATATGAATGGCAGTTGGCCAAAATTGGTAATTGACCACATTAATGGAAACCCTGTGGATAATCGCATCATCAATCTTCGAGAATGCACCCAATCTGAAAACATGCGAAATCGCTCTGTTCAGAAAAATAACAAGGGCGGACTCCTTGGTGTGAGGTTTCGCCCCCACCATGGGAAATGGGAAGCCCGCATCAACGCTGGCGGGAAAACCGTCTGGCGTCAATACTTTATGAGCGCACAAGAGGCCGTTGAAGCCCGTCGTGCTATTCTTCCTCAATTTCATGGTGAATTTATTCGGCATTCTTCGGATTAACCTTTCTGTGACGATGGGTGATCGTACAGAGAGCTACGCCCCTGTTTCGGTGCCTTGCCGATATCGTTCGGAGGCTGTGGGTTTGGCGGCGGCGGTCCGGCTTCATCAAAACGCCGTGCAACATTGTGCAGCATGCGGAGAAACGCGGGATGATCACCGGCACCGGTCACACGCAAAAATTCAGTGAACCCGGCGCGCTCGGCCTTGGGGACGAACAAATCACGCATACGCGCAATCGCCGCCTGGGTTGTTTGGTAGCCTGGGCCACCTAGCTGTTCATCGGCCTTGACGGCGTCGCGCCAAGTCTGACGAGTTTCATTCCATGCCTTGACCTGATTTTCCAAGGTCTTGTCGGCAAATTCCTGCATCTTGGCCGCATGCAGATCAAGCAAGGCTTGCGCGCCTTCGGTCGGATTGGTGCGGAACGTGTCAAGCGCCGAATGCAACTCGGCACGCTGGGTATCGTCCACGGTGAGCGTTGTCGGCAGCTCATATTTATAATCGAATGGCGGTGCGGGCTCGGCCGGCGGAGGCGCCTGTTCCCCGAAGGTCTCAAGAAGGGATTTCTCGGGCTCGACAGCCGGCGCGGCCGGGGCTTCCGGTACAACGGGCGCCGGTTCGGCAGCGGGCGCAACGACGGGTGCCGGGGCTTCAACGGGTACCGCTGGCGCGGCGGGTACTGGAGTGACAACGACCGGAGCCGCACTCTCTGTCACGACAGGAGCCGCACTCTCTGTCACGACAGGAGCGGCGGGCGTAGGATTCGGTTGTTCAATCTCGGCCATTCGTTTTCCTCTTTCTTGGTTTAGCAAAACGGGAATCGTTTTCACGCTGCATCAGCATGACGCCTTCGGGATCGATTTGATGCCACGATTGGTAGAGGCGTAACCCTAGCTGCTGTTCCCCGGCTTTAAACCAAGTCGCTTCGGGTTGTGGAAACCCGGACGGACCACAGGCGAACACAGTCTCAAAGGGATGCATGTCTTGAAGGAGAGCCCACATTTCACGACGGCCGATAGGATCGGCAAAAACGGCTTTCCAGAAAGATTCATGTTCCCGTTTGCGGCTTATTCGCTCGCGTCGTACTTCTAGGGGCTCTTGAAGAGCGGTCGCCTGTTCTTCGTCTTCAGGCGAGTTGGTGGCTACATTATCATCTTCGTCAGCCATAATCAATTGGCCCTCATGATGGCAACAAGATGCCACCCTTGGACGCACGCCAACCAACCGGCGCACCGGGTTGACGTTCGGCTTTGGGGGTACCGGGCAAGATCATGCCACGCGTTGCGGTCTTCTGGGTCTTGAGCATGTCCACACCTACCAGGATTGCCCGAAGGTTCTCCGCAAGCATGACGAACGCTCGATTAAGCTGGCCTTTGGCGGTCGGCGTGCGTTGGCCGCTGAGTGGGTCTTTGAGACCACGCAGCCATTCACCGGCGCGTTTGTGGCAATCGGACATGAGCATGCCGATGGGGAGCCAACGTGCATCCTCGCGCCATGCCGCCGCTTGACGGCAGCAACCTTCGATCAAGGCCAGATGCTCGCGTAGCCGATGGTATGTCGGACCCTTGCGACTGGACACGGCCAAGGTATCGCAGCACTCGGCCGCGATCTTGAGGCTCTGGGCCATGCGGTCAAAGATTTCCTGTTCGGTTAGATCACTCATCACACCCCGCCTTTCACATACATGGCCGATCCATCCGGAAGTTGAAAACTATAGGGATCGAAGCCGGATTTGATGAAATGGGCTATCTCAGCGGCTTCCCGATATGCCCGAACATTGCCGCTATGTATCGCTAGGGCATAATCGACCTGAATATAGTCTTCTTCACTCGGTTTATTTGGATACTTTTTGATGCGGGGAATAACCCGCCACCACCGAGTAAACGCCTCGTATCGTGTGCCATCTTTTTCATAGCCGGGGATATTGGACCCTTTGTCTATAGTCTCAATTTTCACCCGCTTGCCGTTCAATCGAACGCCGGTGACGGTAACGTATCCATAGACGGAATCGGCAATTCGCCGCGCTGCTCTCTGCACGTCGATATTGTTGATCAAGGGCAATTCGAATTGCAGAGCTTTGATGATGCGGTCTTCATACATATTCTTCTCCTTCTGGGTAGTCATCCCCACCAGTTGATGAGGCAAATAAGGACCACCATAGCCACAATCTCTCCGATATAGGCGGCGGCCCAGGTCATCAACGCAACCCCATTGCGCCAACCATTTGAACATATTCGCCACCGGGCCATTCCGGTGTTTTGTTCCATCGATCACGAATTGACCATTTTAAACAACCCGGCGCTAGCGCTATAGACTGGGCCATTTTAGCGGCGATCATGAGTTCTTCAGTCCATCCAATTACGCATTTTTCACCTTGGAACGGGTCCCCCCAAGATGAAACCTCATAACGCTGGCCTTTGTCGCTCACTGGAGTCAAGGTCATTGAGGTGCACCACCTCCGCCACCCCCTGCACCGAGCATGGCACCGAGTGCGTTGCCTCCGCCAATCTGGGTCTGGCTGAGCGTCTTTGCGGCCGTGACCGCTGCCATGGCTTGCTGCGGTGCCTGGGCTTGCTGTTGGCCCTTCTCGCGCGCTTGGTCGTGCGTCTCAACTTCCTGGAGCGTGAACAGGCAATCTTCGGGGAAGTTGTTCAGCTCGGCATAGTAGCGCATGGCCTTGTCCAGGTTGATGATGCGCAGCGGGTCGGGCAAGCCGGCGGCATGCGCGGCGCTCGACATGGCGCCGCCTGTCTGGAACACGTCTTTGAGGGCGACGCTCTCGGTTGCGCGCTGTGCCAGCTTCATGATGCTGACGTAGTTGATGCGGAGCTGTATGCCTTGGAGCGACGGCGGCATGGGCTTCAGCATCTTGCGGCGCTGCATGATATCGAGGATACGGCGGATGGCCGGGCCGGCAAATTCGTTCTCGAACATCTGGACGAACGGGCCCAGCTCTTGCAAGCGTTCAAGGTTACGCTGCGTCAGCTCCAGCTCGTTGCGTGGTTGCACACCTTCCATGCGGCTGATAGCCATGAACAAATCGACAAACAAGCAATGTTGGATGCGCGCGCTGACGAGCTGGATATCTTGAGCGAGCGCGTTGACCCATTGCGGTTCGACCTGGAACAGCGGCCAAAACCCTTTCTTGCCGTCGCTCGTGTTCATGTACGTGATCATGCCGGGGATGATCGAGCTGGGCTCATTCTTCAATTCGGGGTTGGCGCCCATCGGCGGCCGAACACCCTTTTCGATGAACTCGGCCTTACGGCGCGTCTCCGTCTGGACTTGCTTGTTGTCGCCAAGGCAATCCATGCAGGGCGAGCGGCCATAAGCGTCGTTCGAAACGGTGGCCCAGCGAGCAGCCATAAACGGCGGGTTATGGAAGCCACGCACGCTCAACGGATTGGGGGTCATTTGACCCTTCAGCCAATAGATTTCCTTGAATGAGAACGTGCCCGGCGCCACCTTGATTGACTTCTTGTCGGCGCGGCCGCTGATTGCATAGTTAGGCTCTATAGCGTGGGCCACCACGATTTCAGCGCTCAACGATGAACCGCCGCTGTTCCATAGATTTTTGACAGCATCCGAACAGTTGGATAGGCCGAATTGCTCGACAATTTCGGACACGGTGAGCGTAAATTCGCGGTACAGCGTGTTGACCGACAGGCGCGCACCAACAGCAAGGTAATACTCGCCAGCGCACGGCAGATAACAACGAATAACGTCCTCATAATCTTCATAAATGATGACCGGCGCGGTACCGAACACGGTCACATCTTGGAATGCCTGGGACATGGTATTATAGAAATTAGACTGTGACAGGACGGTGTAAACCTTGTCCTGGGTATCCTTGAGCCACGCCTTGCCATCGGCGTCAAGCGCGGTGTCCGTGTTGCCGATTTCCAACGTGAACCAGGGGCGTGACGGGCTTGTCAGACCTGTCCACATGCCGGCGGCACATGTGCGAACGGCAAGAGCGCCGGTGCTGTCAATGATCGCGTCATTGATCGGTGCGCCCCGCCACATACGATTCGCGACTACCAACCACGTGTATCTTCTAGGCATAAAAAACTCAGCGAGCCGTGACCAATGCGACCACCAACTGTATCGCCACGAACGGAGCGCCCCAATACGGCTTTCGAGCTGGCCAAATACTTGGGACCAGTCGGCCGGAGACATGAACTGTGTGGCGGGATCGTGGTCGGGTTCGTTGACCGGCTGCTGGGACAGAATGTCGGGGCCCATGTCCATGTAGCTTGCATAGTCAAATTTGCTCGCGGTTTGGACCATGATTAGTAACTTTCAAATTCACCGGCGTCGTTACGACGGTAACGGTGGCCATTAGGTTCAAGCAACGCATAATCGAGGAAAGGCATTTGAATAAGGCAAGATTGGCAAGTCTGTTTTTCCATTTCTTCCGTCAGGTGAACGCCAATTTGATCAGCCAACTCTATCGGAAGTTCGCATGTGGCATGCATTGATCCCGGACCACCACAACGAATACAGGTGAACCTTAAAGTGTACTCCACCTCTGTTTTATTTGTGGCTTGGACCATGCGCCCGGCTCCAGTCAACAAATGAGGGGCGCCGGACGAGTTCTAACCGAACTTCATCCGGCGATATGCGCACAATACCGGACCCAAATACACATACGTCCTGCACGAGTTGACGCATTTTCCGCGCGTACTCAGGATTGGTACGTAGTATGTATTTGGGCGGCTTTGGCAAGGTCATCGGCTGATCTGCACACCGGCAAGCGGGATGGATATCGAGCCGTCACCGGCATGCGCGCACTTGGCGAACGCCAGATTGGTGACCTGTTGGCCGTTGGCATCGGTGAAACCGACGATAGGCAGTGTGCGACCATTCTTGAACGTGACTTCCGTCGCGCTGAGCATGGCGATCTGCATATCCGCCAACTCCATGCCGACGTGCTCCAGATAAGACAGCTCGTGCTCGGGCGGTGCATCCGACACCGAGGCATCCGGAGCCGGCGGGATCACGACGGTCGTCCCACCAGTCTGACCACTGCTCAACTCCGCCGTGGTGATCGGTGCCGGTGGCTGCACCAGGGCGGCAAGCTGTTCGGGCGTCATGGCCGCCAGCTCTTCCGGCGTATGGTTGGGAACTTCGGTCTCAAGGGCCTTGAGCGCGGCAAGCTGTGCTTCCAATGTGGCTTCGTCGGTCATATCACTGTCCCAATAGCTGTTTCTGTGTGGTGGATGGTGTCGGGGCGCCCTGTGAGGACGTACCGATAGTACCGTTGAAGCCTGCACCGGCAGCACCAGCGGCAGCGGCGCGCTGTGCGGCGCCGGCGTCCTGTGTCGCAGCATCCGCCATAGTCGCGGCGGCCGGCGGCGGTGGAGGGGCAGCGGGTGCTTTGGGTGACAGGAAGGACATGGCTAGCTCAGCTCCCGTTCAACAGCGTGCAACGCCTCCATGGCGTCGTTCAGAATATTGTTGGTCTTGTAGATATGGTCGCGAAGCTCATCAATGACAGAACGCACCGCCATGGGGCCACCACCGTTCTTGGGTTCGGCTTCATCCGGTGCAGCACCCAGCATGATGGTACGGAACGCCCTGACGCGTTCGGCCAGTTCAATGGCTTTGTTCAACGAAGCGTGGAGTTCACCCGTGACGGATGTGTGCACCGGCGCTTCTGTCGCATATTCCTTGATATGGGGCATGTTCTTCTCCTTCGGGGTTACACCAGCATGACACCGGCGGCAAAAGCTGCAACCCACGATACCACGGTGGTAGCGAGAGTCAGCGTTCCAATGGTAACAGGGGTTTCATTTTCGAGCAACTGGCACTGATAGCCGAGCGCCGCGACGCCTTCGGCCATGATCACAGCGTAGAGCGACCAATGGTTGCCGGTGGTCAGCGCGGTCACAAATACCATGATGAGATAGAGCTGTGCCGCTACGTTACCCATGATGAAGGCTAGGCGATCCATGTCATGCGCTCCTGTGGTAAACACCGCCTGCTTCGGCAGCTTGCGCCCGGATCACGGCCGGCGGTGTGCGACTGCGCCAAGCCAGATAGACGCCGATATAGTCGAATTCGTTGACCAGCTCGCGATACTCCGGCGGCAAGGCGTCGATAGCATTCATGACCGGCACGGCCGTCAAGCGCTTATATTCCCCGCTGTTCGGGGGAACGCGAGCTTGCAACGTGCCTGGGATGTAGCTGTTGATCCGATGATGCATGATGTCATCTCCTGAACGGATCATAACTTGAGGACACCGCGCTTGCAAGGGTCGACTGACGTTCGGCAAATGGGTCATATTCGGCCGTGTGCCGCGACTTGCCCAATCCCTCCTTGGCGCGCATGGCGACAGCTTCGGCAAACGTGCAGGCCAGGGCGTCGGCGTCGTCCGGACTATAACCGATCTTGAGCTTGATATCTTCCTTCGGTTCGAGCAGCAGCCGGTTGCCCTTGAAGGTGTAGGTTGTCTGGCTGAGTGACGGGATCAGCTCTGGCACGTTGGGCAGCGCACCACCCGAGCGTATCCATCCAACGAGATCGAAATACATCTCAGCGCGCTTGTTGAAGTAATGCTTATCGTCATGCGCGGCATTGGAGAAGCCCACTGGTATGGGCGCATAATTCATGTCGTTGAGCGCTTCGATCCACGTTGCGCCATATCCGCCGGTATCGTCTATGAATACACCGTCCGGGTTCTGTGATTGCCACATCCTGGAGACGATAGCTGCACCCTGCCGGCCGTTGAGACTGCGCTTCTTTGTGGGTATGAACGCTTGCAGGCCACGCCGAGGGAATATGACGCTCGCATCATCGCCATAGCGCGCCACGTCGATACCGAATATGAGCGGTGAACCCATGATATCGTGCGGTGTGTAGATACGTTGCATGGCTTCGCGCACTTCATCCGGCCCGATCAGCGCATTGAGCGACGACGGCGGGAATTGGCCGAACACGTTGATCAGCACCCATGGGTCATCCCGGCCATATTTCTCGATCTGCTCATGTGCCCATTGCGCGCTGACACGCGGCGAACGCTTGGGGTCGTCGGGGTCACCGGTGATCGAGATGGACCACCATAGGCGCTTTTCCGACGTAACCGCGCGATACAGCGGGCCCTCAAGGTGCGTTGGGTTGCCGGCCTGGAGAATATGGCCCTCAATGCAAGATGACAGAGCCGCTTCGGCCGCTGCCATGACTGCATCCGGTATGCCGCCGCTTTCGTCCAGGATGAACATGATGTAGTCAGCGTGCAAACCGGCAAGAGTGTTGGCCTGCTGGGCTCGGTCGGCATCGCGCTTGAATGATCGGGCCGCCATCCACCATGTTTCCGGGTGATCCTTGGCCTCTATGCGCGTCTTGGTCCACTTGAACATGGCCTTGAGCAGCGGGCTCTTTTGCTGCCATACAGCCATTTCGGTCCAAAGGTTGTCGGCAAGGTTGTCGGCGCTGATCGAGGTGGCCGCGATCTTGGGATATGGCCGTGTGAGCAGGAAGTTCCACGCCAACCATGCGAGCACACAGGTATTGTGGGTAACGATAAAATCATTGGTAAGATAGAGCTTATCGGGATGCTCAACCTCTATGCACCTGCAATTTTCCTCACCTTCCAGTTCGACAGCATCGATTCTCCGCGTCAAATATCGAACGGTGGAAGGTGAGGAATTTGGGTCTATCCATCTAGCCTTGCGGCCCTCAATGAGAAAGGGGTTAAAGGGAGTTCGGACAGTAACACGATAGCAATCACGTCCAGGAATTTTATTCCCTTCGGCGTCTCGGTAAAATGGCTTTTTAACTGCGGCTTTTATGAAGGCGGTTCCGCCCAACGATCTAACCAGCCACACCACGTCTTCAGCCAGTTGATGCGACGTGCTGCTAAACTCCATATGACCATCGGCGTCTATGCCACCATCGGTATCCATAAGACCGCAAAGAACGTCTCTACGGGTCGGCTCATCTCCTAGCTTGTAATCCTCAGGCACGGACTTTTCGTAGGAGTATTTGTCAAAGATACCGAGCTGTTTAAGCCCTTTGCCTTGTCCACGAACAGTGACAATTCCCCTATATGGTTCGCTCACGATCAGCCCCCGCCGCCGCAGCTCCGTGGATATCTCGGGAGTTGGCTTCGAAACATAACAAGTTTTGAAGCGTATTCCGTCACCTAACCAAACCCCCAGAAAATAGGGATCAATTGGGGTTGGTCGTTTAGGGAATTGTGCGGCGCCCTGCCTAGGTATCTCGAAATGTCTCCCTGCCCACCTACCATTCTTTTCCCGCACGCCTCGGGCTATAATTTGCTGAGTGGACAAAACCGACCAAATATCATGGCGACGCTCGGTTCGACCACGCACTTTCCACAGATGCTCCCCACAAGCGAGTGTTGATGAGCCATCGTCGAAAGACATTCGGTAAACCGGGAGTATCCCCCGTTCATAGATTGCCTTCACCCTTGTAATCGAGCCATCCCCAGCAAACACCCGATCCCCCACCTTCAAATCCCCAAACAATCGCATCCCATCCGGAGTGGGCATAAGTGTTTGATTTGGTTGAGCTTTTCCAGGGCCTTTGCATGCCTTCATGGCTATGCGCTGATTGTGGGGGAACGCTTGGAGCACGTCGATTTGCCAAGGATCAGGCATGACGCCGAACAGTTCAAGCACCATGACATCCGGCCGAGCGCGCCATAGCAACATCTTGTCCGCTAGTTCGCGTGCTTCGGCGCTGAGGGCCATTACACTTCCTTGGGCTTGAAGCTGGCAGCAACTATGGCGGCTAGGCTGTCATCGGCCGTGTGTTCGACGCGGTCGCGGAACATGCCCAGCTCCTTGCCGAGCAGTTGCAGCGCTTGTTCCTTGCTGGCGAATTCGATCTTGGGGCCATATTTGCTCATGCTGATACCGGTGATCGCGGCCGCGTCTTCATCGTCCAGTTCGTCGCTGGGGGTCACCTCGATATGAGCGCTTGTGTGCTGTTTGATCACCATGCCGTCTTTGTCGGATGTGATGATCTCGGTCGTCTCCGGCCGCCACTTGGCAACGCGACGTTTGTCCGAGAATGCAATTGATTTCAGCTCTTGAAGGATACGCTCTTTCGTGATCCCGAGCGCGTCAATGCGGGCTTGCTGACCCTCTTTGATAGCCTTCTGGATGCGGGGATGACGTAGGAGCTGCTGGGCAATGCTGGGCGCCGTATGCGCGCTGTAGCCGGCTTGGATGGCGGCCTGTGTGCCATTCCATTTGAGGGGGTACAGCACAATGAAAGCGAGCTGCTTGGGAGTCAGTTCCCCCAGTTCAGACACGTCCTCACTTGAATGGGTCGCGTCCATCACGTGGGCAGGAGGTGGGTTTGTCCTTTTCAGTCGCGGCACGGCGGCCCCATGTGATGTTGGTTATGAAACGAATATGAGGATTGCGAAAGGTCCAGCATTCCCCGGTAGCGTCTATAGCACATATCCATTCTAGATCAAAATCAATGCCTCGATCAATCATGAAATAGGCGAGCGCTTTGCCTTTGGGGGTATCTAGGGGAACAGGCGGCGAGAGCTGAACGTGTGTCATCGCAGATCATATGTTGCAGTGGTTGAACCGTTGCCATTCATCACAAAGACGCGGCCGCCGGTCATGGTGTGTTTCGCGCCCTCTTCATCGATCCATATTACCTTGGCGGCCATATCATGGAGCTTGGGAAGGTACCGTAAAGTTTTACAGACATGAATTGATGATGATTTGTCGTCCATCTCGTGGCGTAGCGTCATTGGCATAACCGTGTGTCTCCTGCTTTCGCAAGATATAGCATAATTTATGCAATGCGCCACACCCTTATTCCCTCGCCTGGAACACCTTTGGACTGGAACTTAACGCCGGTCTTCTTGGAATATTTCCACAAGGCCGGTTTCAGCGATGAAAGGTTAGTCGTGGCTAGAAAGCTATCGCCCACTTGCATCTGTTCCAACGGAAATATGCTAGGTCGACCAGGACCGCCGCGCTTGACCACAGGAACCGGTATTCCCTTTTCAATCTCAAACATAATTATTCTCCATATTGAGCCATATTGACCCATGATTAATGCTACCCAAGGGTACCCATTGTCAATACCCTCATGCGTCATTTTGCTGGGGTTACTCCAAGCTACTGTTTTATCTCTCTTTTCTCTTTAACTACCCTAGTACCCTTAAAGAAATGATAAATCGCTCTATAGCTTTTCAGTGTATTACACACCCTCTCCCATACACACTAACACCCCCCTAGCCGTCTGTATGATGTGCGTTGGTGTTAGTGTGTATGGGAGAGGGTACACGCCACATACAGTTTTTAGAGCTGCGACTTGAACGGGTTGAGGGTAGTTTAAATACATCCCCTGCGCTACAAGGGATTGAACCTAACTTGGCGTATGAGGTAACACAATGTGTAGCTATTTCATTGCAAAACAAATAATGCATATGGATCATATACTTACATAGGTGAAATTCGAAAAGTGATGTAGGGTAGCGAAACTGAAAACTTAATTATTACAATAGCTTAGGTTCTATTTTGACAAACTCTTAAATTTGTGGTACCCCCTATGGCCACACCTAAAACGGAGATATGGACGATGTATGCTATTTATAAGTTTCCAGGCAAAGATATGACTTATGGAAAAGTCCCTGATGATCCGTCCATTGAGATTATAAAAGAGTTCCAAGATTATAACTTGGGCAAGAGTGAATTTTATAAACGCCCTAAGAACGAAGGCTACGCCATTTATAAATTACCAAACGGTTCCATAAAATGTGGGAAAGTTCCCAATGACGCCACGATTTTGGAAAGGATTGATGATTATAACCAATGCCAGAGCCGGTATTCCCAAGGACAACGTTTGCTTAAGGAAATCGAGGCTATTGGAAAACGCGCGCCTTCATCGGCAATGGACGCCGTTGTGTCGGGTACGAACTGGCCCGAAACTCCATATTTGGAATGGATCGAGGCACGTCTTACCATGGCTCGCGAGATAGCTGGAGAGTTGGCCCACGGCCAATACATCATTTACCAGATATCCCATGGTGTGAAGGGATTGCGGCGCGGCACAGCCCCGGCTCCAGCAGGCAGTGTGATCATTGAGAGTTTCGACAAGATGCACCTATGCACATCGGCGTTCAATACAGGGGTGCTCAATCTTGAAGCTGCTGTAGCTGCTATGGTTATGGCCACAACGGCGACAGACCGCCTTCAAACCCTTTTGAACGGTACCGGCTGGGGCAAAGGTTCATTTGTCGAGCTGACAAGTACCTGTCTTCAAGCCATCCTGGCTGAGAGCCCGCGCACCAATGAAGAATTTCGCAAACGCTGCATTGAATTGGGTTACGAACCCCGAATTTAATGCTTGACCCCGACGCATAATGACGGTACCGTCAAGTTCATAAGAGCAACCCTGTAAGTCAGGAGACATCAAATGTCAAAGACCTGGATTAAAGACGAGACTTCCGGCGGTTTCAAATGTGAAATGCCCGGAAATATCACTCTCTTTGCAACGCCAGTATATTCCGTGTTCCGCGCTTTTAAAATTAAGCCAGCACGGGGCACTCAGTGGCGTGCTGGATGTTCCCATTGGGATGAATCTACACATACCCTGAGCCGTTTCGGTCGCGATGCATATATGACTCCTGTCGCAACGAGCGCCGAAGCGTGCAAACTGGCTATGACGATCTATACCGAAGCATTGGAGACAGGACAATGACCGCGACCGCACCGCGCATGGCAACCGCCATCTACAAAGACCTATGGGCCGGCCCGCTCAAGGCCAGCGTGCAACCCTTCAAGACCGCCCGAAGCGGCCAACGCGTCATCCGGTACCGCTGGATCACCGAACGCGGTGTCATGTGTGGTGGCTGGGCGCCTGGAGGGTTCAAGAGCGTAGCCGAGGCATGCAGGGCCGCACGGCGGCACCATGGGTTCAGTGAGGTGACCGAGCTGTGATTGAGCACCTGATTGAACGCGGTGCGCTGTTCGTCATCAACCACAGCGCCGGCAAAGATAGTCAAGCCATGACAATTAAGCTTCGGCAATTGGTACCGGCCGCTCAACTCCTGCTCATCCATGCAGACCTGGGGGAGGTTGAATGGGATGGTAATGTGGAACATATCCGCGCTACTGCCCCAGGACTGCCGCTGATCGTCTGTAGGAATGAAAACAAAACTCTCCTGGAGATGGTGGAGCGCCGGGGCATGTGGCCCAGCCCGAGCCAAAGGCAATGCACCAGTGATCTGAAACGAGACCCCATTAAACGGGAAGTGCGACGTTATTTAAAGGCTAACCCCCAGTTCAATGGTCTTGTGGTCAACTGCATGGGTATTAGGGCGGCGGAGAGCCCCGCACGTAGCAAACAGATACCGTTCCAGAAGATAGACGCTAACAGCGTCGCCGGTCGTGAGTGGTACGACTGGTTACCCATTTTCGACATGACCACGGGAGAGGTTTTCGATCTGATTGCCCAACATGGCCAGGAACCACACCCAGCTTATAAAGCGGGTATGTCGCGGCTATCGTGCGTGTTTTGCATTATGGCTAGTCGTGCCGATCTACGCACGGCCGCGCTCCTCAAACCAGAGCTTTATCGTAAGTATGTGGAGCTGGAAAAGAAGCTTGGGCACACGATGTCTATGGAGCGCAAACCTCTAGAAGAAATAACCGGAATTCTTGTTGACACCAGCTCATAATGACGGTAGTGTCATTTTCATCATCAACCCTGTAAGTCAGGAGACCCGACAATGTTCAACATCACCCTCCGCAAGGTCGGCGGCCTTTGGTTCCTTAAGTTCGGCCGCATCACCCTCAGCCTGAGTGTCACCTCTCCCGAGACATACGCCGCACGCCAGGCACAGAAGGCCCTCACAGCCCGCATTGATCGGATGCGTCGCATAGAGGAACTGTGTGCAGCCGCCCTTATCGCTGAATTGAGGGTATGACCATGGCCAAGATCACCATTGACAACGATGGCAACCGTTGGCCAGGCAGTGTGACCATTGCGGACCTTGCCCAATTCACACCCTTGTTCGCATGCCCCAGCGATGCGCTCGACATCTACATGGTCCAGGAGGCCATGGAAGAGGAATGGCGGTTCGAGCTGGAGGACACCGAGGCAGAATATGGTTGCGGGTGCGCCTTCACCTACGCGGACGGTTCCCGGCTCATAGTGGCCGCGTGGATGGAACGCGATGAAACCGACGCACACCGCATGTATCAAGCTTGGAAAGGCGCACACTCATGACCAACAAGGAACGTTTATCATCGGGTCAACTCGCTATCCTTGAGGAGTTTAAAAATCGTCCTTTGATTTTGAAATCTGTTCCTGAGTACTGGGACCCTCATTCGCTCGCAAACGATCAAATTGACCGGCTTTTAGCACGAGGTTTCATTCGTGAGCAGGATTCAAACACTCGTTTCTATGAAATCACGGATAAAGGCGCCGCACGAATCGGCATGGAACGTTGTTCTTGCGGATGTCCGACCCACCCTCAAGAGGCTGCCTGTATACATTGCGGCAAAACAAAGGATTGGGCGAAATGACCACACGCACCAGCACCCACCATTTCATCACCTTCCACGCCGCATGCCGCTACTACGCCAACCAGGGCGAGAGCGTGCAGGACGTGCGCGACAAGATACGCGAGGGCACCATCGCAGTGGGCGCTCCGCTCAACCTGGACCCAACGCAACGGCTCGTCATGAACCGTGAAGAGGGCCGCTACTTCTTGGAGGAGGTCACGCCATGACCCACACCCCCGGACCGTGGTTTGCCGAGCCCGGTGTTGGGCGCGGTGCATGGATAAAGAACAAAGACGGTAGGTGGGCCGCTCTGGCATGTGGCGAGACCGAGGAAGAGGCCAAGGCAAACGCTCAATTGATCATGATCGCCCCCGACATGTTGGAATTGCTGGAGGCGATAGAACCCCACATGCACAACATCCCCCATTCAAGCGGTCTTCACGCGGCCGTTCAGGCTCTTCTAAGGAAACCATTATGACCGACATGCAGACGGCATTGAAAAAGGCGCGCGATGCGCTGGAGCTTGTATGCTGGGGGACCGGTGCGGCTCCCGCGTATCACGAAGCCCTTAAAAGCGTGCGGGAGGCACTTGGAGAATCCACGACCGACAACCTTCAAAAATTCATTCAAAAGCATTCTCCGCGTGACGGTGAATTCGAGGCGGATTTGATCCGGGCTATTCACGACCTGGACGCGCGGGCTCTTGCGTTCGCCGCGCTACCTAAGACACCCCGGCCGCCGGTGGATACTGTGGCTAAGGTTCTGTGGGAAAAGATGATGCCCGGCGCCACCCCATGGGAACAGGCGATAGGTGTCTATACCTTCCGCGTTCAGGATTACCGCGAAGCCGCCCGCGCCGTGCTGGAGTTATTTCCATGATCATTAAAGGCCAACCTTTCAACCCTGAGAACCCGCCGGCATGTTTGGTTCAGGTCTTTGATGGGGATTTTTATGTTACTAATTGGCCGTGGCAACAAGGTAACATTCTTCCATACTTGCGCTTGTACGCTGCGAGGATGCGGGATGCTCACAACCGCAAATCAACCTCCATCTATATCGTGCGCCTCAAAGCATGGAAGACGCTTGACACCAATTCAAAATGACGGTAGCGTCATTTTCATAATCTAGAGGAGACTGCGACTATGGAAATTACACGAGAAATTGCCGAAAAAGTACTCACCACGGTTGACGCCGGTCTGGTGAGTGGGTTGGGTAAACCAATCCCCGGCCAGATGTGCGTAGAGGCCGCTGTGTGCTATGCAATGGGCCTTGAGCATAGCGACGAACCTACTTGTGTTTCGCCGGCTCTCCGGGCTCTCAAAATCCGCCTGAACGATAGTGAGTGGTCCAGTGATAAAGCTCGGTCCAAAGGCATGCGTCGGCTTGCGCTCGTTCAGCTCGGGAGCGCTGGCGTTCTGGATGACCAAGAATTTGCAAAACGAGTGGCTGAGCTTGCCATCCGGAAACAGGTTCCCGCCGCGCTTCGGGCCACGGCTTCCCTTTTCAAGGAAGGTGACCACAAAACAGCTCTCCTAGCCGCTGCTGACGAGTGCGAAAAAGAGGG
>Ga0181534_10000107_pt1 | contig 61127 bp, 52 predicted proteins | sample PEATcosm2014_Bin_37_FD_119758 | JGI IMG/M metagenome (GOLD analysis project Ga0181534, IMG submission 119758) | Peatland microbial communities from MTU Mesocosm Facility, Houghton, MI, USA - PEATcosm2014_Bin17_10_metaG | ecosystem: Environmental > Terrestrial > Soil > Wetlands > Peat | place... | reverse complement strand
TGCCGGTTTCAAGCACGACGATGGTGCGCGGGTTGGCCGCTGCAACCTGTGCGATCAGCTTGTCCTGATTGCCGACCAGAGAAAGGTTGGGCAGGTCTCTCCCTTCGCTCTCCCACACATAAGCAAACACAATCGCAACGTCAGCCTTGCTGGCTGCGGCTGCTGCATCACTGGCGCTTTCACCGGAGTTATATGTGATCGTCGCCTGCGGAGCGCGGGCCTGAATGGCCTTCAGCGGCGAAGTAGGGAACCAGATCTCTTCTCCCCAGTGAGTCGCGCCTTCGCCCGCAGGCTTGATGGCGTTACCGCCCGGAGGGTCAACCTGCGCCGAGCCGCCGCCGGAGATCATACCCACATCGGAATGCGAGCCGATAACGGCGATTGAGTGAATCTTCGATGCGTCGAGAGGCAAGGCTGAGCGGTCATTCTTCAGCAGAACGATGCCGCCTTCCTCAATCTTGCGCGCAGTTTCCAGGCCAGTCCAGGGGTTGATGACGCTGCGCTGGCGGGGATAATCGATCACGCCCGCCAAGAACATCGAACGCAGGATGCGCAGAACATGTCCATCCAGTTCTGCGGTAGAAACTTTCCCGGCTTCCACGGCGGCTTTCAGTCGTTCGCCATAGAAAAACGCTCCAGGTTCTTCGTTGTCGAGTCCAGCGGCGGAGGCTTTTTCCGCACTATGGGTTCCGCCCCAGTCAGAGAGAACAAAGCCAGGAAATTGCAGGTCTTTCTTGAGAACATCGTTCAGCAGGTACTTGTTCTCGCAGGCGTAGTCGCCGTTCACGCGGTTGTACGAGCACATCACCGCCGCAGGATGGCCCTGCGTCACGCCGATCTCGAAGGCCAGCAGGTCTGACTCACGCGCGGCGCGCTTGCCGACGGTGATGTTGACGGCGGTTCTGCCGCTCTCCTGGTCATTGAGCGCGTAATGCTTGATATCGCTGATCACATGCTGTGAAGCTGTTCCCTGAATGAGGCGGCTCACCAGTGTTCCAGCTAAAACCGGGTCTTCACCGAGATATTCAAAGGTGCGCCCATTGCGCGGCTCGCGTGTCAGGTTTGTGCCTCCGCCGAGCGACATGTTGAAGCCCTGCGCGCGCAGCTCACGGCCAATCAATGCTCCGTATTCGAAGGCGGCATCTGTGTCCCAACTGGCGGCCGCGGCCACGTTGGCTGGCAGCGCTGTCGAATAACGCCCATTGGCTCCGCTGGAACGCACACCGTACGCAGCGTCGCTCATATCGATGCCGGGAATTCCCAGCCGCGGAACGCCGACAACGTAGCCAACGCCGCGATTTGAGGGCGCATTTTCCGGCGTCATCGCATCGTCCGTAGGCATGCCCACGCCGTGTACCAGCGCAATCTTCTCGTCGAGTGTGAGTTCCTTAAGAACCAGTGCCGCACGCTCGTCTGGAGAGAGTTTTGCATCCATCCAAGGGCCTTCGGGCTTAACTGGTTTCTGCCGCTGCGCGTATCCGGCAACGGAAAGGTAAGTGAGCGATAAAAACGCGAAGGCCAAAACGGTTATTCCGGCACGGCGCAGAGAGTAGTTCATTGATCCCCCAGAATCAAAGTAGGTTTTGAGACGCTTCAATACTATCAAGCGAAAGGCACGGCTGGCTGGGGACGCGGACACACTCCCAGGAAAGAACACAGCTCATTCTGGGAAAAGACGCAGGGCACGGTGTTACGAACAGAGCTCTGGTTTGCTGTCCGCAGTCACTCAAACCGCAGCAGCACCACCTCTGGAGCAGTGCCAACGCGCATCGGCGGACCCCAGGTGCCTGCGCCGCTCGACGTACACACCTGCAAATTTCCAAATTTCTGCAAACCATAGGTGAACTTGCCGAAAGCACGCCGCGTGAACCACGTAAACGGGAAGATCTGGCCTCCGTGTGTGTGGCCGGAAAGCTGCAAACCTACACCCGCGCCTTCGATAATAGGCAGCCGGTTGGGGACGTGGTTGAGCAGGATGCTTGCCTTCTCTGGATCAAGCGCAAGCCCATCCAGCAGCATTCGCAACCGCAATGGGTAGGTTGTATCGCCGAAATTCACGCCGGCAATCTGCACATCATCAATGACGATCTTCTTGTTTTCTAGTACATGGATGCCGGCTTCTTCGAGCACAGCGTTATAGAGCGCTACGTTGGCGAATTCGTCGTGGTTTCCGGTGGAGTAATAGATACCCAGCGGAGGAGCAAGCTGCTTGAGCGGCGCGATCATTGGCACCGGGTCAGCCTTAGATCCGTCAAAGAGATCGCCGGCGATGAAGAGGATTTCAGGCTTTAGGCGGACGGCCAACTTCGCAATCTTGCGGCAGAATGCACGTCCATTTACAGGACCCAGATGCAGGTCGCTGATCAGCATTCCGGTGCGCCCGTGCCATGACTCAGGCAGATTGGGAAGGCGAACTGCGATGCGTCGCAGCCGGATAAATCGGGCATTGATGAGGCCATAGACTGCTGTCAGCGCGCCGAAGCCAAAAAACAGATTGGCAAGCAAGGGCGGATTCGGGTCCGTGTGCGAGATGCGCAAAACGAAATCGGAAATCCAGCAGAGGCACGCAGCAAGAAAGAAGAAATTCAGCGCTCCTAGCCATGTGGCGGCAAGCTTGTACAGCGCCGAGACTGCCCAATTCGAAAAACGAAAGCTCAGAAGCGCGGCTGCAATGAAGCTGATTGCAAACAGAGTCAACAAAATCCTCAAAGCAAGGATGCTTTGCGGGCTGAGTCCTGGATGAAAGGCGATCCAAGTGGAATAGAGGAACCAGTGTGCGGCTGTGAGAAGCAATTGCATGGAGAAAATTCCAACCACTGGCCAGGCCTTCAATCCGTATCCCTCTTCTCAATGATTGCATGGAATCGATGGAGAGTATTGTGATGAATGGGGTGCACGAAGACGTGACACAATCGTTCTATGCCCATTTCGGCCCCGAAAGCGCTTGGCCTCTATATATCGGTCCCGTTCTGCCGCTCCAAGTGCACCTACTGTAATTTCGCGTCTGGGGTCTATCCGGCCAGCGCACATTCGCGCTATGTGGACCGCCTCATCGAAGATCTAGGTGCTGCGCCTGGATGGGCCGGGCAAATGGGAGTCGAGCTTCCTCGCGCCGTTGACACCGTCTATCTGGGTGGAGGAACGCCCAGCCTGCTCGCGCCTGCGGAGCTTCTCCGGCTCTTTGACGCACTGCATGAGGCCTTCGTGTTCACGGCCGATGCCGAGATCACTGTTGAGTGCGCGCCAGGGCAGATCGCCGACGAAACCCTCGCGGCTTTGGTCGCAACAGGGACAAATCGTGTTAGCCTCGGTGTGCAATCCTTCATCGACCGCGAGTCCGCCGAGAGCGGGCGTCTGCATACCCGGGCGATTGTCGAACAGGATTTGCGCAGGCTGCGCTCCGCTGGAATCACGAACCTGAATCTCGATCTGATCGCTGGACTCGCCGGGCAGACCTTCGTCTCCTGGGAAGAATCACTGGCGACGCTGGTTGCCTGTGGTGTTCCCCATGCCAGCGTTTACATGCTCGAAGTAGACGAGGACTCACGCCTGGGCCGCGAGATGCTTGCTGGAGGCGCGCGCTATCACGCGGGACTGGTGCCCAACGATGATGCGATCACGCAAATGTATACACGAGCCATCGATGTTTTGGCGTCTGCCAGGCTGGAACAATACGAAATCTCAAACTTCAGCCGCGCGGGCTTTCACTCGCGGCATAATCTGCGCTACTGGGAGCGCCGTCCCTATCTTGGCCTGGGTCTTGATGCGTCGTCGATGCTGCGCGAAGTATCGGATACGGCAAATCAACGGGAGGCGGGCCGTGTTCTTCGCTCAACCACAAGCAGTGACCTGAATGCATTTCTCGCTGGCCCTCAACCGCTGGAAACCGAATGGCTATCCGCAGATCGTCAGCACGAAGAAGCATGGTTTCTCGGCTTGCGTCTCAATGCGGGCGTAAGTATTGCCGCGATCGAGCGTGAATTTGGCGCAGTGCTGACGAATTCGGCGATGGCCGTGGTGATGCGGCTGGTTGGGGACGGATTGCTCTCGCAGGATGGCGACGCTATTTGCCTCACTTCGCGCGGACGGCTGCTCTCCAATGAAGTCTTTCAGGAATTCCTTGACCTCGCTCCAGAGATTTGCCAGGAATCTGAACTGATGCCTGTCAATGCGGCCAATTGATCTCTGAGCCGTCAATTCCAGCGGTCAGATTATCAAAACAATATCCATGAACCGTGTCTGGAGCGGTAGGATAACGCTATGCGTTTTTTCCAGCTCCGATCATTTGCTTTCCTGTCATTTGTGTTCGTTGCGGCAGCACTTTGTTGCCCGCCTGCGACCGCACAGGCAACGACGCAGACGGCAACTCCGGCTGCGACTGCTACCGGCACAACGGCTGATGCGCCCAAGGCCCCAACGCGGCCCAATGACGCCATTATCCCCACGCCCACCCGAGCGACGATGCTGCGCGGGGCCTACGGTCCTTTTCGTGCGAATAACGATCTGCTTTACTATCACCTTGATATTCGCGTCGATCCCGGCAAGCAGACCATCAGCGGCAAAAACACCATCCGCTTCAAGATGCTTGAGGATGGTACGCGCATTCAGTTAGATTTGCAGGAATATCTGAACATCGACAAGATTCTCTTCGGCGAGACAGCGCTCAAATATCAGCGCGATACAGGCGCGGTCTTTATTGACTTCCCGGAGACTCTGCGCGCCGGCAAAATCTATTCAATTGATTTTTACTACTCCGGCCATCCCCAGGAGCAGGGTCGCTTTGGCGCGATCACCTTCAAGAAAGACGCCGCCGGCCATGTCTGGATTAACACCGCCTGCGAGGGCGATGGAGCCAGCACATGGTGGCCGGACAAGGACCAGTGGCGCGACGAGGTCGAGAGCATGGACATCAGCGTCGCGATTCCCAACGGCCTGGTCGATGTATCGAATGGAAAGTTTGTGGACAAGACCGATCTCGGCGACGGCTACACGCGCTGGGACTGGCATGTGAGTTATCCGATCAATAACTACGATGTATCTCTCAATATTGGGAATTACGTTCATTTCTCTGACCAGTTAGGCAGCCTGCCGTTGGATTTTTATGTATTGCCGGAGGATCTGGACAAGGCAAAGGCGCAATTCGTTCAAGCCAAAGGAATGCTAGAGGCGTTCCAACATTACTTTGGTCCCTATCCATTTGAGAAAGACGGCTACAAGCTGATCGAAGCTCCGTATGCGGGCATGGAACACCAGAGCGCCGTGACCTACGGCAACCAATTCCGGAACGGTTACTATGGCCGCGACTGGACCGGCGTAGGCATCAGCCTGAAGTTTGATTTCATCATCATTCATGAGAGCGGGCACGAGTGGTTCGGCAACAGCATCACCGCAGCAGACCCAGCGGATATGTGGATTCACGAAGGCTGGACGACGTATCTGGAATGTTTATATGTCGAGTACCGCTGGGGCAAGGACGACGGGATCAAATATATCAACGGGGTCAAACCCAAGGTTGAAAACCTGCGTCCAATCATTGGTGAGCGCGGCGTGAATTACGACCCATCCGAAGATCAGTACTTCAAGGGCGCTTTGATGCTGAACACACTGCGCAGCGTCATTGACGACGACGCCAAATGGTTTTCACTGCTGCATGATTTCTACCAGCATTTCAAATATCAGAACATCCTGACTGAAGATGTTGTCGCGTGGTTTAATCAGCGCTCAGGAATGAACCTGACGCCGGTCTTCAACCAGTATCTGCGCCACAAGAATATTCCTCGCCTGGAACTACTTTTTGGTGAAGCGCCGGGCATGGTGATGTACAAGTGGAGCGCGGACGAGGAGCGCTTTGCGATGCCGGTGCGCGTGGGTACGCCGGGGCATTGGCAGGTTATCCATCCGACAACCGAGTGGCAGCAGATGCAGACTTCGTTGAGTAAAGACGAGTTTCAGGTGGCGACGGATCTCTACTACGTCGATCTGAACAAGCAGTAGCGGGTGTATTTCGCATCCTCCCGCGCTGGGGCGCTGTCGTTCTCCCCCAAAGACAGCGCCCCTCCGACACTTCAATTTCGGCAGAACAGAAATTACCAGGCCAGCAGTTCGTCGCCTGTCGTAGGCATCAGGTACGTGACCGGTGCGCTGGAGGGTTCCGGGCTCTCGCCGTAGAACTGAATCGACTCCGGCCCGGCGGCTTTCGCAGCGGCCAACGCCTGCTCGGCTTCGCGCAAAACAACGACCGGCGAACGCCCCCTGCTGGACGCGATGCCGAAGCAGGCAGAGAGCCGGATAGCCTCTCCGTTGACAACGAAGACCTGCGAAAAGACCTCAAGTCGCAGCCGCTCAGCCAGCATCAGGGCATTGGTGGTGCTGCAGCCAGGCATCGCGATCAGAAACTCATCTTTGCCGGGCCGCCCAAGAAGATCGTAGCTGCGCAACATGCGCGCGGTGCGTTCGACAACCTGGCAGAGCAGGTCGTCGCACACCGTTGCGCCCAGCCGCGAATTCCAGTGGCCAAAATCGTCGATATCCAACAGAATCATGCATAGCGAATTCTGCATTCTCTGTACGCGGTCTGTTTCGCGGAAGAGCATGGTCAGCATGGTTTCGCGGTTGTACGTGCCGGTGAGGTGGTCGGTCTGCGCGTTGTAAACCGCGGTCTCGCGCATCAGCTCCAGTTCGCGGGCCGCGCGGTGATTGCGCAACACAGCCTCAATCCGCATCTGCCATGTGAGAGCATCCGCGGCGCGCGGCAGCAGGTCGTCGATTACGCCCTCTGCCATGCGGTCAAGCCACTCCGGGGTGATCGTATCCGAGATCAGGACGATGGGGAATTGCTTGCCGTTGGCATCGGCTTGCGCCGTCGCGAGCAATTGCTCAACCTCCATGCCCGGTAACCGCACATCGAGCAACGCCAAAGCAGGCGGATGGGCAACCTGGAGTGCATTCAGAGCGGCGTCGGCGGATTGAACAACCTCGACGACCGCGCCGGTCGCGACCAGAGCCGGCTGCAAAGCAACCAAGAGAGCAGAGTCGGGAGAAGCGAGCAGGAATGCGGGAGCGGACTTTACGAGCATTTTCTAATTCCTCACTAGAGGATGCATCGGCGATGGTTAGAGATTATTTAGGGGTTTAGCTGGCGAATTGATGGCTTCTTGTGACCTTGGTGCAGTCTAGGCAGGGAAATGGGGGATAAACCGCTGCATGACCTCGGTTTATTGGAACTCTCCAATGAGTTTCTGCAAAGAGTCCTGCCAAGAGTTCTGCGCTCCTCACCACGCCCGTCAGCCGCCGATTGCGCTCTGGATCAGGCAGGAAGGAATTTTGGATTTGTGATCGCTCCCACATTTTTTCCTTGCGTGTCTCTGCTACGATAGGGACGATTGCAATTCCTGCCGCCGGGCGGATAGAACGCCCATTCTATTGATTCGTGGGCCAAGCGTACGGGCGGCCGGACCTATCCCAGAAGGAGAGTTCACTATGCCATTAGTCTCCATGCGGCAACTCCTCGACGAGGCCGCCAAGGGCGGTTACGGCGTCGGCGCATTTAACGTCAACGATATGGAACAGATTCAGGCCATCATGATGGCCGCCAAGGAAACCAAGTCGCCGGTCATTGTGCAGGCCAGCCGCGGCGCCCGCCAGTTTGCCGAGGATCTCTATCTATTCCGGCTCATCCAGGCGGCCGCGGAACTCAATCCCGAGATTCCCATCGCCATGCATCAGGATCACGGCAACAGCTTTGAGACCTGCAAGAGCGCCATCGAACTGGGCTACACCTCAGTGATGATGGACGGGTCATTGAAGGCTGACGGCAAGACCCCGTCCAGCTTTGAAGAGAATGTGGAAGTAACCCGCAAGGTGGTGGATTACGCGCACGAGCGCGGCGTCACGGTGGAAGGCGAGATCGGCGTTCTGGGCGGCGTGGAAGACGGTCACGGAGCCGGTGGATCGGGCCTTGACCACATCACTGATCCTGATCAGGCGGTCGAGTTTGCTGAGCGCACTGGCGTCGACGCATTGGCCATTGCTATCGGCACAAGCCACGGTGCCTACAAGTTTACGAAGAAGCCCGACGGCTCGGTGCTCAAGATGGATGTGCTGATCGCGATCCACAAGCGCCTGCCCAAGACCCACCTGGTAATGCACGGCAGCTCTTCTGTCCCCAAGGACTTGCAGGACATCATCAACCAGTATGGTGGCAAGCTGAAAGAGACCTGGGGCGTGCCGGTTGAAGAAATTCAGCTTGGCATCCGCAACGGTGTCCGCAAGATCAACGTGGACACCGACAACCGCTTGGCCATCACCGGCGCCATCCGCAAAGTTTTTGCGGAGACCCCGGAGAAGTTCGATCCGCGTGATTATCTGAAGCCTGCACGCGAGGCCATGAAGCAGGTTGTGGCGCTGCGCATGACACAGTTTGGCCAGGCCGGTCATGCAGGCGATTACTCGCCGATCGCGATCTCGGAGATTGCCAAGGGCTACAAGGACGGCTCGCTCAGCACTCAACCGCTGGTGGCAGCCAAGTAAGTTCGAGTCCTCCCACAAACACAAGGGCCGCTTCGCATAGCGAAGCGGCCCTTGTGTTTGTCGAGCGGGATTGCGATTGGCCCATAAGGCTATTTATGGCTGCTGGCCGCGCTGGAACTCGATGTGCTTGAGCTAGAGCTGGTGCTTCCGCCGCTATGCGATCCGCCACCCCCACCTCCGCTGCTGCTGCCTCCGTGTGAACCGCTGCTGCTTCCGCCTCCGCTGTGCGCAGTATTACCCCCGCCAGAAAACCCTGTGTGCGATTGCAGGTTGCCTCCGTGGTTAGTCACTGGCGCAACCACCGTGACGCTGTGCCCTCCGCGCATCTCCTGATGGGGCGCAACGAAGCTCTGTGTCTTGTGGTCGAAGGAGAGAGGAGTCCCGGCGGCCTTCGCTTCAACACTCTTGCCTGCAACCGGCTCTGCGACCTTGTGGGCCATTAAACGCGGCTCTTCGGCCCGCGCCAGCGGCGGCAGCACGGCATGGCGGAACTCCCTCGGTGGCTGATCGAGGAGCGTGAGCGGCTTTGACGGGTCAAGCTGGATTGGCTCGAATCCCAACCGGCTCTTGGCATTCACCGCAAAGACAACTTCATTGCGATTGACTGCCGGCCGGCCCTTTACATCGAAGGGATGGAGCGGGACAAAAGCTACAGTTCGTCCGCTCTTTACCCAACGCACTGGGAGCTGATGGTGCCGCCGGTGGCCGACCACCCAGACGTAGTGATTGCGATGGCGGGTCCAGCCGCCGCTGTGGCAGACGGCCCAGGTATAGGGGAGACCGTAGGTACCACGAAGTAGATTTTGTATGCTATTTGTTGTCAGCGGGTCGATAGCGAATTGAAAGCGCAGCTCAGGGGGCAGGCAAGGGAAGAACTCGACAAGCGTTCTCTGCGGCAACGGCGATACAGCGCCGGCAGACTTGCCGTCTCCCTTGAGCTGTGCGACTGAGACCGTATCGTCCATGGCCGCATTCGCACTTAGTTGGTTCCGGACAATGGCCTCTGAACCTTCCGGAACTGCTGCAGACCGAGGCTCAACTTCTCCGGATGCGGTGGGGAAGTGATCCGGCTCCCAGCAGGTGCCATAAGGGGCGCAGTCAAAGAAGTGCCCCAGTCCATTCATCTCCGCCAGGCCGGGGATTGGTTCAGTCAGGCCGGAGGCTTCCATCATCTTCGCGTTGGCCGCCGCTCGTTGGGCAATGCGGTCAGCAACCCACTTGTCCCATTCGGCAAACTCCTGCGGGTTGGAGTCCGCAGGAGGGGCAATATGCTTGCTATCGTGGTAGTAAAGCGTCTGACCTCTCGCAATCTGCTCTTGAGTAAGTCCGGGCAGATGGATTACTCCGCTGGATTCAGGCGTAATGGCGATTCCATCCAGATAGCTGGAAATCCGCGCATAGAATTTTTCCGGATAATGCGAGACGAGCGTATCTGTTGGAGTCTTCAGGATGAAGATTTCGTTGTGAATATAAGGGTGGACATGCAGCGTGACGGTGCCCGTTAGCAGAGCGGCTTCCGTAAAGGGAGCGCCGCTGGTGGTGTGCAGATTATTGAAGACCAGAATTGAGTTCTCTCCGAGATAGAGCGTGGATGCGTCTTCAAACTCGATCTCCGCGCGCCCCTCGCCCGTGGCAAGGCTGAAGCCTGTTTCGAGCGGCAGATCAGCGACCGCCTTCTCCCAGACCGCGCCAGTTTCCTCTTCCGCCTTCTTGCCTCGCGAGACGCGCACATCCCCTTCGGCAAAACTGATCCGCGCAATCTGAGGATAGGTGGTATTCGAGTAGTGATTGCCTAGAATAAACTGCGCTTCCTTGCGGAGTTTATCGCTGGCGTCGCTGTTGCTCAAAATCTCCTGAATCTGCCCCAGTGCGCGAGGTTCGTCGGTGGCCATCAATGAGTTCAGGGCCAGCAGCTTCAGATCGTCGTCATCCGTCGCTTTCGGTTCCGTTGGCTTGCCGCTGCGGGCGTGAATTTCAATCTCCAACGCGCCGCACTCATGCACCCAACTGCTGGCAGGGAAGTTATGGTCCAGCACGTAGCAGGTGTCCAGCGCCGATTGTGTCTGTCCTAGCTTATTTTCCGCGTAGGCCTTCCAGTAGAGTGCGCCATCCGCATGATCGCCCTTCGTCGTGGCGGCTTTGGCGAAGATTTCCTCTGCATCGTGCCAGCATCCTTCACGGATGGCACGGATTCCGTTGGCATAGAGCTGCGCGGATTCGCTCTGCGCGCCACCGGATGCGGGAACCGGATCCGGCGCGCTCGCAATCCTGCCCGTCCCTTCTCCGGTAAAGCCTTCAGCAGGCACGAATTGAGCAGAGCCGGGGAGAACAACGCACGGCGACGTTCCGAGCAACACAACACCGCAAGCAATTTTGCATCTCATATCGTGCCTCCTTGAGGTTTGCCTCTCAATGACTGAGCAGCCTTGGCCGCCTCCTGATGTTCAACGCGCGAGCGCAGCACACGCACCTCGAAGAGCAGCCCCTCAGCGTTCATCTCTTGTTGGAACTGGACCAGCGTTGCGGCATTTAATCCTTCCGGGCGGTTTGCCATCTCGTCCAGCAGCTGATCCAGCCGATTCAGAGCCGCGGCCAACTGGGGATCGTTTTTCAACTCCGAATCTTTCTGACAGATGCGGTTTGCAGCCAGCAGCGCACGCGCTTCATCGCGCAACGGAGGCAGTGTTTCTTCATTATTGGGGTCGGCATGTTTCAACTCCACCAGCAGCCGCTCGGAGCTGTCCAGATGATCGCTTAGAACCACCACCACTACATGCTGCTTGACCGCCGGCTGTGGCGCAAGGGGCTGTACGGCAACAACAGGGGCGTGTTTCTGCTCCCAAAGCCTGCCTGCAAAAAACGCTCCTGCAAGCATCACAGTGCAGGCCGTGGCAAGGCCCAGGCCGCGCCAAAGCTCCATCCGCAACCAGCGTTTCTTTACCGGTTCATAAGCCGGCAAAGAAGGCGCGATTTGCCGCCAGACGCGCTCACCGTAGGCCGCATCCCGTGCCGGCAGATCCGCGGCCTTCATCGTGGCCAGATCGTTCCGGAGAGCCGCATAGGCCGCTGAGCACGCCGCGCAGTCTGCCAGATGGCTCTCCACCGCGAATCTGTTGCCAGCGCCGGTTTCGGTCTCGGACGCAGGCTCGCGGTAGAAATGCGCGATCAGCGCCTCGTCCTGCAAATGATTCATGCGCTCGCCCTCAAGACCGCCAGCCGCTGCCGCAGCTTCTGTACGGCGCGAAAGACGGCCTGTTTAGCCGCGTTGGGCGCAATGCCCAGCGTGACGCCAATCTCTTCACTGCTGCAATCCTCCATGTGCCGCAGCATAAATGCGGCGCACTCAATCGATGTCAGGCAGCCAAGCGCTGCTTGCTGTAGCGCGCCGATTTCGCCGCTGAGCAGCAACCGTTCCGGCCCTGCGGTTCTGTCTGCCACTTGCACAGCCTGCTGCTCCGGGTCGTTCTCCTCGCTCACGCGCAGCTGATTTGCTTCCATCCTGCCATTCAGCCGCCCATCGCGTCGGCTGGCGTCGATTCGATCCAGCGCGCAGCGCACCGTAATGCGATAGATCCAGGTGCCGAATTGCGCTCGCTGGTCAAAATTCCCCAGCTTGCTGTAGCCGCGCAGCAACGCCTCCTGTACCACGTCTTCCGCGTCCGCCTCATTGCCGGTAATGCGAAAGGCGACCCGGAAAAGGCTTGGGCTATGGCGCACGACCAGCACCCTGTAGGCGTCTTTGTCGCCCGCCAGGGTTGCCTGGACCGCTTGCTGGTCGTTCATGCCCATGCACAGCATTAGACAGGATTTTCCGGCTCAAGTTAGGGGAAATTGTTCTGGGATACATTCAGTGCTCAAGCAATGACCTCTTGCGAGCTAAAAGCGCGTCTGCTCCGTGCAATGTTCTATCTACAGCACAGGAGGCGCAGGTGCTGGCGGAAAGGGTGGGATTCGAACCCACGGTACCCTCACAGGTACGGCGGTTTTCAAGACCGCTGCCTTCAACCGCTCGGCCACCTTTCCGCTTCTCTCAACGATACCATTTCGAGCGGATTTTCTGCAGAGGGCAGGAGGCGGGCCTTGAGCTGGCTCCCTGTACGTGCCACGCCTGAATCATCCTCGGCGGTGCCTAATTCTGGGATTCTTTGATCGCTGCAAATGACCAACAGGCGCAAATCAACCAAACCTTAACAATCCATTGCCTGTTCGGTAGCTAGACTTGCAGGGAGTGAGAGATTGGCGAAGTCTACTTCAGATAGGCGCGGACCAGGTCGATCAGGTCCTCGGCCAGTTCGGGAGCAATCTGCTCCTTGGCTCGTTCCGGTGTCGTGCTGCCGGCGGGTGTGCCATCCAGCGGAGCGCCATCCACCAGATGGAAACGGATATGGGTCTCAAGCACTTCGCCCATCAGGCCGTTAATGCCGCCGCGAACTGCGGCCAGCAGCATCAGTTGTCCGCCGCAGTCCTCGCCCGCGCTGATCGAGCGCTCGACCGCATCCAACTGGCCGCGCAGCTTGCGCAGCCGCTGCAAAAGCTTCATTTTTTCCCGTTCATGGTGCGACATCGAGAGCCTCCTGTTGATTATACCCACCCCCGGTATGGTATATAGGAGGTGGGGGTATAGCTGCACATCCATTCTAGCGTCGGCCCCTCCGGCTCTGCCGTGCGCAAAGGCTTCCAGAATGTTTTCAACTTTGAATTACCGTCAAAATCCGCTCCGCAGCCGCCTCGCACATGCAGGCCTTGTAGCTTGTGCCGCGATCTTTCCGCTTGTAGTAGGTCTTGGGCAAGCTCAAACGCCTGTCGCGGACGGGCAACTGCCCTCCGCGCCGAAGCAGCAGAAACCTGCTGTTACACAGGCGGCGCTGGCGCTCATTGACGACACCCAGCACGGTGGCATTGGCCGGTCCTCCAGCGACATGAGTCCGGTGGGCCGCGAGCCGCAGGATGCTCCGATTGTCACGATGGCTCCGCATCCTGAGAATAGCCGCTATTGGATTTCCGGGCAGGCTAACATTATCTTTCAAGGCCGTCCGGCCTTTCACTCACCCTATGAAGGGACGAACAGCTTTCGTAACTCCGCAGAGTACAAGACATCGCTGCTGGGTACGGTATACACGGCATTGCGGCCAACGCACTCCATCCGCTACAACACCGATCTGATTTTGGACATAGAGAGCGCCGGCGGACGCGGGTTGAGCCAGGCGCTTGGACTGGCCGGAGCTACAAATCTGGATGTGGTACGCAATCCGAACCTTAGCTCTGAGCCTTACCTCTCTCACTACGAGATTCATCAGGTGGTCGGCTTCACGCAAAAGACCACCAGCCAGGAGCCAGGACCCTGGGCATTGGCGCCCAGCGTCCCTCTGCGCCGGGTCGAGTTTCGCATCGGCAAAATGTCGGTCCCTGACTTCTTCGATGTGAATGGTCCCGGTTCCGACAGCCACTTGCAGTTCATGAACTGGACAGTGGATAACAATGGAGCATGGGACTACGCCGCCGACACCCGCGGATACACTGTCGGTGGCATGGCAGAGTATGACGACAGGATGTGGAGCGTTCGCTATGGCCTCTTTGCCATGCCCACCGTGGCCAACGGTATCGACATGGACTGGGCCTTCAGTCGCGCGCATGGAGAGAATGGCGAGTTTGAACTACGCCACAGCTTTGTCCCGCGGCGCAAAGGAACGCAGCGCCTGCTCTTTTATGCCAACCGTGCGCACATGGGAACTTATCGCGAGGCGGTCGGAGCGTATTTAGCAGGAATCGACCCGACTCCTACCATCACGCTGCATGAGCACTTTGGCGCGCTGAAATATGGCTTTGGTTATAACGCCGAGCAGGAGGTCACTGAGAATCTACGCGTCTTTGGCCGCTTCGGATGGAATGAGGGCCAGCATGAATCCTACGCCTACACCGAGGTCGATCAGACTGTTGAGGCAGGCGCGGACTATGCTGGAACCCGCTGGCATCGTCCGGTGGATAAGGTCGGCCTGGCGGTGGTTTCAAATGCCATTAAGGCTGACCACCGGGAGTATTTAAGGCTGGGCGGCCTGGGTTTTCTTCTCGGCGACGGCAACCTCAACTACGGACGCGAAAATATAGTCGAGAGCTACTACAACTGGCATGCGTGGCGCGGCATGTATTACGCGCTCGATGTGCAGCACATCGACAATCCCGGCTACAACCGTGACCGCGGGCCGGTCTGGGTTGGCTCGGTGCGGGCGCATGTTGACTTTTAGCTTCAGCCGCGTGAGCTGTCTATATCCATCTCCGAAATCTGATTGAGCAAAGAAAAATGGTGTTGAAGGGGGAGACAAGTCCCCTTCAACACCGAAAGAAGGTCACATGAGTTGTAGTGCAACCGGCAGCCTCTTGCGGGAGCCGCCGGATCTTCTGCGCTGGAAACCATGGGGGACGATTTCCCTTGCGGCCAGCCTGCGAACAAGTCCCTGGCAAAATCCAAAGCCAAGGCGCTGCTCAAGCATTCGACTCGAGCGCTGGCAAACACCTGATAGTGTGCAGCAATTTCAGAAATCCGCAGGGTAAGATTTCACCGTATAGAATACGTTTACATCTGTGTGGCGCGGTGTCAAGAGATTTTCTCCGGCCCTTTATTAAAAAACATATCTCTGTAGTAACAGGAACCGCGCGGAAGGGTAATGCACTCTGAATCTCATCCCGCAGTGCTTCCGTATTCCAATCTTTGACGTTTTTACATGCCTGGGAATCGAGTCAGTTTTCAGGCAGTCCAGGAGACGAAGAATGGGCTGAAAAAGAAAGCCGCAACCCATCGAACGGGGCTATTTCCCGGCATTTGATGGTTGGGTTTGCGGAACGACGGGCAATGCATAGATTACTTCGCCGGGCTTAGTGTAGTGCAGCTTCTCTCGCGCCTCATGTTCAATTGCGTCAGGGTCGCTTTTAAGATGCTCGATATGCTCGCGCAGCCGTGCGTTTTCCTGCTGAAGGTCGTTAATCTCCTGGCGCAGTTGGCGGTCTTCGGCGCGCTTCTTGTGCCATACGGTCAGGCCGTTCTTGCCGTTGACTACGTGCCAGGTGAGCAGCAGCGCAAAGGCAACAAACACAACTGTCGCCGCCGGACGCCAGACGCGCAGAGTCCACTCCAACACCCGCTTGGGTAGCGGCGCAGTTGCGTTCGTCACGGATTGTGCATGCTCGCCTGCCATCAATCGCTATCCTCGTACAAACTTCTCAGCGGAGGCACTCAACGCTGCTTTGTCGTGCTCGGTGCGGGTCTCTGTATATGCCCGAACCACCGGCTCGGTGCCGCTCAACCTGTAGCAGACCCAGGAGCCGTCCTCCAGAACCAACTTCAAACCGTCGGTACGTACTATCTGTTTAACCTTGCGCCCGCCCAACTCCGTGGGATCTGCCTTCAATCTCTCAGTGAACGCGGCCTTTGCCTCCGGGGTCAAGTGGAAATTCGACCGAACCGGGTAGTAGGAACCAACCTTGCTAAATAGCTCGTGCAATTGCACGGCTAGCGTTTTGCCGCGTGTGGCTACCATCTCGGCTACCAGCAACCCTGCCAGCACGCCGTCTTTTTCCGGCACGTGACCGCGAATCGTCAGCCCGGCTGACTCCTCGCCGCCGATCGCAATCTTGTCCTGGAGAATCAGTTCGCCGATGTACTTGAATCCCACTGGAGTTTCATAGAGGGGTACCTTGTGATGCTCAGCCAGAGCATTGATCAGGTTGGTTGTCGCAACACTTTTGGCCACGCCGTTGGTCCAGCCGCGCGTCTCTACCAGGTAGTCAAAGAGCAGAGCAATGATGTAATTCGGCTGGATGAAGCTTCCATCCTGGTCGAGAATGCCAAAGCGGTCGGCATCGCCGTCTGTTGCAATGCCCAGGTTGGCGTGTACGTCCTTCATCTTTGACCGCGCCGCGCCGAGCAGATAATCATCCGGCTCCGGCGCGTGCCCGCCGAACAAAACATCGCGATAGTCGTGGACTGTATGGATCGGCACGCCTGCTTCACGCAGAATATCGGACGAATACCCGCGCCCCGCGCCCCAGAAAGGATCGTAGACCACCTTGATTCCGGCATGGACAATTGCGTTGACATCCACCAGCTCGCTTAGGCGAGTGAGAAAATCCGGCTTCACATCGGCAGTCGCAAAGCCTCCAGCCGGAGGGTCGGCCAGAGGAGTCTTCGCGCCGTCGCCGAGCGCGGCAATCGCCGCTTCAATCTGCCTGGTCACCTCAGGCAGAGCAGGCGCGCCATCATGCGTAGAAAATTTTATGCCGTTGTACTCCGGTGGATTATGCGAGGCGGTAAAGTTGATCGCACCGGAGGTCTTCATCGTGCGGACAGCATAAGCAATCGCCGGCGTGGGCGCAGCCTCGGGAATAATTATTGGTGTGATTCCTGCTCCGGCCAATACGCGCGCCGCCTCGGCCACAAAGCTCTCCCCCAGAAAACGGGGATCGCGGCCCACCAGCACGGAATGCGGCTGCGGCTGGGTCTTCACATACGCGGCAATCCCCGCCACGGCCAGCCGGATATTCGCCAAGGTAAATTCATCGGCCACAATCGCCCGCCAGCCCGAGGTGCCAAACTTTATTGCTGTCGCCATTGCAAATCTCCTCTTCAGGCCCACCGGCCCCAGTCATCGCGCTCCACTCAAGTTTAACCGGCGGGACGCCGCCGCGATCAAAGTCGCAGAGTGCAAGTTTGCCTCTTCGGGCGCGAAAGAAAAAATTCCGCATTCAGGATTGACATTCCAATTCAAAGGGCGCAATATGCTTGCAATCTGGTTTGCAGTACAAACTAGATTGCGGAGAAGAAAATGACAGATTCATCTTCCCATATTCTCAATGAAAGTCCGGATGCAATTGCCAATCGCCTCATGAAGAAGGCGGATAACCGCGATGGTTTGCTGGAGATCGCGATTGGAGTGTTGTTGCTTACGATGGCGGGCACGGTGTGGCTGCAGGTAGTTTGCCCGCGAGGATCGTACGGCTATAAGGCAGCTAACTGGGGCCTTATGTTATTGGTTCCCGCGTTGTGTCTTGGATCGCAGTGGGCGATCAAGTGGGTCCGCAGGCAGTTCCTGATCGAAAGGGTTGGATACGTGGAACTGAAACCGGTCAGCCGGAAATGGTTGGGCATCGTGCTTGCCATCGCGTTCTCCGTTGCCGCGGCCGTGACCTTCGCACTTTACAAATCGCTCCCGCCAACAAACTGGCTGCTTGTCGGAACCGGTATATTCGAGGGAATGTTTGCCGCGTTTGTTGGCCGCCTGCCCCGGTTCATCGCTGGCGGCGCGGTGCTGGCGGCCACGGGCATTGTTCTCGCCTTCACCGGAGTCTCTATTGATATGGGCATCGCAATCCTCTTCGGCTTTGCAGGCCTCCTGACTCTCGTTTCAGGGTGCGTCGTGCTGCTGCTCTTTGTGCGCAAGCCGGCCGAGACCGGCGAATAAGATGAGCGCAAAGATTCAGCGACTCGCCGGGATTGACCGCGTGATCCATGAGCCGGCTCGGTTGATGATCGTCGCGCTGCTGGCTGCGGTCGTCGAAGCCGACTTCCAGTACCTGCGCCAGGCCACAGGCCTTACCCAGGGCAATCTATCCGCTCATTTGTCCAAGCTCGAAGAGGCTGGCTACGTAGCCATTGAGAAGAGCTTTCGCGGAAAATATCCGCTCACCATTTGCCGGTTAACGGAACGCGGCAGAGGAGTGCTCGACAATTATCGGAAGGTCATTAAAGCAGCGCTGTGAAGAATGCCTGGTTTGGTTCAGCGCTCCTTGTACACTGGCCATGAGTTCCTGCATTCGGAATCGCCTATGCCCGAAGCCGCGTCGCCAGACTGCCCAGTTCGCCTCATCCTGACCACGACGGCTAGCCCGGAAGAGGCAGCGCGCCTGGGCCGCACTTTGGTTGAGGAGCGGCTGGCAGCCTGTGCTACGCTGATTCCCGCCATGCAGTCGATCTATCGCTGGCAGGATGAGATCGAAACAGCAACCGAAACGCTGCTGCTGCTCAAGACCGCTGTCGATCAACTGCCCGCCCTCGAAGCGCGGCTGCACGAGTTGCACAGCTACCAGACTCCGGAGTTCCTGGTTCTACCCATTGAAGCAGCCAGTCGCGGCTATCTCGACTGGCTATTGACCACTCTGCGCCCGCTCTGATTCGCCGCGCCTCAAATCGGGCCGCGTCTGGTATTCTTGCCTAGTTTGCTACCATGCGCTGGCTACTGATTGGACTCCTCGTCTCGCTGGGCGCGCTGCTTGTCGCGGCTGCGGGAATGGCTTGTCACATTTGGCGGGAGCGGTCACAACTACGCAAAAATGCCCCGGTAAAGCCCGGCGCGCAAGCCGGCCTTGTTAGCGAGATAGATCCGGAATTGTAACCGGAGCCGATCAAATTCCAGCAAGAGCGAATCAAAAATCAGGAGGCAATCGATGCAGAACGAAATCTCCCTTTCCCTCGCCCCGGCAAGCGCAAAACAGCTTGTTTGGCTGCGCCGTGCCGGTATTGTGATTGCCGGAAGTGCGCTGGTGGCCATCTGTTCGCATATTGCTTTGCCGCTCTACTACACGCCCGTGCCGCTCACTCTACAGCCCTTTGCGGTTCTGCTGTTGGGTTTGCTGCTTGCGCCGCGCATGGCCGCGGCCACCTTGACCGCTTATCTTGCGGAAGGCGCAATCGGGTTGCCCGTCTTTACTCCTAGCGCCCTGAGCGGTTTCGCGCATCTCTTCGGGCCAACCGGCGGCTATCTCTTCTCGTATCCGCTGGCTGCCGCGCTGGTTGCGCTGCTTTGGAGGCGTACTGCTACAGATGGTGCAACCGGCAAGGGCTTTTATGCCGCACTCTGGAGCGCAGCCGCGGGCAACCTGCTGGTCCTGAGCTGCGGAGCAGTCTGGATGGCCCTCTGGCTGCACTCCTCGGCGCGAGTCGTTCTCATGGAGTCTGTTCTGCCCTTTCTACCCGGAGATGCGCTCAAGGTGATGGCTGCCGCAGTGCTGGCCGCGGGATGGATGCGCCTGCGCCGCCGCAACGCTTAAGCAATGAAGCATCGCAGTATAATGAAAGTACATCTGCGATCAGACAATTTATGAAGGGTGCGGGCTTTTGTCCGTACATTTGCGGTGTACAGGCGCCGTTTGTGGACGCCCTCTTTCTCCGAAAGGTTTCTTCACTTTGAGCATTCAGCAACCAGCATCGCCCAGCGCAGAAGCCCTGCGCGAAATCTCCATCGCCCACAGCCCCGACTCCGATGACGCTTTCATGTTCTATGGCCTGGCCACCAACAAGGTCCGCGTCCCCGGCTACAAGTTTACGCACACCCTCTGCGACATCGAGACGCTGAATCGCCGCGCCCTCGACGAGGCCTTTTTCGACGTTACCGCGATCAGCTTCCACGCCTATCCGCTGCTGCAGGACAAGTACGCATTGATGGGCTGCGGCGGCAGCGTGGGCGAGGGCTATGGCCCGATGGTTGTCTCTAGCAAGGCACTTGCGCCGGAAGACCTGAGCCGCATTAAGATCGCGATTCCCGGAACCCTGACCACGGCTTGCCTGGCTCTTAAGATATTCAATCCAGAACTGAAGACCGAAGTCGTTCCCTTCGACAAGATCATTCCCGCCATCCAAGCCGGTGACTTCGAGGCCGGGCTGATTATTCACGAAGGCCAGTTGACCTACTCGGCTAGCGGCTTGCACAAGGTGATTGATCTCGGCATCTGGTGGCGCGAGACAACCGGCCTGGTGCTGCCTCTGGGCGGTAACGCTGTTCGCCGATCACTGGGCGCGGAAGCCATGCGCATCGCTACCAAGGCTGTGAAGGACAGCATTCAGCACGGACTGGATCACCGTGAGCAGGCTCTGGAATACGCGATGCAATTTGCCCGCGATCTCGACGCGCGGCTCGCTAATCGCTTTGTCAGCATGTACGTGAACGAGCGCACGTTGGACTACGGTCCCGACGGCCGCGAGGCCATCCGCAAGCTGCTCGACCTGGGCTATGAGCGCGGCATCATCACCGTCAAGCCGCAGGTTGAGTTCATCGATTAAAGCACGTTTTCAATTGTGCGAGCTATCAAGCTCTGGGTGCCCCAGGTCCGGATTTTCGGACCTGGGAAAGCACTCCCGCTACAGAAACGCAGTCCTATTTTGTATTGGGGATCGAAGCAGGATTCAGCCGCGCAATCCGCCCTTTCGGCCCCACGACAAAGGGCAGCGAGAGAGCATTCCAGTCACCGTCGTCGAGCGGCTGCCAGTTCTTGCCATCGTCGCGGCTGATATCCGAGCCGTTGGTGCCAACCGTGATCCAGGCTTTGAGCAATTCGCTCCACTGGACGGAAGAGCGGTAGCCGTGCGGCGGGGTGGCGGAGGCGGTCCAATGTCTGCCGCTGTTTTCCGACCAAGCGGCGGTCCCGTCACTGGCTTCCGGTTTGGTATAGTCGCCGCCAACTGCAACGAACTGCCAATTTGATAGATAGGTTCCTCCTCCGCCTTTGAAGAAGACCTCCGTGACAGGCATGTGCGAATCGCGGTAGCTTAACGCAAATATTCCAGCCCCTTCACCTTTTGGAAACGATGGAATGATTGATCCTCTCCATTGTGAGTTCTTCTTACATGAATCACATCCAAGGAATATTCGCGCGCCAGATGGACTTCCGGTTCCGAATGCAATGTAGTCGTCAACCCAATCGGCCAACAGGGAAGAATTACTCGCGGCGAAGGCTCCCTCTTTCGCGTTGCTCTTTAACCCGCCATCTTTTTCTCTGCTCCAACTCTTACCGCCGTCCGCAGAACTGGACAAATAAAATTTCTCATTGACCGGATCGCCAAGAATCATGAGGTTGTCCTGGTCTGCAACACTGATTGCATCCCAGAAACCGTCCTTGTCAGGGTTCTTGAGCAGCAACACCCACGTCAAGCATCCATCCTTCGTCTTATACAACCGGCTCAAGTCACCTGGCCCCGAAGCCATCACTATCGCCGTCTTCACATCCCAAGCCTGCACGCCGCGAAAGTCCAGCTTCGCTCCGTCTTTGTCTCCGTCGGGTATCGCGCATTGCGTCCAGTGCGCCCCGCCGTCGGTGGTGCGCAAAACAGTTCCGCCTGTTCCGCTGGCCCAGGCCACCGTTCCATCTACCGAATAGATTCCACGCAGGCCGGCAGTGGTTCCTGAGTCTTCCATCGTCCAGACGGGCGCTTGCGCGACGGGCGGGGCAGATTGAGCGTAGAAGGGCAGGGAAGCGGCGGAAAGCAGCGTTGGCAGCACAAAAATTCTCATGGACCGAAGTATAGAACGTGAATGGTCCAGTCTCGATTGTTGGGAGCTAATGCATTGGTAGTGAATCGTGGGTAGATGCGGGCGAGGACGCCCGCACGACAGCCGATCTGGAGATCGGCGTTACATTGCGGTCATTGCAAATTCACAGCGTCTGGGCAGAGTTTTCTATTCCCTATTGCCTGTTCCCTAGTCCCTAGCCCCTAGTCCCTGCTCTCAATCGAATACCACCGTCTTATTCCCGTAGCAGAGAATCCGCCGGTCGAGGTGCCAGCGGACGGCCCGCGAGAGGACAATGCGCTCCAGGTCGCGCCCTCGGGCGACGAGGTCTTCTACCTGGTCGCGGTGCGAGATGCGGGCCACGTCCTGCTCGATGATCGGTCCATCGTCCAACACTTCAGTGACGTAATGGCTGGTTGCGCCGATCAGCTTTACGCCGCGCGCGTGTGCTGCGTGATACGGGCGCGCGCCGGTGAAGGCGGGCAGAAACGAGTGGTGCACGTTGATGATCGACGAAGGGTAGCGGGTAACAAACTCCGGCGAAAGGATTTGCATATAGCGGGCCAGTACCACCAGTTCAATTCCGTGCTGGTAGAGGATTTCCAACTGCTGCTGCTCGGCATCGGCCCGCGTTGCAGCCGTGACGGGAACGTGCTCGAAAGGAATGCCGTAAAACCCAGCCAGTGGCTCGACCTCGCGATGGTTGGAGACGATGACGGGAATCTCGCAATGCAACTCCCCGGAGCGCCAGCGATGCAAGAGGTCAGCCATGCAGTGCAGATACTGCGAGCAGAAGAGCGCCACGCGCGGACGCTGCGCCGTCGAGCTGATCTGCCAGCGCATCTTCAACTCGGCGGCCAGTGGCGCGAAGGCTCGCCTGAAATCTTCCAGGTCGAAGGGTTGTGGCACACCCTCCAGATCTACGGAAGAGCTGCTGTCCGCAGAGCCACGGCCAGGGCGACTCCACTCCACGCGCATGAAAAACAGGCCAAGTTCGTGGTCCTGGTGCTGGTCCGCATGGAGGATATTTGCGCCCTGCTCGTAGAGCAGCGTAGAGACGCGCGCTACCAGTCCCTTCCGGTCTGGGCAATCAATGAGCAAAACCGCCGAGTCTTTCATTCTTAAAACAGCTTAAGGCATTCGGGGAGCAGGCGTGGTGTCAACATCTGTAGTCTGTCCATGCGCCTGGGCATGGGGTACTTTCGGATGCACCCTCTTCCGAACTCCTTTGCGCGGAATCCACGCAATCCGCGTTAAAATAAGTGCAACCAAATGACCCAGAGTCCCTCAGCTGCTGTCGGCCAGCCAGTCCGCACACCACGGGAGCCGGGATCGCGGGCGGCGGACGGCGCGGCTGTTTCAGTGGCCGGCGTTTCCAATCCCCTGCTCAAAGTTACCGGCCTCAAAAAGTCTTATCAGACGGCCCGCGGAAATCTCACTCTTTTTGAAAATCTTAATCTCGTGATGCAGCGCGGAGAGATGGTGGCCATCGTCGGCCGCTCTGGCGCAGGAAAAAGCACGCTTTTGCACATTCTCGGCGCGCTTGATACTCCCTCTGCCGGAACTGTATACTGCGCCTCAACCAATGTGGCCCAACTCAGTTCCAGGGAGGCAGCGGCCTTTCGCAACCGTGCAGTTGGCTACGTCTGGCAGTTTCATTACTTGTTGCCGGAGTTTACCGCTCTTGAAAACGTCGCCATGCCGCTCTTGGCCGGCGGCGGGCGAAAATCCGAGGCGTTAGCAACGGCAGCCAAGTGGTTGCAGGAGGTGGGTTTAGAAGATCGGGCCGCGCACCGTCCCGGCGAGCTTTCCGGCGGTGAACAGCAACGCGTGGCTCTGGCGCGGGCCTTGGTCAACAGCCCGCAACTGCTGTTGGCCGATGAGCCGACCGGCGATCTGGACGAGGTGACGGCGGCAATGGTTTTTGAATTGATTGAACGGCTGCACCGGAGTCATGGGCTGACCTCGATTCTGGTGACGCACAACCTGGAACTGGCCGCGCGCTGTACGCGGGCTTTGCGGCTGGAGGGCGGGAAGCTGGTCCAACTGGACTAACTCCCAAAGTGAAACCCCCGAAGGGGGTGCGGAATAAAGCACCATTCCGTGCGGCATTAGAGTCTGATACAGTAGGCGGACTGAATGAGTTTTCTTTCATTCAGTCTGCATGGCCAGCATGGACGCCAACAGCGGGTTGGGAAAATGGAAATGCGGACTAAACTCAGTTCGCAGACCATTCGAGACGGCTGATCCAGTGCAAGGGGGGAATTTCCCCGAATCGCTGGCGGCGAAGTTCAAAAAGGGCGCAGGCAGGCAGGCGAAAATCCGGAGAGATGAACCGGAAGAACCTTCCAGCCGATAACCTGTAAAAAGGGGGAGCAAATGTTCGAACGCTATACGGAGAAGGCGCGGCGCGTAATCTTTTTCGCGCGGTATGAGGCCAGTCAGTTCGGCTCACCCTATATCGAAACCGAGCACCTGTTGCTCGGGCTGTTGCGGGAGGACAAGGCGCTCACAAATCGCTTCCTTCGTTCCCACGCATCGGTGGATTCGATTCGCAAGCAGATTGAAGCGCACACCACGATTCGCGAGAAGGTTTCTACCTCGGTGGACCTGCCGCTCTCGAATGAATGCAAGCGTGTGCTAGCCTATGCGGCGGAAGAAGCCGAGCGGCTGGGCCACAAACACATTGGCACTGAGCACCTGCTCCTTGGCCTCTTGCGCGAAGAAAAATGCTTTGCCGCGGAGATCTTGCAGGAGCGCGGCCTCAAGCTCGCGCAGATTCGCGAAGAGCTGGCGCGCGTAACGCAGGAGAAGGCTCCGCAACAGCAGCGGCAGCGCGAGTCGAGCCTGCTGGCCGAGTTTAGCCGTGACCTGACACAGGCTGCGATGGATGGGCAGTTGGATCCGCTCGTCGGCCGCGATGGCGAACTGGAGCGCGTGGTGCAGATTCTCTGCCGCCGCACAAAAAACAATCCTGTATTGATCGGTGAGCCCGGCGTAGGCAAGACAGCAATTGTGGAAGGCCTCGCGCAGCGCATCGCCGACGGAGAGGTGCCCAGTTTCCTGGCCGACAAGCGCGTGTTAGGACTTGACCTCTCGCTGATCGTCGCCGGCACCAAATACCGCGGCCAGTTTGAAGAGCGGTTGAAGACCATCATGAAGGAACTGATGGAGAATCAGAACTCCATTGTCTTTATCGACGAGTTGCACACCCTGGTGGGCGCGGGTTCGGCGGAGGGTTCGCTCGACGCCGCCAACATTCTGAAGCCTGCGCTCTCTCGCGGCGAGATTCAGTGCATCGGCGCAACCACGCCGGGCGAGTTCCGCAAATCCATTGAGAAGGATCGCTCCCTCGAACGGCGTTTTCAGGCCGTCAAGGTGCCGCCGCCGAATGAGGCCGATGCCATCAAGATCATCATGGGCATCAAGGACCGCTATGAAAAATTCCATGCGGTCAGCTACACGGATGATGCCGTTGAATTCGCGGTCTCGCACTCCAACCGCTACATCCCCGACCGCTTCCTGCCGGACAAAGCCATCGATCTGATCGACGAAGCCGGAGCGCGCGTCAAGCTGCGTCAGACCTCGCTGCCGGAAGAGATCACCGAGGTGCAGAAGCGTATCAAGTTCATTGTGCATCGCATGGATTCGGCGATTGCGAATCATGAATTTGAGAAGGCCCGCTTCTACTCCGACGAAGAGCGCAAGGAGCGCGAGAACCTGCGTGCTCTGCGCGACAAATATCACCTCGATGACTCGGCCGCAGGTATTGTGGGCCGCGAAGATATCGAAGATGTTGTCAGCCGCTGGACCGGCGTTCCAGTTACCAGCATCAAGGAAGAAGAGACACAGAAGCTGCTGCGCGTGGAAGAGGAACTGCACAAGCGCGTGATCTCGCAAGAGAAGGCCATCAGCGCCTTGGCGCGTGCCATTCGCCGCTCCCGTGCCGGTCTCAAATCCCCGCATCGGCCTATCGGCTCTTTTCTTTTCCTTGGACCGACAGGCGTGGGAAAGACAGAAATGGCGCGGACTCTGGCCCAATTCCTCTTCGGGTCAGACAAGGCGCTCATCCGCTTCGATATGTCGGAGTTCATGGAAAAGCACTCCGTTTCCAAGCTCATCGGTTCGCCTCCGGGATACGTGGGCTATGAGGAAGGCGGCCAGTTGACCGAGCGGGTCCGCCGTTCGCCCTACTGCGTTGTGCTGCTGGATGAGGTGGAGAAGGCGCACCCGGATGTCTTCAATCTCCTTTTGCAGGTTTTTGAGGATGGACAGTTGACCGATGGGCTTGGCAATACGGTTGACTTCAAGAACGTAATCATCATCATGACCTCGAATATCGGCGCGCGCCACTTGATGAAGAAGCAGGGACTCGGCTTCCAGAGCGATCGTGACGACCTGGTAATGGAGAAGATCGAGGAGCTGGTCAAGCAAGAAGTCAAGAAGACCTTCAACCCCGAGTTCCTCAACCGTCTCGACGAGGTCATCTTGTTCCAGTCGCTCTCTGACGGGGATCTGATCCAGATCGTTGAGCTGCTGGTACAGAGCTTGAATACCAATCTTGCGCAGAAGTCCATCACGATCTCGGTCACTGAGGATGCCAAGAAGTGGATTCTCGACAAGACGATGGTGGATCGTAGCTATGGAGCGCGTCCGTTGCGCCGTGCGCTGCAACGCTATGTGGAAGACCCATTGTCTGAGGCGCTGATCGCTGGCAAGATCACTGCGAGGCCGGCGTTCCTCGAGGTCTATCTCGACGCCAATCAGTTGTTCTATCGACCGGTCAGTGCCGATGAAACTGCTGAAGAGAAGGCCGCTGGCATTCTGCTCTTCAGCAACTAAGCGTTCAACTATTTGCAGGGAAAAACCAGGCAGGCTCGCATTGTGTGAGCCTGCCTGGTTTTTTTGAAGGGTATCTTGATCAGGAAAGAGTTATTCGTCGTCGGTGATCTTTTGCCACGCGCCGGTCTGATGAGGCAGGCCTGAGCCGGAAAGATCAATCTTTGTACGGGGCAGCACAACCAGATCAACGCGGCGATTTTGCGCGCGGCCATCGGCCGTATCGTTCGAAGCCACCGGATGATACTCCGCGTAACCGGCTGCCGAGATGCGGTCGGGCGGAATGGTTTTTAGGTCCAGAAAGATGCGCGCGATGCGCGTGGCTCGAGCCGAAGAAAGCTCCCAGTTGGAATCGAATTCAGCGGTATGAATAGGCACGTTGTCGGTGTGGCCCTCAATGCGCAGATCGTAGGGAGTGCGGCCCAGCGATGCCGCAACCTGCTTGAGCGTGGGCAGGGTCTCCGGCTTGGGCGTCGCTGATCCGGAGGCAAAGAATCCCGCCTCGCGCAGGCTGATCACCAGACCGTCGCGGCCCATCTTGATCGAGACCGTATGTTGGGCGATCTGATCGGAGAGTGTCTGTTCCAATTCGCGGCGCACATGATCCAGATCTTCCTTGACCTTTGCTGGCGCCAGCACATCCTCGCCCATCACAATGTTCATCGGGATTACCGGTTTGTCCGCGCTGGTGCTGCCGTTGGCGTTGATCGGCACACGCGAGGCATCGGCAAAAATCCCCAGGGATTTGAAAGCTGTGTCGATGGCTTCGGAGACCTCGGTCTGCTTTTTCTGGTCGGCTTTGGAGGCGGCGTAGAGGACAACAAATAAAGCGAAGAGCAATGTGATGAAATCGGCGTAGGAGATCAGCCAACGGTCGTGGCTTACGTTCCCTTTGCGGTTGTTCGGCTTCATGCGGCGCGCTCCTGCTGCTCCTGATCGGCCTTATCCAGGAAGCCGGCCAACTTCACTTCCAGCATGCGGGGGTTGATGCCTTCGAGGATAGATACAACTCCCTCCAGCACCATCTCGCGGCGCTGGTGCTCCTCGCGAAGGCGGATGCGCATCTTGCCAGCAAAGGGAAGAAAAAAAAGATTGGCGGCGCCGACGCCGTAGATAGTTGCCACAAAGGCGACAGCGATGCCTTTGCCGACCTCCTGCATGTTATCCAGATGGTGCATCACCTGAATTAGTCCCAGTACCGCGCCGAGAATGCCAATGGTAGGCGAGAACCCTCCAGCCGACTCGAAGACTGCTGGAAGCTGATCTTCACCCTCCATGCTGGAGTCCAGGCTGACGCGCATGATCTTGCGCAATTCGGCAGGCTCGGTTCCATCCACGGCCAGCATGACCGACTGTTTAAGGAATGGGTCCTGAATGGATTGCAGATCGGCATCGAGCGAGACCACGCCGTTGCGCCGGGCCTTGTTGGCAAAGGAGATCAGCGTGCGGATCATTTGCATATTCTGCTTGCGGGGCGCGGCAAAGACATGGGCCAGTCTTCCAAAAGCTGCAAAGACCGTGGTCAACGGGAACTGCAGCAGGACTGCGCCCATGGTTCCGCCAAAGACGATCAGGAAGGCGGTTGGCTGCAGAATCTGCCCCAGATTGCCGCCTTCGATCAGCAATCCGGCGATGATGCCGGCCAACGCCAGTGCGACTCCGCCGATGCTTGCCTTATCCATGAACTGCTCCTTGCGCCGCGGGCGCTGATGTGCCCGTCCGCTCCATTGATGTTGTGGTTATCGGCTGCCGCCCGGGTCACGCCGTTGCGGGGTACTGGGCTTATCAGCCACATCCAGGCTGGTAATCGAAGCTACCGGCTGCAAATCTCCATACGAAGGCAGGCGGCGCGAGACCGTGGCCAGCAAGCGGGCGCGGTAAGCAATCACTCGCTCCGTTACCTCGGCGCAGTCTTCGCGCACAATCAGCTTCTCTCCGGTAATCAGCGTCAGCATGGTATCCGGCGCAGACTCAGCTGTCTTGATCAGATCGCTGTTGAGCATCATCACGTTTCCATTGAGCTTGGTAAGTTCGATCATGGCCTCCGGCTCCTTGCAATAGGTATCGGCGGAAAGCGGCAAAAAATGAAATAATCTACGATTCAGTGCGGTGCAGTGTCCTGAATGGGACAGATTCGGGCGGGGGTAAAGTTCAGTTGCGGGAGGCCGAAGAATGGGCCAGATGCAGCAGCAATACCCGGCGGTAGCAGCCCACAGAGATGGAGAAAAATGGGCGCGGCAGACGGGCAAACGCCGCAATTCCATGCATCCCAATTAAGGAGAATCCCATGTCCCTGGGTATTCTGAACAACCTCTCTGCCGTTTACGCAGAGAATAACCTGAACAACACCAACAATAGTCTGCAAAACGTATTGCAGCAGTTGTCTTCTGGTTCGCGCATCAACTCCGGCGCGGACGATCCCGCCGGCCTCTCGCTGGTCAATGGCCTCCAAGCCAACCAGGATGCGCTCACCCAGTCGGTAACCAATGCATCTGAGGGTTCGGGCCTTTTAAAAGTCGCCGATGGCGCCCTCTCGCAAGTGACGAGCCTGCTTGACCGTGCCGTGACGCTGGCCACCGAGTCCGCGAACGGCACCCTAAACACCTCCCAGGATGCCGCGGCAAACCAGGAGTATCAGTCGATTCTCTCCGAGATCAACAACATCGGATCAACAACCACGTACAACCAGAATCAGGTCTTCACCGGCACAGCCGCCGGAGTGGGCATCTACACCGGCGACTCCTCGACGCAGAGCGCATCGCTCGACGATCTGTTCTTCGCCAAGCTCAGTTCCACCGATGTAGGCGATTACGGCGGCACGGTGCAGCAGAGCAGCAGCGGCGAGTTCTACGATCTGTCCAAGGACGCGGGCGGCGCAGTTTCCGCCGGGGCGAATGAGACGACCGACGCGGTATCCGGCGCCTTCAAGTTCACCATCACCAACCCGGACGCCACTACCAGCACCATCACCACAACCAACGCCACCAATATCGCAGGGGTGATCGCGGAGATCAACCAGGATGGCATCCCCGGCGTAACGGCCAGCTTTACCACGGCGGCAACGGTCGGAGATGGTGGTGTCGCAGCCGGCGACACCGGCATCCTGCTCACTAACACCAACGCCAACGTTGCCATTACGACAACGTATAAGGACACAACGACCACCATCGCCGCCGCCGCCTTCGCCAGCACTGCGGCCACCGAGACCATCCAATATGTAGCCAATGCGGCCGGCGATACCACCGCCAACCTGTCGCTCACCGACCTGACCAACCAGAATAATGCCGAGACCGCGCTGACCCAGATCAATGGAGCCATCGCCGACGTTGCGGCCCAGGACGGCTATATCGGCGCGCAGATCAACACGCTGAACTCGGTGAGTTCCGTCGTCACTACGCAGCAGGAGAACATCGTTGGCGCGCAGAACGCAGTCCAGGCCACCGATTATGCTTCTGCAACCAGCAACCTCTCAAAGTACGAGATCCTGAGCCAGACCGGCATCTCTGCCCTGGCCCAGGCCAACAGCCTGCAGCAGGAAGTCACCAAGCTGCTCCAGTAAGACGCAGCTTCAACCCGAAGCAGAGGAGGGCGTCCAACCTGGCGCCCTTCTTTGTGTCATAGCCGGGCATCGACTCAGCGCAATTTTAAGTCTTTTTTAATGTGGTGGACCCACTGTTGGTTCACCGGCTGCTTTCATGCAGCAGGGAGGGTGTCATGGGCACAGTTGGCCTGAGCTTCGGATCGCCGACCAGCGGGACGGGCTTTGATGTGAGCACCACCGTGGCTTCGATCGTCGCTAATCTTCAGAACGTCGAAACACCCTGGAAGACGCAGGTGAGCACGCTCGAAAGTCAGGACACGGCGCTGTCGAGTCTCGGCACCCTGTTCTCGAATCTCTCCAACGACATAAGCTCGCTGACGGACTTTCAAGGCATTCTCTCGGAGAAGACCGGCTCCAGCTCCAATACGAATATTCTTGAATTGACGGCGGCGAACTCTTCCGCAACAGCGGGGACACATACGGTTGTTGTTACGTCACTGGCGCAGACCTCCAGTGGCTATCTGACGCCCATCACCAGCGCCTCTGATACTCTGGCTGGTTCACTGACGATCCAGGTCGGCTCTGCTACTGCGCAGACGGTTACAGTAGGCTCATCCAGCAATACCCTCTCCGGCCTGGCGGCGGCGATCAATTCAGCAGGTATCGGAGTTACGGCCAGCGTGCTAACCGATGCATCCGGGTCTCGCTTGAGTTTGGTTTCAGGCACATCGGGCGCCGGCGGAGACCTTACCATCACCTCTTCCATCACCGACGCCAGCAACAGCAATGCGGCCCTCAGTTACACCAACTCCACCACGGGCGCGAATGCGCAATTGACCGTGGACGGCGTCAACCTGACCAGCGCTTCAAACACCGTCGCCAATCTGATACCGGGCGTGACCTTTCAACTGCTCTCGAACGCCCCCGGGACGCAAGTACAGGTGGTGATCGGTAACGACAACACCGGCGTCGAAAGCAGCCTGAGCGCCTTTGTCTCTGACTACAACGCGTTGATCAGTTCGATCAACGCGGAGCAGACGAACAATGGTTCCGGCACTGCCGAGCCTTTGTATGGCTCGCCCACATTATCGCTCTTGCAACAGCAGTTGCTGGGCGGCCTGATTTCACAGAATCCCAACGGCTACCTGGATGGAATTACCAACTCCAGCGATGCGCTTTCGGGTTCCATCACCATTCAAGTTGGCTCGGGTACTGCGCATACCGTCAATGTTCCTTCGGGCACTGGCGATACGCTTTCCGGCCTGGCTTCCGCGATTAACACCGCAAGCATAGGTGTGACGGCCAACCTGGTGAACATCGGAGGCCAGACACAATTGGTGCTGGTCTCAGGAACCGCAGGTTCCAGTGGCGCACTGACTGTTACCTCCGCGATCACCGACACCGCGACCAGCAAGGCCCTCAATTACAACAATGTTGGCTCGGATATTACAGGACTCACCAGTCTGGGCATCAGCGTAAACAACGACGGATCACTGACATTCGATAGTACTTCGCTTGACTCAGTTCTGAATTCCGATTACAGCGGGGTTGTCGGCTTTTTTCAGGATGCCAATAGCTGGGGTGCGACTTTTTCCAATATCCTGACCAACGCCGGCACCAGTACGCCATCGGGAATTCTAGCGCTGGCGCAGACCTCAAATAGTAATGTCGAATCGACGCTTAACGCCGATATTACCAAAGAGAGCAGCATCATCTCTGCGGAGCAGGCCAGCTTGACTGCGGAACTGACCAGCGCTGACGAGATTTTGCAGGCGCTGCCTGCTCAGCTAAACCAGGCCAACGAGCTGTACTCTGCGCTTACAGGTTTTAACCAGAACCCCACAGGTTAGGGGCCGAAGCGGCCGGAAGTTGCAATAGCACAACAGCAAATAGCTGCAGACCAAGGAGCCGATCAGGATGTCAAGCTATCAGGAGCACGCACTCGAAGGAGCTTCGGCGGTCGAGCTAGTGGTCGCTCTCTACGACGGGATTCTCCGTTTTCTCCATTCGGCCATTGAGGCTGTCGAGCGCGGCGACCAGGCAGGGCGGCGGGTTGCTGTCAAGCGCGCCCTGGATATTATCATCCACCTCCAGGCGCGCCTGCGCATGGATGTGGGCGGTCGTCCGGCCCAAGTCCTGAGTGAGTTTTATGCATCGGTCTTTGCGCAGATTCTGCAGGCTTCGCAGTCGGCTTCCAAGACGAAGTTCGAGCACGCGATTGATTGTGTGCGCAATGTCCGCGATGCCTGGCGTCAGGTGGCGAGGGATCCGGAGGCCAATCCGGTTCCGTCCAGGGGGCTTGTACCAGCCTCTGCCCGCCGACAGGCAGGCTTTGAGGCAATTGATTCAGGCGCAGAGGTCGGCGCGGGCTCACGCTGGACTGCCTGACATGAAGCTGGACTGCCTGACATGAAATTGATAAACTGTCGGCTATCCTGAAAAACTGCTGAAAGTGATTTGAGCTTAACCGGCAACCGTAAGCTCTTCTTCCAGCTGCTGCTTGCGTTCTAGGTTCGCATAGTAGCCGTCGGCGGCAAGTAGCTCCTCGTGCCGTCCCAACTCCACAATCCTGCCTCCTTCAAGCACCGCAATCTGATCCGCGCCGCGCACCGTTGAGACACGGTGCGAGATGAGGATCGTGGTTGAAGCCGCAGTGTAGCTGCCGAGGCCTCCAAGAATTCGTTCCTCAGTGTAGGTATCCACGCTGGCCAGCGCGTCATCGAGAATCAGGATCGACGGCTTACGCAGAAGCGCCCTCGCAATTGCTGTCCGCTGCTTCTGGCCGCCAGAGAGGGTGAGTCCGCGCTCACCGACCATCGTTTCGAAGCCTTGCGGAAATTCTTCGAATTCCTTGCGGATATGCGCGGCAGTCGCTGCATCGAGCATGGCCTCCGTCTCTGCCTGGGGCTCGCCAAAGGTGAGGTTCTCCCGGATTGTTTCGCTGAACAAAAATGTCTCTTGCGGCACCATGCCGATATTGCCGCGCAACACTGCCAACGGATACTCGCGCACCGGGCGGTCATCTATCAGCAACGATCCCGCCGGCGCCTCATAGATGCGTGCAATCAGCTTGACCAGCGTGGATTTCCCCGAGCCGGTGGGTCCGACGATGGCAAGCGTTGAGCCGGCTCGGATGGTGAGGGAGATGTTGTGGAGGACCGATGTATCGCCGTAGCTGAAATTCAAGTCGCGGAACTCTATCTCACCGCGCAGTTTTGCATCGGAAGGGACCGCTTGATCGGCGAGAGAGTCATCGATGCCCGGTTTTACCTCCAGCAATTCGACGATGCGCTTCATGGAAGCCGTGCCACGCTGGAAGAGGTTGACGACCCAGCCGACGGCGATAATCGGCCAGATGAGCAGGATCATGTAGGTATTGAAGGCGACGAAATCACCGATGGTGATGCGATGCGCCAGAACCTGGTGGCCGCCGACCAGCAGCGTGATGATCATGGAGATGCCGAGGACGAGTTCGAGCGTAGGCCACAACATGCCCATCAATTGGACCAGCCTGAGCGCGCGGGCGATGTACTCGCGGTTGAGGCGCTCGAAGAGGTTGATCTCGGATTCCTCGCGGGCAAAGGCGCGGATGAGGCGCGCGCCGGAGAAGTTCTCCTGCGCCTGTGCGGAGATGTCGGAGAAGCTGGCCTGGATGCGCTCGAAGCGGTCATGAATGCGATGGCCGAAGTACTGCACCAGGATCGACGCGAGCGGCATGGGCGCGAGCGCAACGAGGGTGAGCCAGGGGCTGATGCGCAGCACATAAACCAGCGCGGCCACGGTGAAAAAGATGGTGTTGGCGCTGTACATCAGCGCCGGGCCGAGCAGGTTGCGCACGGCATTGAGATCGTTGGTGAGGCGGGCCATCACGTCGCCGGTGCGATAGCGCTGATAGAAATCCGCGTCCTGGCGCTCGAGGTTGCGGAAGAGGTCGTTGCGCAGGTCGAACTCGATTTCGCGGGAGATGCCGATGAGAATCCAGCGCTGGGCGTAGAGAAAGATGCCTTTGACCAGCGCGATGAGGACCAGCAGGCCGGCGAAGATGAGGATCTGGCGGCGGGTGACGCCGTGCTTCATCTCGTCGATGGCGTATTTGATGACCTGGGGAAACTGCACCGAGACGATGTTGGTGCCAATGCAGCAGAGCGTGCCCCACAGGTATCCCCAGCGGTAGCGGCGCATGTAACTGAAGAGCGGGCGGAGATCGCGGAGCATGGTTTTATTGTACGGGGAAGGGCGCGCAGCCGCTAAGGATTTCAGGTGGCGGCGCAGTTTGGAATCCCATTCCCGCAGAGTCGAAATACTGCATTTGCGCTTGCCGCAGGCGGCTTCAATCCGGGCCTAAAAGCGGCGCGCTATTTGGGCCAGCTTTCAGGGGACTGAACCGGCTCCTGCTTCCTCCGCCAGACCGATTTGCCGGCAGAATCGCACAGTTTCTGTGTTTCTGTGCTCTGCATATATGCCCAGCAAAACAGCGATTTTGTGGGGTTGCGGGAGGAGTTTCTTGAAGGGGAAGGCGAATGATGGAAGAATCTCCGCGCCGGCGCGGAGATATTTTGCGGGTTTGTCGTTGCCAGCGCGGAGTAAAAAGTGAAAAACAACCCGAAAACAGGCTGTTTTTGGTGTAAAAACGCATGTTGTATACGTTTACATAGATCTGTTTTTGCGCCCGATTGGCGGGCTACCCGGCGCAAGGCCGGCGGCTAAAGCCGGGCTGGTTGAAGTCGTTTGTCAGAGGCCTGAAGGCCTCTGCTCCCTCCGTCCGCCTGCCGTGGAGTTGGCGACCTTCGGCGGGTCGGGCTGGAGGGCGTACTCTTCCGACCTTCGATAGAAAAATCGAAGCATGGGCATCCGGCTGCATTTGAGTGGAGTGGAGAGAATGGCCCGGGCCTGAAGGCCGGATCGAAAGAGCGCCTGATTCAGGGGCCTGAAGGCCCCTGCTCCCTCCAGTCACCTGCTACCTGCGGTGGTGCAGGCTTCGTTTTATAGGGCTGGGCGGGTTCGTGCTTTCCCGGGCCCAGGTCCCCAAAATGCAGGGGATGTTGGGCAGCAGCGGTGGGCGGGGAACGCCGTCCCTACGGGACTCCAGATGAGTTGTTGAGTTTGCTTCCCACGCTGAAGCGCGGGGCTAATGACCACTGCGCCTATGGCGCGGGTGCCGGCAGTGCGGCGGGCTGGCTTCGCTGTGGAGTGTTGGGTCTGTGCTTTCCCAGGTCCCCAAAAGCAAGGGACCTGGGGCACCCATTTTCTGCTGGGTCGATCCTCACCGCCGGTCGGATTTGGGTTCGTGCTTTCCCACCCATTCACGATAAGACTGTGAATGGATGGGGCACCCAGAGCTTAGTGGCGGATTGAGAGTGGGGCACCCGGCTGTCAGCCGTTCTTACCATGTAGCTCAATGATTCCGGCTTCATACTCTTCGAGAAGAGCAATGTGCAAGTCAGTAGGGAGCGGCGCTTCGGAGAAGTATTTATTCGCAGAGAACTCGGTCTCTGCTCGTCTTGTGATCTGGAAAGGCGCTATCCCCCACTTCCGTGACAATGGGTCGTGTCCAACCTTCCAATCTAAGGGTTCATAGCGGATAGTATCATTCCAGATTTCAGTCAGAGCGTCACTGGTTTTTTGGGCGATTCGATCCAAGAGTGGGCTTACGTTTAGGATTGGCGCTTCGCTATAGAAGGTCAAATCGCTCACATAGCCATATCTCCTAATCATTCCAGGTTCGTAGGCTAGGTTGAACTTCTCTTTACCCCACATGAGGAATTCTTCCAAAAGAGCCTTGGATTCGTTCGTCGAAGAAGTCGTCTCAAGAACCAGAATGTTCTGCCAAATCACAAACTTTGATATGACTCGCTTTCCAGATCGCCCCTCCAGGAACTCTACTCCCTTTGATAGGTCATGCTCTTCAAAGGTCTGCGGTGATTTTTGAAAGCGATAGTACTTTGCTACTTCCCGCACGAGGTCCGGGAAGCAAATGCCGCCTTTCGGGGCAAGATCATATGGTTCGATAAACGCCAGTACCCTAGCGAGCACTACTGCCGACAGACGCAAGGTTCTCCTCTCCATTTGCTACGCCACTGGCAGCCATACTCATTGCGCTCACAGGCGTGTTAATCCTCTTTGAAGAATTATCTGCGGCCTCTCGCACCACAACCCGCACACGCGGTTTTGATTCGCGCTGTCTTCGAGCCTCAAAGGCAGAAATAAGGCCCAGTACGAAGACTAATGAACCGCCGGTTACTGTCCAAATAATCACCTCTTGCATGTCTTAGTCCTCCTTTTCTTGCCTCCCCGCGATGTGTGAGAGAACAATGGCGAAAATGAAAAACAATCCCGAAACCCAAAACGCATTATGAAGCAAAGGGTCGTGGAGCAGGGGATCGTCGGGGTGCTTTGCGTGCTCATAAATCTCGTCCAGCAATGGAAACACAAACCATAGTACGGCAACCTCATTGCAAAATGTTTCAGCGACTCTGCACGTTTTTGGGTCGAGCACAAATTTGTGGACCCATTTCAGCGTGGAAACCACACCGAGATTGATAGGAATTCTCCAACGTAGGTAGGCAAGCACGAGCACGACCGCGCCAACCGAGCCGACCATCCAACGGATTTCCACAGGACACCATTATAAGCATATCGGCAAAATTCTCCCATATTTTAGACGTAATCGCTGACGGTTTTGATTCCGCTCTTGGGTACACCAGCGATTTATAAACCCGCTCCCGACCGCCGCAGTTCCTGGCAATTCCGAAGCGGAACGATTCCTAATTGCCAGGGTCGGTGTAATACCGCTTCTAGATTTGATCGACGTAGCAAAAGGTTGCCAAAAACAGAGACCTTACGTTGGTGTGCGGAGGAGGAGGTAGCCGCCGGTTAGGCCGAAGAGGATGTCGGGGGACCAGGCGGCTAAGGCTGCGGGCAAGTAATTTACTTTGCCGAGTCCGCCGAATAAGGCATCCACAGTGAAGTAGGCCAGTGCTATTCCGATAGCGACGGCGATGCCGGTGAGGGAGCCGCTGCGGCCCATCGATAGCGCGAAGGGAATGGCCAAAGTCGCCATGACCAGGCAGACGAGCGGGTAGGCGAGTTTGTGCCATAGCTCGACGCGCAGGCGCATGGTGTCAAAGCCGCTCTGGCTGAGGTCGGTGATGTAGGCGTCGAGCTGGCCGAAGTTCATCTCCTGGGATTGCAGGCTCTCTTTTTTGAAGTAGCCGGGGTCTTCGTGAATCTCGACGAAGGTGGTGTTTTTGAACTCGCTAAACCCGGTGGAGTTGGCTCCATTCATATCGCGCAGCCAGCCGTTCTGGAAGAGCCATGCGCCGGAACCGGAGCCGGTGTCGGCGTTCCCGGAGTCAGCATTCCCCGAGCCAGGATTCCATGTTGCGCGGGCGGCAAAGATGCGGCGCGTGAGCTGGAAGGTGGACGGGTCGAACTCGAAGACGGAGAGGTTGGCGAACTGGTTGGATTCTGAATCGAAGAACTGGTAGTAGAAGATGCGTCCCGGCTCGCCGGGGCGGGGCTGACCGAAGATCCAATCGTGCTCGGGGTGGAGGAAGGTCTGCGGGGGCTTGCCTTTGATGAGGTTGCGCAGCTCCTCCTGCTTGCGGTTGGCCTGGGGCAGATAGAGCTCGTCGAAGAGGAAGAGGCTGACGGCGAGGATGGCGGCGATGGAGACGATGGGAACAACGAGCCGGTAGAGGCTGATGCCGGTGGCCTTCATGGCGATCAGCTCGGAGTTGCGGTTGAGCACGCCGAAGGTAACGAGGACGGCGATGAGCACAGCCAGCGGGGCGATTTGATACAACATGCTGGGCGTGAGGTTGATGAGATACGCGCCGACGATCGAGGGCGCGATGCGATTGCGAATGATGTCGCCGAGCAGTTCAAAGACGGTGAAGACGAGCATCATCAGCACGAAGCCGGTGAGCACGGTGAAGAAGGTGCCGAGAAATTCGCGGACAACGTATTCGTCGAGAATGCGGAGCATGACGCCGCGCGAAGCGGTGCGCTGCGGCCGCTCGGCCCAGGCGCGCCAGCGTTTATACAACCAGGTCAGAGGCGCAGGCAGTGATTTTGCTGTGTTGCCTTCGGAGGAGGTCTGGGGTGGGCGAGAGATCCAACCGGTGATGGCGGCGAGGATGCTGCCGCCGGTGGCCATCTGCCAGAGGAGAAAGATGCCGACGGCGGCGAAGAGCAGGTTGGCGGACCAGACAGCGAGGAAGGCGGGAATCTTTTCCTGACGGCCGAGGGCGATGCCGATATCCGAGAGGACGTAGTAGAAGATGACGAGCAGGATGGTGAAGACCCAGGCGGAGCTTTTGCCGCCGCGGCGCGAGGTGACGCCGAGAGGGACGGCGACCAGCATCAGCACCAGGCAGGCCGCTGGATAGGCGAAGCGCTTGTGCATCTCGATGAGATAGCGGCGGCCGTCTTTGTCGTGGAAATGACCGCTCAGTGTACCCAGCGGCAGCGCGTAGATGGCGGTGTCGAGCCGGCCGAGATGGACATCGTTCTGCTGGCTGAGGACGAAGGGGCGATCGGTGGAAGCGAAGGAGGAGATGTTGTATTGCTGGGCCTGGCCGTTGACGATTTCGTGCTCTGCGCCATTGTTGAGGCGCATGAGCAGTTCCTGCGACTGATCGTTGACGACGAAGGCCGAGGCGGCAGTGGTGATCTTGGGGTTGGCGGGGTCAGTGACATCGGCCATGAAGACCTGCCGCCAGTTGGAAGCGCCGGTTCCGCCGCGCACGTCCTGCACGTAGAGAACGTAGTTGTGAAAATCTTCGTCGAAGACGCGGGGCTGAATCTCGTAGGAGGCCTGCGAAGTGGCCAGCTCCTGCTCCATCTCCAGAATCGCCTGATTGGCGCGTGGAGTGAGATAGAGGGAGTTGACGAGGCCGAGGATGGTTCCGGCGACGGCGACGATGGCGGCGACACGGACGAAATAGCCGATGCCCAGGCCGGAGGCGCGCATCGCGATGACTTCACTATCGGCGGCGAGGCGGCTCAAGCCCAGCAACACGCCTACCAGCACCGCCATGGGAATGGTGACCATGAAGAAATTGGGCAGCGTGAAGAGGAAGATTTCGAAAACGTTGCTGAAGGTGGAACTGTTGCGCACCACCATCTCGAGGATGTGCGGCAGCTCCTTCATGAAGAGGATGAAGGTGAAGAGCGCACAACCGATGAAGGTGTGGGAGAGGATTTCGCCGAGGATGTAACGGGTGAGGATGCGCACAGATTTCTCTACAGCCAGTTTACCGTGCCGGCCCGCGGGGGATTTTATGGCGAATGATTCCGAAAGGCGTTAGTTCGGGCGAGAGGCAGCGAAGCCGTTTGGGGTTTTCCGCCGGGCTTCTCCGATGGCGAGGCGGGTATCTGACAGAGGCTGTCTGTGTGCAGATTGTTCGAGTAACGACGGCCGATCCCACGCGCAGGCAAAACGGTTGCGGCCTGCTTGCTTGGCCTGGTAGAGGGCTGCGTCGGCCAGCTTCATCAGCGAAGCCAGGTCGCTGGAATTTTCGTAATCAGTGGCAATTCCGACACTGACTGAGAGACGAACCGTCTTTTTCCCCAGCGGAAGATCAAGTTTGCGGAATGCGCGGAGGATGCGCTCGGCGGCGACTTGCGCCTGTCCGCTGCTGGCATAGGGGAGCAGGGCGCAAAACTCGTCGCCTCCCCAACGGCAGAGAAACTCCGCCTCGCGCAGGCTGATCTGAAAGGTAGCCGCCGCGGCGCGCAGCGCGGCGTCGCCGGCCGCGTGGCCGAAGGTATCGTTGATTTGCTTGAAGTGGTCGAGGTCGAATAGCAGCAGGGAAACCGGGAGTCCGGTTCGCTCGCAGCCGGAGAATTCGTGGGCGGCAATTTCTTCGAAGGCGCGGCGGTTGTAGAGGCCGGTGAGCGAGTCATGCATGGCCTTGGTCTTCATCTCGCGGTTGAGGCGCTGGGAGACCATCAATGGAAAGACCGTGAAGAAAATACCATTCACCACAATGCTGGCCAGAGTTAGATAGACGGTTCTGGGGCGATTGAAATCGTACTGCGCGGTGAAACTGCCTGCGCGGATAAAGTCGATCAGGACCACGGCCACGCATGCGGCCAGCAGAAGGAATACAGCTGCGCCCAAGAGATCGATGAACTGACGGCGCCCTTCTTCGGCGTGAATCAGCGATTGCGCAATCAGGAGCATCATGGACAGCAGAAAGATGCAATAAACAAAGATCTCCAGGCTCATGTTCGGCAAGATCCATGTGAAGAAGATACAGATTCCCGCAGCCGCAACAGGTGGTCCGGCAACCCAGGGGATTGAGGCCGGACGCCGTTTCAACTCGGTTACGGCGCGATATTCCAGGCTCAGGCAAAGCGCGATCAGGGAGCGCGCGGAAATCTGGAAGATGGCTTGCCCGATCCAAAGCTGAGCGGCGAGGATCGCCCAGCCGGTTCCCAGGCAAAGGCTCGCCGTGCCGACGTAGAGCAGAACCCGGCTCAGGTATTCCGGGTACTCCCTGCGGACGATGAGCATGAGGATGCCGGAGCCATAAGCGAAGATGGCTCCTACCAGCCACAAGGTATGGACGTCGAAACTCATCTTTGTGTTTTCCCTTCGCAACCTGGGTATGGGCGGATGTTCTTACGTTGTCTCTTGCAGAATTATGGCGGTGTAGGGGGATTGCACGGGGGCTTCTGGAACCAAAGTGCTGGGATCTTCGGCGGTGAGAGCCGATTTGGGAAGGTTTGAGAAGGTATGGGTTCCGTTTAGGGAAGACTGCTATCGCGACCAACGGCGTAGGCGCAGGCTGTTGCCCAGCACGCTCACGGAACTGAGGGCCATGGCCGCTGCCGCCAGCCAGGGGCTGAGCAGGATATGGAAAGCGGGGTAAAGCGCGCCTGCGGCCAGAGGAATGCCGAGAAGGTTATAGGCAGCGGCCCAGGCGAGATTTTGGCGCATGATGCGGAGGGTTGCGCGGGAGAGAGCGATGGCCGCTGGGATGGCGGAGGGAGCGGCGCGCAGAAGGAGCACGTCGCCTGCCTCCTGGGCCAGATCGGCTCCTGAACCCATTGCAATGCCGGCGTCGGCCTGGGCCAGCGCGGCGGCGTCGTTGATGCCGTCGCCCACCATCGCCACGCGCAGGCCGCTTTGCTGCAAGGCGCGAATCCGGGCCAGTTTTCCGCCGGGGTCGAGGGTTGCTTCCACTTCGCTGATTCCCGTCTGCGCTGCGATAGGCGCAGCGGCTTCTGCGGAGTCGCCGGTGAGCATCAGCACGCGCAGTCCGGAGTGGCGGAGCATTGCAATAGCCTCCGCGGCATCGGGACGTAGCGCGTCGCGGGCATCGAAGTAGCCGCAGATCGCGCCGTCCAGCGCCATCCAAAGCCGCGTGACGCCGGCAACGGCGGAAGGCGCATCGACAGGAAGCGGGATAAAAAACTCGGCAAAGAGGGCTTCGTTGCCCAGCAGGCAGTCGTATCCCTCGACTTTGCCGGTGAGGCCTCGCCCGGGGATGATCTGCACCTCTTGGGCAGGCGGCCAGGAGAGGTTTCGATTCCGCGCCGCATCGACGATGGCGTGAGCCAGGGGATGGTTGGATTTTTCCTCAGCGGCTGCCGCAAGGCGCAACAGATTGTCATCGCTGTGGCCGTCGAGTGGGTGAAGGCTTTCGAGTACGGGCCTGCCAACGGTCAGCGTGCCGGTCTTGTCGAGAACCACCGCGTCGAGGTGAGCCAGCCGCTCCATCGCCTCGCCGCCTTTGAAGAGGATTCCCATCTGGGCGGCGCGGCCCACGGAGACAGTGAGCGCGGCTGGGACTGCAAGGCCCATCGCGCAGGGGCAGGCGATGACAAGAACTGCGACAGTGTTGGCCAGCGCCATGGGCAGTGAATGAGCAATCAGGAGCCATGCAATCAAGGTGAGCACGGCGAGGGCCAGAACCACCGGCACGAAGATAGCGCTGGCGCGGTCGGCGAGCCGTTCCATTGGCGCGCGCGAACCCTGCGCCTGAGTTACCATGCGGGTAATCTGCGCCAGCACGGTTGCTTCGCCGAGAGATTTTGTTCGGCAGACTACCGCGCCGTCGTAGTTGATGGAGCCGGCCAGTACTTGTCCGCCCGGCTCACGCGGCAGCGGTGTTGCTTCGCCGGTAAGCATGGACTCATCGACCGTGGTGCGGCCTTCGAGGATGGTTGCATCGACCGGGAAGCGCTCGCCGGGGAGCACGGAGATTTTGTCGCCCACAGCGATTTCTTCGAGGGGAACAATGGCTTCAACGCCATCGAGAATACGGCGTGCCGTTGCGGGGCGCAAGCGGGAAAGCGAGTCCAGCGCAGCCAGGGCGCGGCGTTTGGCGCGGGCTTCCAGCCCTTTGCCCAGCAGCAGAAAACCGAGAATCAATAAAACTGCATCAAAGTAAACCTGACGGCCTTGAGCGGGCCAGATGGTTGCGTACGCGGAGTAGAGGAAGGCCACACCGGTACCGAGGCTGACCAGCGTGTTCATGTTGGTTGCGCCGTGGCGCAGGCTCCGCGCCGCGCTGAGATAGATGCCGCGCCCGGCCCAGGCCATCATGATGGCCGTAAGAATCAGCAGCAGCCAGCGGACAATATCCGGAGGGAGAGCATAGAGGCCCGGCAGAAGACGCATCAGCAGGTGATCGAGCGCGCCCATCTCTGTTCCCAATGGCATCGCCAACAGCATGGCGATTGCTCCTGCGATCAATGTGGCCCAGGCCCTGCGTTCCGCGCCCTTATCGGCTGCGCCAGAAGAACTATTCGCCGAGGAATTGCCGAAGCGGGGAAGGACGGCGTCGTAGCCCGATGCGCGAATGGCGTCAACCAACGATTGAGGCGAGGCAATTGCAGGGTCGAACTGCACGCTGGCGCGGTTGGCAATCAGATCGACGTGCGCGGATTGAACACCAGCGGTTGAGCGCAATGCCGCTTCTACATGATGCTGGCAGGAAGCGCAGGTCATGCCCAGCACGGGAAAGGTAAGCGATTCTGTAAGAAGACTGGCCATTTATAGTGATCTACTGGATGAGCCGGGCTGTATAACCAGCCTTAGCCAGCGCGGCCAGCGCTGTTTCCACCGGTGGAGGGTCTTGCAGGGAGCTGAGCCGCGCCGCGCCCACGCGGACCTCATTCACCACCACGCCCTGAGCCGCCGAAAGCGCCTGGCTCACGCGCCGCACACAGGAGCCGCAGTGCATTCCATCAATAAAAAGCGTGAATTCCGCCATTGCGATTCCTCCCATCTATCCGCTATTGCGATTTCTGCCGTCTATATTGGATGATACGCTGCTGCGAAAGATGCACTGCCGGGCAAAGTAGTTGCGGCGGCAGGCGATTCACGCAAAGACGATTGCGTGTAGCTACCTCGGAGGAATATGCAACGAGAGTTTCCGGTGTCACCGCTGTTTGGCGTGGGCGCGGTGATTGTGGACGAGGATTGCGACCTGCCTCGCGTGCTACTCGTCCGGCGCGGGCGCGAGCCGTTGAAAGGCCACTGGTCGCTGCCCGGCGGGTTACTGGAAGTTGGAGAAAGCCTGCCGGACGCAGTTATCCGCGAGGTGAGGGAAGAGACCGGACTTACTGTCGAACCGCTGGAACTTATCGAATTACTCGACCGCATCCACCGGGAAGGCGAGCGGGTCCGTTACCATTATGTGATCGCGGATTATCTTTGCCAGGTGCAGAATCCAGGCGAAGATCTTTCTTTACAGGCCGGTTCTGACGCGGCTGAAGTTTGCTGGGTGGCGCGCGCGGAGTGGACTGGCGATAACTCTTTGCAAATCGATCCAATAACTGTGCGCGTGATAGAAGCTGGCTGGCAGCGAGCTCGGACACTGCAGGCGGAAGGACGATGGAAGGGATGAGAATAGCAAGAAGACTCTTCGAGAGCATTGCCGTGCTGGCGGTGTTGGCGGTGCTGGCCGTTGTGTGGTTTTGCCCGGTGAGCGTGGTTTTTTTCAAGGTAGTCATGCCGCTGCATCTGATGCAGGAAGGCGGCAAGAGCCAGTGGGTGACGGTCTCCGGGATGCGTCTGCACTATGACGTTCTGGGTCCGGCGAACGGCGCTCCGGTGGTGCTGGTGCATGGGTTGGGCGGGCGCGCCGAAGAGTGGCTGGACATTGCTCCCGCGCTGATCAAGGCCGGTTATCGCGTTTATCTGCCCGACCTGCCGGGATATGGGCAGAGCGACAAGCCCGCGGATTTTTCGTATTCGGTGGCCGATGAGGCAGAGGCCGTGGCGGGCTTTCTGAATGCTCTCAATTTGAAGCAAGTGGCGCTAGGCGGAATCTCGATGGGCGGAGCAATTGTGCAGCATGTGGCTGCCAAGCATCCGGAACGAGTGCAGAGGCTGATGCTCTTTGATGCGGCAGGCATTGACGAGCAACCGGACTGGGATACGCGGCTGTTTACGCCGGAGACGCCTTTTGAAGTAAGTGAACTGAACGTGCTGCTTGATCCCCATCCCAGGCGGGTGCCGGATTTTGTTGCGCGGGATATTATTCGCATTACCAAGAAGAATGGATGGGTGATTCGCCGCGCGCTGGCATCGATGATGACCGGCAACGACGCGACGGATACGCTGCTGCCGCAGCTCAAGATGCCGGTGCTGATTGTCTGGGGCGTGGAGGATAAGATCATGCCGTTGCATCAGGGCGACAAGATGCACAGCCTGGTTCCGCAGTCGGAGCTGGAGATTTTTCCCGGCTGCGGGCACTTGACTCCGTATCAGTGCGCCGATCAGGTCGGTCCGTATGTGGTGGAGTTTTTGAAGAAGTAGAGAAGCGGCCGGGTTATTTTTTGATTCGGATTCGATGTTTCTGCGTAAAAAGGGCGCGGTTGTAAACTAGCTATCAATGCGCCATATTCTTCTGTTTTCATTGATGACTCTTGTTGTTCTGTCTGGATGCCGCTCGGGGCAGCAGGCTGCGCACGATGACGCAGCGATTGCTTACAAGGTCTACAAGCTGCGCGGCAAAGTTGTTGCTACCGATGCTGCAAGGAACGAGGTCACGCTGAACCACGGGGCTATTCCCGGTTTTATGGATGCGATGACCATGCCTTACAAAGTGAAGGACGCCAATATTCTCGGCGAACTGCATCCCGGCGACCTGATTACCGCGGACGTTCTGGTTTCGCCAACGAATGACGCCGATGTGCTGCTTGATCATATTGTCGTCATCGCGCAGAGCAAGCCCGATTACCGGCCCGCTGTCAGTTATCATGTGCCCGCGCCGGGCGATGCGGTGGCGGATTACAAGCTGCGCAATCAGGATGGACGCGCGATTCATCTGAGCCAGTTCAAGGGGCAGGCATTGCTGCTGACGTTCATCTACACGCGCTGCCCGATGCCGGATTTTTGCCCGCGCGTGACGCGCAACTTTGCGCAAATCGAGAAGCAACTGGAGAGCGATTCGAAGCTGCTGGCGAAGACGCATTTGCTTTGCGTAAGCTTTGACCCGGAGAATGATTCGCCCGTGCGGCTGCGGGCATATGGAGCGACGTATATCGGCAGCGATGCCAAGGAGGCCTTCGCGCATTGGGATTTCGCCGTGCCGGAGAAGCCTGTGTTGCTGGAGATGGCGAAGTTTTTCGATCTGGGCATGACGAATGAGGCGGATGCGACGATTACCCACACGCTTTCGACGACGTTGATTGGACCCGACGGGAAAGTGGTTAGCTTTTACCCCGGCAATGACTGGACGGTGGAACAGGTAGTGGCGGATCTGAAGCAGGCGGCGACAGGGATGAGATGAGGAGGCGGCATGGGAAAAGAAGCTGCGTGCTTGTGCGAATGCTCGGGCGCTTCGTTTCAGGTGAAGGCTGTTCTTGAGGCAGGAGAGCTGATCCTGCGGGGCGATTTGAAGAAGCGCATTCCGCGTTCGTCGATTGTGGATGTATCGGTGCGTGATGGATGCCTGTGCTTCAAGGCCGGCGGCGACGAGATCGCGCTGGCGATCGGAGAAGCAGCAGCCTTGAAATGGCAGCAGGCCTTGCAGACTCCGCCTCCTTCGCTGGCGGATAAGTTGGGAATCGTGGCGACAACGTCGGTGCAACTCTACGGCGAGATTGACGATGGAAATTTGCAGGATGCGTTGCAGGTTGCATCCCGAGTTTCTTCTCATGCCGGGGATATTTTTATTACGCGCATTGAGACGGAGAAGGATCTCGACGCAGTTGCGAAGATTGCGACCGCGCCAGCAAACTTTGGCAGGCCGCTCTGGGTTATTTTCCGCAAGGGAGCAGGGCATTCGCTTTCCGAGGCTTCGATCCGGACGGTGCTGCGAGAGAAGAATCTGATCGATGTGAAGGTTGCTTCTGTTTCGGCGAAGCTGACGGGGTTGCGTTTTGTTCACAAAAAGTAAGCATCTTTTTAATGAGTAAGTCAGAAAACTTTAGGCGTTAATTGATTCGAGCTTTTCTTCCAACCTGAAGACGCTACGAGCGCGAAAGTAGAAATGCAGGTCCTGCGGCTCCGCTGAAGTACGCTTCGTTCAGGATGACAGCGGTGTTGGTTGGACGCACAGATTCAGATGGATATTTGCATCGAATCAGCCGGCCCCTTCATCCTTTCCAGTAGACTCATAGAGGAAAGTTTCTAAAGAGGTTTATCGATGGCGAAATTGACGTTGGTTTTTGCGGCGCTGATGGTGGTGCTGGGTGTGGCGGGGTTTGTGGGCACGGGCAGCGCGCATCCGACGGCGCTGATTCCTGCATGGTTTGGCCTGGCGCTCGGGCTTTTTGGGTTTCTCGCGATCAGCCCGGATGAGAAGCGGCGCAAGCTCTTCATGCATATCAATGTGACCATCGGTCTGTTGGGATTTCTGGGCGGGGCCATTGAGGCTTTAAGAGGTTATCTCCATGCCACTTCGGCGGGGCTGACGCCGGATCTGATTGCGCTGGCCTCAAAACTCATTATGGCCGTGCTGATGCTTGTATATGTACTGCTGTGTGTGCGTTCTTTCATCGCGGCGCGGCGTTCGGGGAAGGTTTAGCAGATGGGTTCGATGGGCGGGCCAGCAATGGGAATGAGCCGGCAGGCGGAGCGTCCTTCGCTCGCGCGCGGCGGTCGAGCGGGCGCAACAGATTTGCCCAAGCGCAAGCCCAGCCTGAAAAAGCTGTGGCCGCAGATCTGGGCGCTGGTGAAGCCGCGCATCTGGCTGTTGTTGGGCGGCATGTGCCTGATGGTGGTGAACCGCTTCGCGGGCCTGGTGCTGCCTTTTATCTCGAAGAGACTGATTGATCAGGTATTTTCTGCGACGCAACCCCGGCCAGACCTTCTGCCCCAGATTATCTTGATTGTTGTCTCGGCCACTCTGGTACAGGCAATCACCTCCTTTTCGCTGACACAATTGCTTTCAAAGGCCGGGCAAAGGCTGATTGCCGAATTGCGCTCCCAGGTCCAGCAGCATGTGGGGCTGCTGAGCGTGGCCTATTACGACGAAAACCGGACAGGAACGCTTGTTTCGCGCATCATGAACGATGTTGAAGGGGTTCGTAACCTGGTTGGCACGGGCCTGGTGGAGTTCGTGGGCGGAATGCTGACCGCCGTGATCGTCTTCTTCTTTCTGCTGTATAGCAGCGTGAAAACCACTCTTACAGTCTTCGCAATCGTGGGGGCATTTGTCTTTGTCCTGCAATATGGGTTCAAGGTCATTCGCCCCATCTTTCGTGAGCGAGCCAAGATCAATGCCGAAGTGACAGGGCGTTTGACGGAGTCCTTGGGCGGGGTGCGGGTGATCAAGGGGTATCACGCGGAAGAGCGTGAGGCTGGCGTTTTCGGCATAGGCGTCGACCGCCTGTTGCAGAACGTGATGAAGTCGCTGACGATGACCAGCCTGCTTGGTTCGGCCTCGACAACGGTTCTGGGAATTGTGTCGGCATTGGTGATGTGGCTCGGTGGGCACAATGTGCTGACGCACACATGGACTGTTGGCTCCTACTTTCAATACAACGTGTTTCTGGCAATCATGGTTGCTCCGATCTTCCAGATGGTGAACATCGGCACGCAACTGACGGAGGCCTTTGCCGGACTCGACCGCACGGGCGAGATCATGGCCGAGCTCGAAGAGAACCAAAGCCCTGGACGCACGGTGAAGATGCCGCCGATCAAAGGCACGGTAAATTTTGAGAATGTGGAGTTCGCATACGATCCGGAGAAGCCGGTACTGCACGGATTGAGCTTTACGGCCGAGCCAGGAACGGTGACAGCGCTGGTGGGTTCATCGGGTTCGGGAAAATCGACGATCATCAGCCTGCTGTGCGCGTTTCATACGCCGTCGAAAGGCCGCGCGGTGGTGGACGGCGTGGACCTGGCGCAGGTTGACCTGAATACCTTCCGTTCGCAGCTGGGCGTGGTGTTGCAGGACTCGTTCCTCTTCGACGGAACCATTCGCGAGAACATTCTTTTTTCGCGCCCCAACGCGACCGACGAGCAGTTTCTCTTTGCCTGCCGCACGGCGCGCGTGGACGAATTTGCCGAGCGCTTTCCGGAGACCTACGACACGATTGTGGGCGAACGCGGCGTGAAGCTCTCCGGCGGCCAGCGCCAGCGGCTTTCAATCGCGCGGGCGTTGCTGGCCGAGCCGCGGATTCTGATTTTGGATGAAGCGACCAGTTCGCTCGACTCCGAATCGGAAGCGATGATTCAGGCTGGTTTGAATCAGTTGATGCAGGGCCGGACGACCTTTGTCATCGCGCACCGGCTCTCGACGATCCGCCGCGCCGACCAGATTCTGGTAGTAGAAGGCGGACTGATTGTGGAGCGAGGCAACCACGATGAGCTATTTGCGCTCGGTGGCCGCTATTACGATCTCTATACTCGCCAGCATGGCCTGGAAGCAAATCTTTTTCTCGCGCCCGGCGAAGGGGATACGGTTCCGGTCGGAAAATAATGCCTGATTTGTCCGGGAGTGCGCTTACTTTGAGCGGCTCCGGCGCAGGGCGCTTCAGCGGTGTGAATTCTTGTTAAAATAACTACAGGCTGGCGTAGCCCCCTAGACCGGCCACACGATAGGTTCTTCACTTTCCCTGAACCAATCACATGAGGAAAAAGCATTGGCGAAGCTGCGCGTACTTATTGCCGGGGGTGGCACCGGCGGTCATATTATTCCTGCCCTTGCGGTTGCGCACGAGCTTGTGGAACGGCATGGAGCTGAGGTTCTCTTTGTAGGCACCGCGCGGGGGATGGAGCAACGGCTGGTTCCAGAGGCAGGCTTCCGGCTGCGGCTGGTGGATGTGGGGCCGCTGAATAACGTCTCGTTTTTCACTCGCCTGAGCACACTGTACCGTTTGCCGGGAAGCATCTTCAATTGCAAGCGGCTGATTCGCGAGTTTGAGCCTTCGGTGGTTCTTGGAGTGGGCGGCTACGCCTCCGGCCCGGCGATGGCCGCTGCGCTTTGGCTCAAGGTTCCGGCGATGGCCTTTGAGCCAAATGCAGTGCCCGGAATGGCCAACCGGCTGGTGGGCAAGCGTGTACAGGCGGCTGCGGTGAATTTTCCTTCGGCGGCGGCATGGTTCCGCAACGCAGAAGTCACTGGAATTCCGGTGCGGCCGGAGTTTTTCTCGCTGCATCCCCCAGCAAGCCCAGCGCCGCACCTGCTGGTCTTTGGCGGCTCGCAAGGCGCGCGGATTCTGAATCAGACGCTGCCAAAGATTGTCCCTGAGCTGCTTGCGCGCGTGTCCGGACTGACGATTCTGCACCAGAGCGGCGCGCGTCACGCAGAAGCTACGCAGGCTGCCTATGAGGCTACCGGCGCAGACCCGGCGCGCTGGCAGGTGCGGGCTTTCCTCAACGATATGCCCGAGCGGTTTGCGCAGGCTCACCTGGTGATGGCTCGCAGTGGCGCTTCGACCGTGGCCGAACTTGCCGCAGCCGGCAAGCCTGCGATGCTGGTGCCTTTTGCCGCAGCCGCTGACCAGCATCAGACGCGGAATGCAGAGGCGATGGTTGAGGCAGGCGCGGCTGTTCTGCTCAACGAACCGGAGCTTGCGATTCCCGGCAAGCTGGTAGAGGAGCTGACCCGCTTACTGACCGCGCCGCAGCAGCTTGCGGCAATGGCCGCCGCAGCCCGCACCCAGGCCCACCCGGACGCCGTTGACCGGATTGCCGCGCGGCTGGCCGGATTGGCAGATGACAGGACTGCCGAGATGTACGCCGAACTGCGCAAGAGGAATCGCCGGGTAGAGACGCTGCGGCTCTGATACCCGATTCAGATTTCAGCCAAAGACAAAAGAAAGCCCGTCTGCCGAAGCAGACGGGCTATTTGATTTTCCGCAGTTTCTGGGTGAGAGATACCGGTGATTACCGATGTCCGCCGCCGCCGTGGCCGCCGCCACCACCGTGGAAACCGCCGCCGCCGCTGAATCCGGCATGGCCTGCGGGCGCTCCGCCGTGGAAGCCTCCGCCGCCACTAAAACCTCGGGCTGGGCCGCCACCGTATCCGCCACGGAAGCCGTTCCCGGGTCCTACGTGGCCAACTCCACCGCCGTAAGGTGCGCGTCCTCCGTAGCCATAGCCGCCGCGATAGCCGTATCCAACACGGCCCCCATACCAGCCGCGTCCGCCATACCATCCACGACCGCCGTACCAGCCGCGGTGAAACCAGGGACCGGCGCCGATGAAGATACCGCCGGCAAACCAGTCAGGTCCGTAGTAGCCGTAAGGGGCGCAGGCATAGGGGTAATAAGCGTAATAACCCCATTCACAGACCGGAGGACCGTACTCGACCGGTGCGGGAACCACCGCCGGACCAACGCCAACATCAACCCCAACTTGCGCCTTGGCCGTCGCTGCCAGGGGCAGAGCCAAGAGCATTGCAAACAATCCGAGCCAGATCTTCCGCATAAAATCCTCCATGTGCCGTCCGCTCCAGCCTTTTCTAAACCATTCAGCGCTGATTCGGAGCACCCACCGGTTCTTCTTTCTCGCCGGCTCCTGTACCTTAGAACAGCAATTCCGCGGAATAGTTGTGGTGACCGCGGAAATTTTTCGCCGCCCGGAAAACTTTACAGATCCTTGAACCTGAATATTAGGCCAATTGCAGGCTCGAGTCCATTAGAACTCAAACCGCATGGCCAGTTGGATGCGCCGGGGCGGGGCCGCGGAGGTGATTTCGCCGAAAGAGCTGGAGGTTTCGACCGGATCGATACCGCCGCCGTTGACGTGGTTGAGCACGTTGAAGGCTCCGGCGGAGAAGCCCAGGTGGGGAGCTTCGTCGGCCTTGTTGGCGGTGATGGCGAAGTCGTGACCCCAGCGCAGGTCCAGGTCAACATAATCGGGATTGGTCTCGGTATTGCGGGCGACGCCGTCGGGTCGCGCGTTGAAGAGATCGTCGCCGTAGGGGTCGGCGCCGGTAAGGACGGTCCAGGGTGTACCGCTGTTGGCGAAGATGCCTGCCGAGAGGTTGAAGACGCTCTCCGGCTGAAACATCGCGTACATTCCGAGGCGATTGCGGCGGTCCCAGCCGGCGTTCGACCACTCATCGTTGGGCGCGAGCTGGTTTTGCGGGAACCAGCCGATGCCGCCGGTGTTGGACTCGAAATGCGACCAGGTATAGCGGCCGAAGCCAGTGAAGTATTTGTTCAGGCGGCCACGGTAAGAGACGTCCATGCCGTCGCCCTCGAAGAAGCCCTCCGGCTGCATCTGGCGGATGCGGGCATAGGCCGGGTTGGGGCGTTCGGTGTAATCGGACTCGGGTGTCGGAGCGTTGATGTCCACGCTACGGAACTCGTCAATCCCGCGTACCGAGTAGACGCTGACGATGCCGGTGGCTTTTTCACCCAGTTGGCGCTCGATCGAGAGGCCGTACTGGATCTGATAGGGAAGTTTGGCGTTGGGGGCTAGCTGGACCAACGCAGGGGGCTGCCCGGTGAGAGTCTGGCAACTGGTTATGGGATAACAACTGCTGCTGGGGTCTGCCGGGTTCAGCGAGAGCAGGATGGCGCGGCGGCGGGCGTCTTCGTAGCGCACCAGATCGAGGATTGGGCCGGAGCCGAAGCGGTCGTAATAGATGCCGCCGCCGCCGCGCAGGACGGTCTTCGAGGCATCGTCGAGCACCCAGGCAAAGGAGACGCGTGGAGAGAAACCTAGCCGCCGGGTAGCGAGAAAGTTCTGCCAGTCATAGCGCAGCCCCGGTGTGATGGCGACGCGGCTATTGAGCTTGAACTGATCCTGAACGAACGCGCCCATCTCCTGTTGGTGATAGATGAAGTGGGTGTCGCCGGTGTTCTCTGAAAAGGCGGAAGGCAGGTTGGCGGTGTAGTTTTGCAAGGCCGTTTGCAGCACGGTGACGCCGTCGGCTGCGATTGTGGGCGCATAGGTGTAGGTGCCAAGGGCGTTGGTGTTGTCGTCAAAGGCGCGGCGGCTGATGTGGGGGGTGCCGATGCCTGCTTTAACCAGGTTGCGGCCATGGGTCCAGGTGGCCATATCGTAGACGCGGAAGTTGTATTCGGTGCCGAAGTTGTCGCCCTGCGCCGATTTGTCGCTGAAGTCGCCGCTGACGTTGACGCGCGGTGCTTCGGCGACATTGCTGTTGCGGCTGGAGTCGTGCTCGGCGACCGCGGAGAACTGGTTGAGCAGCGTGGCAGAGAGCGTGGAATCGATATGGACGACGGTGTCGTCTTCACGGTACTCGCGGTTCTGCCCGGTTGCGGCAAGCGATTGTCCACCGACGCCCTGATTTTGGCCGGTCCAGTCCTGATAGCTGTACTGGGCGTAGGCGGAGTGGCGGTCGCCATACTGGTGCGCGGCGCGGATGCTGAACTCCGTGTCGCGCGTGGGCGCGGGAACATTGGCGGTTAAAGGAACGCCATCCGGGTTCGAGGCAGAGTAAACGGTGGCATTGACCACGGAGTCCAGATCTTCTTCGGCGCGGTTGACGGTGGCCAGAAAACTGCTCTTCTTGGCGAAGAAGATTGGTCCGGTGACGTTGCCCTCGTAGACGCGGCGCTGCTCGAAGGGTTTGGAGGGAGCAAGGGCATTCTGCGCATTCAATGCCGAGTCGCGGAAGAGAAAGTTGAACTGGCCGTGGTAGTGGTCGGCGGCGGATTTGGTGACGATCTCCATCTGCCCGCGGCCCGGCCAGTAGTATTGCGCCGAGTAGGGATCCTGGTTGATGCGCACCTCTTGCACGGCGGAGGCGGAGACGGTGGCGCGGTTTGCCTCTACGCCATCCACCAGCAGGCCTGCGCCGCCCGTGGCCGTCGCGCTGTCGTCGAGAAAGGCGCTCATTGCCGTGGCGTAATCGTTATCGAAGATGGGCAGCGACTTCAACTCCACGGAAGTCATCACCGAGGAGTCGCGATTTTCTTCCGGCGCGGTCAGGTCTTCGCTGGACTCGGCGCTGACGCGGATATTGGTGGCCAGCGCTGCTACGGGCAGCGCGATCTTGAGCGGCGGGGCCAACGGGGATGCAGTCGGAGAGCCGACCTGGACCGGTGTGCGCACAGCATCAAAGCCGGGCGCGGTAACCACCAGCGTGTAGTTGCCTGGGTGGGGCGCGCTGGCCTTGAAGCTGCCGTCATTCGCGGATTGCAGCGTGGCGGCTACTGCTCCGTTGGCGTCGATCAACTGCACCTGCGCGCCGGGAATGATGGCGCCGCTTGAATCGGTTACCGTGCCACGCACGGAGGGCGCGGCAGGCTGCGCAGTGACGGCGGGATTGCAGGCCAGAACGGCAGTGGGCGCAACAAACAACAGTCCGGCAGCGAAGGCATAAAGGCGCATCATATCTCCAGAAATGAATCGATGAATTTGAAAATGACACTAGATTCAAGAGACGCAGCAGGCGGGCAAAACGCTCATGAGGTAACGTTATCGGGCCGCAAGGCCGCGATCCACTCCTCGGGTGAGTCAACCAGAACATCCGGCGGATTGTTGGCGAGGGTCTGCGGAGACAGGCCGAAGGTGCAGCCGATGGACCAGGCGCCGGCATTTTGCGCGGTGCGAATATCGACCTCGCTGTCGCCGATCATCACCGTTTCTTCGGGCTTTGCGCCGGCCTCGCGCATCAGGGCCAGCAGCCCCTCCGGGTCAGGCTTTTTGGTGGGGAAGCTGTTGCCGCCGTAGATGCTGAAGAGATGCGGCGTGAGGCCCAGCGCCTCGCAGATGGCCTGCGCCGGACGAACGGGCTTGTTGGTCAGCACGGCGAGGGTGGGTGAGCCGTTGTGGCTTGCTGCGGCCAGCGCGGCCAGCGCCTCGGGAACTCCTGCGTAGACGTAGGTAAAGTCAAGTTTGTGCTCACGGTAGTAATCGAGGAAGAAGACATACGCCGTCGCCAGAAATTCCTCGTCTACGGGCACGCCGTCTGCGGCTGCAAAACCTCGCCGCATCAGCATCAAAGCGCCGTCGCCGATGAATCCGCCGATCTCCGCATCGGGCAACGGCGCGCGGCCAAAGTGCTTCAATGTTGCGTTGACGCTGTTGGCCAGATCCTGTGCCGAGTCGATCAGCGTCCCGTCCAGATCGAAGACCAGCAGTTTGAGCGACGTGACGGGGATAGGGCGAAAGATTCGGATCATAGTCTCCAGTCTAAAACGCTTACGACCTCGGCCAGAAGTGGGCTTCGCTTGCGGCCTTGAGCCGTTCCGCCGCTCCCTCGGGCGTGATGTCGCGCTGCGGCATTCCCAGCATCTCAAAGCCGACCATGAATTTGCGCACGGTGGCCGAGCGCAGTAGCGGCGGATAGAAATGCGCGTGGAAGTGGGCCTCGGGATGGGCTTCGCCATCGGTCGGCGACTGATGGAAACCCATCGTATAAGGAAAGCTGGTCTCGAAGAGGTTGTCGTAGCGCGTGGTCAGGCGCTTCAGGGCATCGGAGAGTCCGTCGCGCTCGTCGGAAGTTAGCTCCGGCAGCGCGCCAAGGTGACGGCGCGAGAGCAGCAGCACTTCAAAGGGCCATGTCGCCCACCAGGGGACGAGAGCGGTGAAGTGGTCGTTTTCGAAGAGGATGCGTTCCCCGGCTTTTTGTTCGGCGGCGAGGTACTCGCAGAGCAGGCAGCAGCCGGTGCTTGCCAAGTGCTGGCGTTGGGCGGCGGTCTCGATAGCCGGCTCATCCGGGACGAAGCTGGTGGACCAGAGCTGACAGTGCGGGTGGGGATTGCTTGCGCCCATCATCGCGCCGCGATTCTCGAAGATCTGCACGTACTTGATCCAGTCGTGGCTGGCCAACTCCTGGAATTCGCTGGTCCAGGCATCAACGACACGGCGAATCTCATCACGGGTCATGCGGGCCAGGGTCAGGCTGTGGTCGGGATGAAAGCAGAGAACCTTGCAGATGCCGCGGGCGGGCTCGGCGATGAGCAGGGGTGAGGCAGAGGCAGCAGATTCAGAGGCATCGGGCAGCAACGCCGCGTAATCGTTTACAAATGTAAAAACGCTCTCGTATGCAGGGTTGACCGCTCCGCCGGCGCGCGGATTGCCGGGGCAGAGGTAGCAATCGGGGTCGTGCGTGATCGCCGATGGAGCTGCTTTTTGCGCCACTTCTCCCTGCCAGGGCCGCTGGGTGCGGTGTGGTGAAACCAGAACCCAGGATTGCCGCAAGGGATTCCAACGGCGATGCGGAGATTGACTCTTGCTTTCCATGCCTGCTCCTGAATAAACCCGAGAAAAAATTGAAAATGAGTGCTGGATTTATTTTAGAGCGGCGGGTTGGGTAGGTCGAATGGGAGCTGGGTTTGTATTTTGGCTGTCATTTCATCGCGTTCGAGAAGGCGACATTCGAGGACTTACTTCGGCGAGGAACCATAACTATCAGAATACAAAATGGTTGAGGCAATCGACGCCTGGATTCTTGGATTGAGATGCGCGTTTCCGGTCGGAGTCAAAGACGCCGGACAGACCGACTCAATGCTGCCAACGGGAGCTTCAGGGTAACGAAGAAAGCACCGGCATCGCCGATGCGCCACTCTGTTAATCAATTGGTAACTGCCGAGTTGCCATCCGGAAGTTTCAAGTTTGACAAATCTCGCCGCAGGTGTTGATCAATTGGTTTGGATCGCTCGCGGTTTTCAGTTGCGCGGAGCTGCGGTAATGCAGTCAAACATTCGGTTGCCGCGCTTTTCGCTCGAGCCTATATTGAAGGGGGTTCCATTTGAAGAGAACGATGGTTTCTTAGAGGATACCGCGATGACGATTCCTGAAACGCTCTACGTAGATCACAAGCGTCTGGATCAATACGTCGAACGGATCACCGAGCCACTCAAGTACGACAAGGTCCCTGAACTGGAGGTCAAGTTTGGGTTGACTGATCTCGGGGTTGCGCTCAAGCAGCGGCGGGAGGGGCGACCGCTCACAACGTACGAGAAGATCGAGCTGCTGAGACGGTATCTCTGGCGCGAAAACGAGCTTGAGCACGGACGATTAGGGGGCCGAGCCATCTTCGGTCAGGTTCGAAAGGTATTCCACGAGGAGAATTGCCGGGCCACCAAAGTGAAACTGCCTGCGACCTCTCCTGAGGAGATTGTAGCGTCGCGCGGATACCGAGAGCCGGGCTATTGGGAGGAAGAGTTCCTCCGCATTGGGAGATTTCGACAAAGTGAGGATGAGGCGTTACGCCGAGCCAAGTTCGCAGGGGAGCGGCGAGCGTACGAGACGGCATTGGCACGAGCAAGAAAGGAACTTCTGGGATTCAATGGGGTCAACGTATGGATCTCGTCACAGACCGAGGCCGTTGAGAAGGTCGCGGACTCTTTGTTTCTGTTTGAAGATTTTTCGAGAGGGGATGAAAACACCTACGGCGCCGTATCTTCATACAGTGCACTGGTGGTAATCTTTGACGACCTTCGTAGTGAGCTGAAGAAGACAACCCTGGCGTCGATCGACTTAGGTGAAATAAGGAATCCGGTGGCTGAATTTCACCAGCGCTTTGCGGCGGACCCTGTTCGCGCACTCGAGGAAAAGGGCGGGATCGTCACCGTCTCGCGTGAGGTCTATGTTCTTTACCGCATCAGGGAAACCGTGCTGTATCCGCTCCATGGGGTCGAGACTGCGGGCACATTTGCATACCCGATTGTTATCGCGGCCGAGCGATGAAGCGGTAAGTATGGATATTCGTGCAGGGGAATCGCTTGATCGCTGGAGATGGATCGCACGCCGGTTCCCGTCGCCAGCAACCGTAGTCGGAATTCTGAACTAGTCCTGAGAAATGCCGTTGTTGCTCCCTATATTACGTAGAGTCGGCGGCCAGAAAATGCTCCACTACCGAAACAGGGCCGATTGGAGACAAAAAAGAAGCCACCCCGTTGAAAAATGAAAGCTGCGGGCGATTCAATTGACCGTCAAGCCGTTGGCACCAGAATCTCAGTGATCAACTGCTCTTCGGGCGTGGTCTTCGGATCGTTCAAATAGCTCTCGATGGCAAACTCATCGCGCTGTGGAATCTGCTTCTCATCGACGAGCTGCCAGACGCGGTCGGAAACCTTGAGCAGTTTCGATGACTGGGAGGATTGGGAAGCGGATCAGCTTGAGAGAGAATTCCCTCAGAGGCTAAAGCCGCAATCATTTTGTGTAGATAATGTACGGGCTGAAGCCCGTACCCTTCAAACTGTACCACTGCTTAAATTACCAACCTGTCGCTTGAGACGGAAGTGTCCGGTAGAATGGGCGCATGGAAAAGAAGCATAGAGTGCTCATCGCTGCTTTGGCTCTGCCGTTGGCAGTTGTTTCCACCGCGAGCCCAAGCGCTGCCCAGACGGCTGAGGCCGCCACGAAAGCGGCAATTGCACGGGTGCGGGCGACGGACCCCAAGATCCACGCGGTAATCGCTCTCGACCCCACGGCGCTGGATCAGGCCCGCGCTATCGACGGGCGCAAGGGGGCGCACGGAGTTCTCTATGGATACGCGATCCTGATCAAAGACAACATTGAGTCGGACGGGCCGCTTCCCACGACCGCCGGCAGCATGGCTTTGCTTGCGAACGTAACCCATCGCGACGCGCCGCTGGTTGCGCGGTTGCGTACTGCCGACGCTGTAATTCTGGGCAAGACCAACCTTTCGGAATGGGCCAACATCCGCTCGAATTCTTCGATCTCCGGCTGGAGTGCGGTGGGCGGCCAGACGCGCAATCCCTTCGCGCTCGATCGCGACCCATGCGGCTCCTCGTCGGGCAGCGGAGCGGCGGTGGCGGCAGGCGAAGTGGAGGCCGCGATTGGCACCGAGACAGACGGATCGATTACCTGCCCGGCGGCAATCAATGGCGTTGTGGGGCTCAAGCCCACGGTGGGCCTGGTCAGCCGCAGCCGCGTCGTGCCCATCAGCCACAGTCAGGACACCCCCGGCCCCATCGCCGCCGATGTGACCACCGCGGCTCGGGTCCTGGCTGCCATCGCCGGTCCAGATCCTGCCGATCCAGCCACGAAGGACGCTGACGTGCATCTCTCCGACTATCTGGCCGGACTCAAACCCGGTTCGCTGAGCGGCGTGAGGATCGGCGTGCTGCGCTTTGCAACCGGCTGGTCCGCAGAGACGGACAAGGTCTTCGAGAAGGCGCTGGCCGTGCTCAAGGCGCAGGGCGCTGTCCTTGTCGATATCACCGAGTTGAAGGGCCGCGAGAAACTGGGCGAAGAGGAGACGCTGGTGCTGAATACCGAGCTGAAAGCGGATCTGAACGCCTATCTGGCCACCACGCCCGCAGCGGTGAAATCGCGCACGCTCGCCGACCTGATCGCTTTCAACACAGAACATGCCAACCGGGAACTCGCGCTCTTTGGGCAAGAGACTTTCATCAAGGCCGAGGCCACCAAAGGGCTCGATGATCCGGCGTACAAAGCTGCGCGCGCTGCGTCGCTGCGAACCGCTGGAGCCGACGGTATTGATGCGATGCTCACCAAGGACCACCTCGATGCTCTGGTCTGTCCGACGATGCCCCCGGCCTGGAAAATCGATGCGGCCAACGGAGATCAGATCGGTGGAGCGGGCGCGGGTGGACTTGCGGCAGTCGCGGGTTATCCGCACCTCACGGTACCCATGGGAGCGGTGTTCGGGCTCCCCGTCGGACTCTCCTTCATTGGCCCGGCCTGGAGCGAAGCGCGGCTGCTTAGCTACGGATATGGGTACGAGCAGGCATCCAGGGCAAAGATCACTCCGCGCTTCCTGCCATCCGTGGAAGCCGAGGCTCCTGTCGCTCCGCTTCTCGAACCGCTGCAACGCTGAAGCAAGGGGCGCGACATATCCGTGGATGCTGCTGGTCAGGCGGTTGGAATCAGAATCTCGGTGATCAACTGTTCTTCCGGAGTGGTCTTCGGATCGTTGGGATAGTGTTCAATTGTGAAATCATCGCGCTGCGGAATCTGCTTTTCCTCGACGAGATGCCAGACGCGGCCGGAGACCTCGGGCAGCTTGGAGTAGGACCCGGTCCAGACGAAGCGGCTGTATTTGCCGCCGGGGAATTTGGTGTATTGCAGGCCTTCGGGTATTTCAGCAGGCGGCGCGGCGAGTGAGACTCCGGCGCGGTAGGTATCCGGCCTCATTTTGTAGAGGCTCAGGTGGCCGGTGACCCGATTTTTTTCGGCTATCGCCGGGAGGGCCCGGTGCAGTTCCTGCCAGCAGGGCTGGGCGGTCTGGCTGAAGGCGCCGATCCGCTCGATGAAGAGATAATGGGTTTCAGGCCAGGTGACAATCTCCGGTTCTTCGGTCAGGCTCATGGGGAATCTCCTTTGCGGGCGGGAATGGCCGCGTTCGATCTTTGCGTTGAGCGCAGCCGTTTGGCCTTCGCAGAAAATAGTTCTACCATAGACGCTGACACCTCGACCAGAATCCAATCATGCTGACTGCCGAAGCTATCGTAACGCTGCACGACGACCGCGCCCGCTCCTGGCATCGGCAGCCTGCGGATACAGGCGTGGCCACTGAGGATTGGCTGGGAGCCGTCGAGCGCCAGCACCTGGCCAACTTCGATCTCTGGCACATTGAGGACGAGGCGCGCAGGCCCGGCGCGACGGATGCGCAGCTCGCCGACGTGAAGCGCCGCGTGGACCGCATCAACCAGCGCCGCAACGATCTGGCCGAGGAGCTGGACAGGTACCTGCTCAACTGGCTGGAGCCGCAACACCTGCCCGATCTGAGAGCGCCGCTGCACTCCGAGTCGCCGGGATTGATGATTGACCGGCTCTCGATTCTGGCGCTGAAGATCTATCACACCTGGGAAGAGACCGAGCGCGCGGGAGTGAGCGCCGGGCATATTCTCCGCAATAAGGAGCGGCTGGCGATTCTTGAAATTCAGCGGGCTGACCTGGCTGGCTGCCTGGACGACTTATGGCAAGAGACGCTGCTTGGAACCCGCTGCTTCAAGCTCTACCGCCAACTGAAGATGTACAACGACCCTGCGCTGAATCCTGCGATTTACAAAAGTGAACGTCTGTGAGCCGGCGTTTTCTTCAGGCGATCTTCAATTGCTCGTCAAGATGCGCATGATATTCATGCGCAGTCATCCGAGGAGCTATCTTCCATGCAGCGAGTTAGCAAGGTGCAATCGTTTTGCGGGTTCCCGCGCGTTTTTGACAGGAAGTTTGATTCCATGCACGGGAAAAACCCTATTCTTTTTTCTACTATTCCTGGAATTGCTGGCATCGCCATCTTCAATGACCGCTGCCGCCAACCGTTCTACTTGGATTGACTATCAGATCGCGACTTCTTCTTATAATTCCATCAATAGCGACTCCACCTCGATAGCTCTCGACACGCTGCACCAGCAGATATTTTCGGCGCAGAACGAAGTTGCTGACCCTCCAGGGGGCCATCGTGACGGCCGACGCGCTGAACTGCCAGTGCACAATCGCCGCGCAGATCGTGGAGCAAAAAAGGCGACTACGCGCTGGCTCTGAAGGGAAATCAGGGCACGTTGTATGACGATGTGATCTTGCTTCTCGACGATTCGGAGTTGAGAGTGAGCAACTCCGCACCGGTTGTCGAGGCCGATCAGGGACGCATCGAGAGGCGCACGGCGACGGT
>Ga0181534_10000105_pt1 | contig 61204 bp, 66 predicted proteins | sample PEATcosm2014_Bin_37_FD_119758 | JGI IMG/M metagenome (GOLD analysis project Ga0181534, IMG submission 119758) | Peatland microbial communities from MTU Mesocosm Facility, Houghton, MI, USA - PEATcosm2014_Bin17_10_metaG | ecosystem: Environmental > Terrestrial > Soil > Wetlands > Peat | place... | reverse complement strand
GCGAGGCTTGTAGTAGTAGCCCTCGAGAAAAGCGCGTGACGACAACTGAATCAAGTTTTGATAGCCCTGCGTTGAAATGGCGAGCAACGTGAGGTGGTGATACAACTTTTGGCCACCTTCGACATCGCCGCCGGTGTCATCAACCTTTCCTCGTCGGACCGGTCGATCAAAGCGCGACTCGGCGGCCATGTACGCCTCAAGTCCGATGATGGGTGTGACGTCGTGCTTTCGGCACATTTCGTAAAATTCAATGACGCCGTAAAGATTGCCGTGGTCGGTGATGCCGAGAGCTTTTTGTCCGTCGGCTTTTGCCGCTATGACGAGATCTTCAATTCGTGCGGCCCCGTCCAACATCGAATATTCAGTGTGGTTATGTAGATGGACAAAACCGTCAGTGGCCATCAGACCTCAAACCTCTCACACGTTGACTCACCCCACTGTAATTACAACGAGGGAGTTCGAGCCTACCGGACACCCGTAACGCCTTGGTGACTTGGCCGGCCCTAGAGGTACGTGCCGGGACGTGCGGGTAGGCCGTCCGTCGGGCCGGCCCCCAACGAACGATCGCGCATTTGTTGCAACTGGGCCGCAGCGGCGGCTTGCTGGGCAAAAATCGAGGCCTGGATGCCGTGAAAGAGGCCCTCCAGCCAACCCACGAGCTGCGCCTGCGCGATGCGAAGTTCCGACTCACTGGGTACTTCGGATGAAAAGGGCAACGCCATTCGCGAAAGCTCTAAACCGAGGTCGCTCGACAAGGCGCCCGTCAGTTCACTGATGGAGGTCTCATAAATCTCGCGAAGACGAGTCCTGCCGGCTTCATCGAGGGGCGCATTTCGAGCTTCGTCGAGAAGTGACTTCACCATGGAACCAATACGCATGACTTTGGCTGGCTGGGAAATGAAATCGGTGGCTTCTTCTTCGGACTGGCTGGCGTCGCCAGAACCAGGAGGCAGCACCTGGTCGGGTTCGACAGTAACGCTGGAGGGATCAATGTTTTCCACCATGGCAGTGTGCCAGATAATCGACCCGCGCCAAACATTCCTCCTCGGGATTTTCGGGTTAACGAGGGGTACACTGCAGGAGTGAAGGTTTCTACTCGTGGTGACTATGCCAGTCGTGCTCTGTTGAGTCTGGCCCTGCACGAAGAAACGACAGGCCCGACGTCGGTGCGAGACATTGCGGATCGCACCGGACTTCCCCAGCCCTACTTGGAGCAGATTCTTTTGTCTCTCAAAGGCGCCGGCCTCGTTCGTTCGAAGCGAGGCGTGGGAGGTGGCTACGTTCTTTCTCGTCCGGCCAATGACATCACCTTGGCCGAAATCGTCGCGTCCGTTGATGGGCCTATCGTCGCCGGTGATTTTGGTGAACCCCACAAAAATGGCGCCTGTGACCACGAAGGAAAGTGTGTCCTGCTCGCCGTTTGGGCCGACGTAGGAAACCACATGCGCAGCCATTTGTCGAGTTACACCCTTGAAGACATGGTCATAGAAGCCCGCGGTGGCCGGCCGGTTCAAAAGACGCACGTCACCGAAGCCTCTGCCTAAACGCCTGATTTAAGAAGGAAATAAGATTTCCACCGCCCCGACTTACCGTGTGGTAAATTTGTTAGGTATCGGTAGGAGAAACTATCGGTATTTAACCCCCCAGTAGTGCAAGGAGTTGCTATGAATTCCTCCAATCAACGGCCCGCCGCCAACACGAACGACATGTTGGGATTGTTGTTACGCGATCTTGATCGCTATCCAATGCCTAATTACGACGAACAAATTGAACTGGCAAAACGCGTCACCAAGGGTGACGAAGAAGCCAAAAAGCAAATGGTCGCGGCCAACTTGCGCCTTGTGCTGCACTGGGCACGTCGCTACCAAGATCGTGGTGTCGAAATGGTCGACCTCGTCCAAGAGGGAACCTTCGGTCTACTTCGCGCCGTCGAGAAGTTCGACTGGGAACGTGGTTTCAAATTCTCGACGTACGCCACCTGGTGGATTCGCCAAGCGCTCCAGCGTGCCGTGCAACAGCACGGGCGAACAATTCGTATCCCCCTCGAAGTCGGAGAACAACTGCAGCGTCTCGAAGCCACAACGGCGGAACTCACATCCATATTTGGTCGTAAGCCCACCGATGACGAATTAACCGAAGCCACGGGCATGACCAAAACTGAACGACGAAACCTTGAAGGATTGGCCGGTGTGACCGCGTCTCTCGACCAGCCGGCATCATCTGACTCCGCGACCACGCTCGGTGACCTCGTCGCTCCAAGTCACGACGACTGGGTTGGCACGATTGAGCAAAACATGCTCGACGAGCAACTCCGCGGTGCACTCGACAAATTGACCGAACTGCAGCGTGAAGTCTTGTCGTTGCGTTTTGGTTTGAACGGCGCCGCGCCTATCTCTTTACAGGCCACGGCCAACAAATTAGATATTGGCGTTCGTCGAGTTCGAAGGGCCGAAGAAGAAGCACTGCTCATTCTTCGAGGCGACGCGCAAGTCGTCGCGGCCCACGAAGTCGCCTAGTCGTCTTTAAAGTCCGGTACCAACGCTTGTAGATCCTCTGGGAGCGGCGCTTTAGCGTCAACGGTGGCACCCGTGGCGGGATGCACGAACCGTAGCGTCGTTGAATGCAAGAAAAACCTTCCTTCGGGCAATCGTCGATCACGACGATGACCGTAGCGATTGTCATTGACCACGGGGTGACCAATCGTTCCCAGATGAACGCGAATTTGGTGGGTTCGACCAGTGTCCAATCGAAGGCGCAACAGCGACACGTTGTGGGGCCTTTCTATGCGACGAAGTACCTCATAACTCGTCCTCGCTGGTCGACCGTCAGCACGTACCGCCATCAATGTCGGTGTGCGCGTGGAGCGTCCAATGGGTGCGTCCACGACCCCACGCTCTTCTTCGACATAGCCTTCGACGAGGCCGAGATACGTTCGTTGCATCGTCCGCTCCGCTAGTTGATCGCTGAGACTTAGAAAAGCTCGCGGCGTCTTGGCCGCCACGAGAAGACCCGACGTTCCTTTGTCCAAACGGTGGACAATGCCAGGACGTAGTGCGTCGCAGTAGCCATCAACGGCTAGTTCCGCCATTTCGGGATACGCGGCAACGAGCCCAGCCACGAGTGTTCCATCACGTTGACCAGCGCCGGGATGAACAACAAGACCGGCGGGCTTATTGATCACGACGAAGTCCGGATCGTCCAGTACGACATCAAACACGACGTTGGCATCGGGCGCGACTTCACCTTCGTCACTGAGAGGAAGTACGGCTGAGAGATGATCGCCAATTTCCAGTGACTGCGATGACTTTCGCACGACATGGTCGTTGATTTTGACGAGACCTTCATCGATGGCGTGATGCGCTTCCGACCTCGAAAATCCAGTTAACAGCGCCAGAGCTCGGTCCACGCGGTAACCCGCCAACGAGTCCGGAATAACGAGATCAAGTATCTCGCCGTCAAAAGCGTCGAGAACGTTCTCGCCACTCACGTCAACAACTTTTCGCCCTGGAGCAACTTCACGAGTAGAACCAAAAAACCAATGGTGATGGACGCGTCGGCAAGGTTGAATATTGGAAACGACCCGACGGCAATGAAATCCGTTACTTCGTGAGGTGAAGCGGCGAAGCGGTCAATTGCGTTCGCAACCCCTCCCCCAATCAATAGTCCAAAGCCCCACGACACCGCACCGGGTCGAGCACGAAGACCGCTCACGAGAACCGCCGCGCTCACAACGAGGACGATGATGGAAGTGACGATGGTGCCCGCACCCCGAAACGAAAACGCCAAACCTGTGTTGTATTGCAACTGGAACCAGAGAGGACCAAGTATGTGTTTCGGTCCGGCCACGAGTGAATGTCGAGCCCAAATTTTGCTGAGGCTGTCGGCAACCGCGACCCCGAGGGCGACGAATACCACCGTGAAGGGAACGTGATGACGGCTCAGACGATCGACCGACAGGCCGCGCACGTAAACACGGGCAATTGGTAGCGCAGACGGTCCTTAGGGATTCGTTCGTAGCATTCGTCACAGCGGCCGTAGGAACCTTCGTCAATTCGCGTAAGAGCAACATCAATTTCGATGACTTTTAGCTCCATGCGCTGAGCGAGTTCTTTCAGCTGATCACGTTGTACGTCAGATCCGACACTGGTGCCGTCTTCATCGTCGTACTCGAGTCGCTCACGGTCTACCAACATCTCGTCGGCCTGCGCTTCATTCACACTGATTTGGACTTCAGCGACTTTACGTTCGGCAATAAGAAGTTCACGAATCTCTTCAAGGAACGCAGGGTCATCGGCATACGGCTTGGAATGCATCTTGCGCTCAAGGGCTTCGACGCGCTTGCGCTCTTCGGATTCGCGACGCTCTTGGCGCTTTCGTTCCTCGGTGGCACGCCGTTCTATCTCTTGCTGCTTGCGGAGTCGTTCGCTTTCAATGGCCCGACGTCGAGCATCAATTTCACGCTGCTTCTTTGATTCCGCGGCGGCTTTTTCACGAGCTTTTCGTTTGACTTCTCGCTCGCGGGCTGCTGCTTTTTCCTTGGCCGCCCGCTCCTTTAGTGCCTTGGCCTGAGCGATAGCTTTCTGCTTTTCCTTGGCCAAACGCTGTTTTTCTTGCAATTTCGCTTTGGCGGCACGGTCGCGTTCCGCTTTTGCCACCGCAATGGCCTTCGCCTTGGCCTTAGCCACGCGCACCTTCTCGGCAGCGACCGCCTTGGCCAGACGTTCCTTTTGCGCCTTTTGTGCCGCGACGGCCTTTTGTTTCGCGACTGCTGCTTTACGGGCCTGTTCTTTGCGTTGCGTTGCGGTGAGTGGCTTCTTCGCGACGGCCTTCTTCTTCGCGGGCGACGCTTTCTTTGAGGTCACCTTCTTTGCAGCCTTTTTGGTCGCCGCCTTTTTCGGTGCCGACTTCTTGGCGGCTGACTTGTTCACTACGGCCTTCTTTGCGGTTGATTTTTTGGTAATAACGGCACTTTTCGCCATCTAGCACTCCTTAGACACTGCAAGCAGTGTGGGCTCGGGCGATGACTCTAGCAGTCGCTGCTCGAATTAGGGACGTTCGTCGTTTCGACCTTGATCAAAATTCAGTACTTGTCCAATGGTCGGCGGCGTACCGGTGGCGGCGGGCGCGGGAGGCGGCGACGTCGGTCGAGCGGGCGTCGCGTCGATAATCGGGCGCTGCGCAGGAATCGGTGCGGTGGTGTTGGGTGACGCGGGCGCGGGCGTAGCTGGCGGCGTTGGCGCAGCGGCTGGCTCGGGCGCGAGAACGGGTGCTGGTGCCGGCGTCGGTGCAACAGCGGCCTGGGTGGGACGAGGCGAACCGTCAACCATCGGCTGCACGTTTTCATCCACCCATACGAGGAACTCTTGAAGTTGCGTGCGAAGGCGCTGGCGTTCGGATTCAATTTGTCGAGCCAAACGTTCTACGTCTTCACTCAGTCGCTGCTTCAGGCCCTGTAGTCGCGTCAGTTCATCCTGCGCTCGGCTTTGCGCATCAGCCAGAATCTCGCGGGCACGCTCTTGCGCCGCGGTCGTTACTTCTTTCGCTTGGGACTGTGCGGCACCCTGCGTCTGCTCGACGAAGTCCTGCGCCATCGCAATCATTGACGCAACTCGTTCGCTCACGTCACTGGGCAGCGCTGGAGCCAAGGTGCGCGTAGCAGGCGCCACGTCACCCGGAGCGCCGCGACCTCCGGCGTCAAGTTGGTTGATGCGTTCGGCTGCTTGACGTAATTGCTGTTGTTGCTGGCGAAGTTGTTCCTTTAGATGTTCGGCCTCAACAGCGGCCCGTTCGAGGAACTCGTCAACTTCATCGACGTTGTAGCCCTTTAGGCCCAACTTGAATTCAACCGTACGCAGTACTTCCAGCGCTTGTTGGGGCGTGTTGGGACTATCCATGGGATTACCTTACCCCCGCTTTGGCGCTCAACTCAGTTCTCGCCTCTCAGATAATGCGTGCGATAATTTCTAACAAGATGATGGCGACCCAGGGCGAAAAATCAATCGGAAGATTTCTCGAACGTGGCAAAATTCGACGAATAGGCGCCAACAGGGGCTCCGTTGCCGAGGTCAAACCACTGCGAATCGTGCGCAACGTGCCCCCGACGTTGGGCGGAAGCCAGCTCATGAGAGCCGAGGCGATGATCAAAAAGATATAAAGAGTGATGAGGGTGCGTACGAGGCCCATCAGAGGTCACGGGCGGGAGAAAATTGACGCCGCAGCCGGTCGTAGGTCTCGGGATTAACGTGAAAATTCTGCGGAATGGCGATGTAGACCTGCGGGGTAATGACCTTGATAGAGCCAGAAAGCGTATAAACAACGCCACTCGTAAAGTCGAGTAGTCGGCGTTTTAGATCGGCGTCGATGCCCATCAAATTAATGACAATCGGACGCCTTGCTTTTAGCTGATCGGCGATTTTTTTCGACTCGTCATACGATGTCGGTTGAAAAATAATCACATCGTCCGCTTGGGCGAGCGTCGTGATCGGTCGAACCGACTGCGCTTGGAGTGGACGAACTATGGGTCGTTGCGCCGCTGCATTATTAAGCGATCCAACGCGAGGAACGGCCTCGGTGCGTTGTGCAGCGAGGGGTCGCGGAGGCATTGATGACGAGACGGGAGCGGGCGCATTCGCCCACTGCTGTTCAGGTTGTTCGAATGCGGGGGCGTCAACGAAGGGTCGCTCAACGCCGGTCGATCGTCCGAAATCGTCATAGTCATCCTCGGCGAGACCCAGAAAAACCATAAAGCCTCGGAATCTGTCTTTGACCACTGCACTCTCCTCGCGGTAGTTGGCCGCCCCGTCCACCATGTTAGGCCACCCCAGACACGCTCCGTTAGAGCAAGCGCGGACCAAAGATTGAACGTCCCAGGCGAATCTCCGTGCTGCCCGCCCGCAGCGCTGATTCGAAATCGTCGGTCATGCCCATGGAACATTCCGCCAGACCAAATTCGTCGACGGCCTTTCGAAGTGCGACGAATGTCGCCTCTGCTTGTGCTGCGTCGGGCGCCGCGACCGTCATGAGTCCTTTAACGTCGAGTCCCGCTTCCTTCGCCTCGCGAAGAAGGTGATCAAGATTTTCTGGCGACACGCCATTTCGTTGCGCCATACCGGTGTAGTCAACCTGCAGATAGATGGGCGGCGGTTGTGACAGTTCGCCTAAGACGTGAACTTCCTTGAGCCTCGAGACACTGGCAATGAGGTCAGACACTTTGGCGATGTGGGCAATTTTTCGCGACTGCAGTGCACCCATGTAGTGCCACCGAACGGCAACGTCTTCGCATTCGCTTCGTTTTTTTTCTAACTCGTCGAAGTAATTTTCTCCCACATCGCGAAGTCCCGCCTTCGCCGCCGCCACGACAGCTCGGGCATCAAAGGTTTTTGTGACGCCGACCACGCGCACGGAGGACAAGTCGCGTCCGCACGAGCTGATTTTTTCGCAGACACGCTCAACGTTCTCGCGCACCAGCGCTTCAAAAGCGTTCTCAGCGAAGGAAGCTGGGGAGGTCATCATCGCCACCCACGTCAAACAGATCGTCGCTCGACTCGGCTCCACCAAAGATGTTGACCGTAGGGCTCTCAACGACGTCGGGGGTTCGCGTGGTTTGCGCACTGGGACGCGGGTTGGCGTTATCCCAGCGCTCGAATCCGGCGGCGATGACCGTAACTCGCACTGATTCGCCAATGTGTTCGTCAATAACGCTACCGAAGATGATATTGGCGTCCGGGTGAGCCACCGAGTGCACAATTTCAGCGGCCTCGTTCACCTCGAACAACGTCAAACTCGAACCGCCAACAATGTTCATAAGGATTCCTCGGGCACCATCAATGGATGCCTCGAGCAACGGCGAGGTGATGGCGGCTCGTGCGGCGTTAACGGCGCGACCTTCTCCCGTTGACTGACCTATACCCATGATGGCCGTACCCGCATTTTGCATAATCATCTTCACGTCAGCGAAGTCCGTGTTGATGAGTCCTGGCACCGTAATGAGATCGGTAATACCGCGAACACCCTGTTGGAGCACATCGTCGGCAATGCGAAAAGCATCAATCATTGACGTCTGTGCGTTCGCGACTGACAACAACCGATCGTTCGGAATAACAATGAGCGTATCGACCTTGTCCTTTAAGGCGAGAATGCCCTTCTCGGCCTGCGCCGCTCGGCGCTTACCTTCAAAGCTAAAGGGGCGCGTCACGACACCAATGGTCAATGCGCCAAGGGAACGAGCAATGTCGGCAACCACCGGCGCTCCTCCGGTTCCTGTGCCGCCACCTTCGCCGGCCGTAATGAAGACCATATCGGCGTCGCGCAACGATTCTTCAATTTCGCCACGGTGTTCTTCTGCGGCGAGACGTCCGATTTCAGGGTCACTACCGGCACCAAGGCCTCGAGTTAACTCGCGACCAATGTCCAACTTCAAGTCGGCGTCACTTTGTAACAGCGCTTGCGCGTCGGTGTTGGCAGCGATGAACTCAATGTTGCGAAGACCAGACTCAATCATGCGGTTTACGGCGTTCACGCCACCGCCACCGACGCCGAAAACCTTGATTACGGCGTGGTAGTTGTTCTGGCTCAAACTCATGAATTCCCCTCGAATGTCCAACGCGATTCTTTCCCACTTCGCCGGAACGTCGAGGGAATTTCACTGAAAAGTGGCCTTAAGCCTCATCGAAGGCTAGCCACCGGCTAAGGCTCGGTCAAATGATGTTCACTTCGCCTGCGTTATCGTCGGCGAATCGGGCACACTCACGTCGACCACGTCGCCGGCGCGCAAGGTTTCGTGCATTATCACCGACGCTACGGCAACAAATTTTGCCGTCAGATTCGTTGGCGGACCTAGCGCAAACGTCACCGGTGTCGTCATTTTCAGTGACACATTTCCGTTGGTGCCTTCAATCACTTGGTCTACCTGCTCCGAAAACGCTGGTGGCAATACTCCGGCGACGAGCGCAGCGTTTTTACCCGCGCCTCGAAAAGGCCACGACGTAAGTGCGGTAGACGACGTGACCTCGAGCAAGGGCAGGTTCGTGTTCGCGGGCGCGATTCCTAGATCACGTCCCGTAGCATCAACCAGTTGCAATATCTTCTTCGCGTTATACGCAATTCCCACGGGCGTTCTTTCGGTCACCACAATGCGCACCGTGCTGGGCCAGTGTTTCACCACACTGATTGTCTTGATCCACTTGAAACCATTGAGCCGCCGGGCTATGACGCTGTCGGAAACGTCGATGAGCGCTGGTTGATTCTCCAGCCCACTTGCCAAAATGATTGCGCCGTCGCTTTCGTGGGTTGCTCCAACAACTTCCACGTGGTGCACGCGAAAGGTCGATGTGTGCAGTACCCAATCGCCAACGGCCACGAGTGTCACGACGAGCAGCACTGCAATGAACAAGCGGCGAACTACCGGTAATCGGCGAGGTCGTTTCCCTTCATTCTCAGACGCGGCTGCGTTCGTCGGACGTCGACGACTCACGAATCCCCCGAGGAAAATCCCACGGTGCGGACTTCACTTTCGAGACGAACGCCGGTAACTGCTTCGACCGTTGACGACACGTACGCCATGAGATCACGAACGTCGCTCGCCCGAGCACCATCATCGACTTGAATGAAATTGGCATGTTTTTCGCTGACCCGAGCACCACCCACGCGGTAGCCCTTTAGTCCCGCGTCGTCAATAAGTTGGCCGGCAGAGTTCGCCACAGGATTTCTAAAGACGCTGCCGGCATTGGCACCGCCCGGTTGATGTTCTCGTCGCCAGCGGACAATTTCCTTCAATTGTTCCTTCGACGCCGAGACATCACCACGACGAAGTTGCATGGTGACATCAAGAACAATCTCATCACGGCTCACGCTGCTGTGTCGGTAGCCAAACTGCAATTCCTTTGCCGCTCGTTCGATCACGAGTGCTTGCGGTATTGACCACAGTCGAACACTCGTCACCGAGGCCGCTATGTCGCCACCGTGACCACCGGCATTCATCGCCACGGCTCCCCCAAACGTACCTGGTACCCCTACAGCCCATTCGAAACCAACAATGCCCTGGTCGCTCAGTCGACGAGCAGCGACTGGCAGATCAAGTGCGGCACCGGCGTGCACGGTGACGATTTCGTCGCCGGTGAATTCGAGTGAGCGAAATGCTTCGCCTAACTTCACGACGACACCAGGAAACTCTCCATCGGCGACCAACAAATTGGAACCGTTACCCAAAGAACACACGGGCAAACCACACTGTGAAAGTGCAATACCAAGTTCAAATAAATCGTCGAGTGACGCAATGTCCAAAAAAATGAGTGACGTTCCACCGACGCGGTACGTCGTTCGAGAACCAAACGGCGCGTGACGCGTGGCACGTGATCCCGCTTGGCGTAGGAGTTCCTCCCCATTCATGGTGAATATCCCTCAACCAACTTTTGCGCCAACTGAAAGACGCCGCCGGCACCCATAACGAGAATGAGGTCCGTGGTGTGCGCAAGATTGTTGAGACGTTGAACAACGTCGTCCAACGTGGGTTCGTAGTAGCACCGCACGGGTCTCGATACCCCATTTACGGCGTTGACAATGACCTTGCCCGTAATGGCTTCGGGGTTATCTTCACCCGCCGTGTAGATGTCCGTCACGATTAACGTTTCCACGCCGTCAAAGGCGTGTGCAAATTGTTGACCAAGATGCGTGGTTCGAGTGACGCGATGAGGTTCGAATACGGCGGTGATGTGTTCGTATCCGAGTGCACGTGCCGCACTGATTGTCGAAGAAACCTCCGTGGGCAAGTGCGCGTAGTCATCGACCACATCGACGTCACGCCACTGCCCCATGCGCTCAAATCGTCGAGGCGCACCGCGAAAGGTTGCGAGACCGTGAACTACGTCTACGGGCTCAACGCCTATGCGTAGAGCGAGCGCGGCGACGACGGCGGCGTTTGTCACGTTCAGAGCGCCTGGAACCATAAGTTCCACAGCTACGTTGCCGCGACTCCAGTTGAGCGTAAAACGCGTACGTGACCTTGTGAACGTTTCATCGCTCACAACAAAATCGGCCTTGATGTTACGTCCGACGGTATGGACGGTGCGATTGACCGACCTCAGAGTTCGTGCCACACCCGCATCGTCCAACCACACCACGACCTCGCCGCGTGTTCGCTCCATTAGTTCAGCAAAGCCTGTTTCCAAACGGTCGATTGTTCCATAAAAGTCCAAATGATCAGGTTCGATATTGAGGACACCGAGCGACGAAGGCGTGAGCAAAGAAAACGTCCCGAAACTTTCGTCCACCTCCAAAACGAGTGCGTCGCCGTCGCCCCGGTGTCCATTTTCGCCAAGTCCGGCTATAGGCGTTCCGAGTAGCCACGATGGCTGGCGACGGGCACTCGAGAGTACGCACGCCATCATTGAGGTCGCCGTGGTTTTGCCGTGCGTTCCGGTAAGTCCTACACAGTCCATTTCACTCGCAAGTTGAGCCAAGACGTGCGCGCGATCCACGAACGGAATGCCTAAAGCGACCGCGGCGACACGTTCAACGTTGTCGATACCAACGGCCGGTGACGCAATGACGACGTCGGCGCCAACAACGTGTCGCGCATCGTGACCAATGAAAACACTGACACCCGCATCTTCGAGAGCACTCGTCACCGCGCTCGCGGCGGCGTCTGATCCACTTACCCAACAACCTCGTTCGAGAAAAAACCGCGCAAGTCCACTCATGCCGGCACCACCACAACCAATGACGTGAACGCGTGAGCCCGGAACGAAAAGTGTGCTCACCCTTGCGCCTCAGAAAGAACCACTCGGCCAATTGCCAGGGCGGCGTTGGGATGGCCGAGCGCGCGCGCGTTCGCCGCGACCTCGGCGCAGCGATCATCCTTTAGCAATCCGTCGAGTGCCCTGGCCACCGATTCAGCGTTGCAATCGCGATCCAGCAACATCACCGCGGCGTCGCCATCGACGAGACGCTGGGCATTCAAACGTTGGTGATCACCAGGAGCGCCCGGAAGAGGCACGAGCACACTCGCGATGCCCAATAATGTCAGTTCGGCAATCGTGGTCGCCCCCGCTCGACATAGTGCAACGTCAGCCAGCGACCAAAGTTCCTTCATGTCGGCAAATTCAATAATTCGGTAATCCAAACCATTCGTCTGTGGAGACAAAGCCAGTGTCTGTTCGTAGTCTCGCACGCCACTGACGTGGATGACACACAGATCGGTGCGTTGCGTCCACAACGTGGCCAGCTCGGAAACCGCTGCGTTGACTGATCCAGCTCCGAGCGAACCCGTCATGACAACGATGACTCGGCGCTCTTGTTCAATCGGCGGATGTTGGATGCTTTTCGCTTTTGAACGAGCAATGGCGTCACGATTGAGTTGAGCGATGGACGCACGAACGGGCGCACCCGTTAGCACTGCTCGTGGCTCGGTGCTCGAAAACGCTACGCACGTTCGCGTCGCGAACCGCGCTAGAAAGCGATGAACACCGGTAGCTACGGCGTCGAATTCCACCACGACGAGCCGTCGTTTCGTTAACGCACTGACGAGCGCAAAAGGAAATGCTGCGTATCCGCCAACGGAAACCACTACGCGGGGACGCCACCGTGCAACGAGGTACACGCTTTGCACAATGGCCACCGTGAGTCCCGCAATGGCGCCAATGTTTTGCACTACTGCCGATGGCTTCATTGAACGACGGATGCCCCGGCCCGGAAGCAACGTCAACGCAACGGCTGTTCCACCAAGAAGTCGACGCTCTTGACCTCGTCGACTACCGACGAAGCGGATATCTTCACTCGGCCAGTCGAGATCTATGAGTGCTTCGGCAATTGCTTCCATCGGGAAAATATGACCCCCGGTGCCACCGCCGGTGATAACTATTGGCCGAGCCATTAACGCCTCGAAACGGTCTCACGTACCGGTTGTCTCATCTCGCGACGTGGACTGACGTGTTCGCGCCGGCGCGCGGGACGACGTTGATGGGCACGAACGGAAGGCACCCCGGCTTCGATTGGTCGCGGAGGTCGAATACGACGGGCCACGTTGACAAGCAGACCAAGCGCCATCAAGTCAATGATGAGTGAGGTGCCGCCATAAGAAAAGAAGGGCAAGGGAATACCCGTGACTGGCCACAGACCCACCACGGACGCAATGTTTATGACGGCCTCAAAACCGAGCCAGAACGTGATGCCGGCGGCCAAAAGTTGCGACTCCCGATCGGGTGCACGAAGTGCAATTTTGCACGCCACGATTAGCAACCACGCAAACAGGGCAATGACGAAGACTGCACCAATCAAACCCAATTCTTCACCAATGATGGCAAAAATGAAATCCGTGTGCGGATTGGGCAGGAGACCCCACTTCTCACGACTTTGTCCATAACCAAGTCCCGCGATGCGACCTGCGCCCAAACCAATCTTGGCCTGAAGTACCTGGTAGCCGGCGCCCGTCGGATCACTCGTCGGATGCAGAAACGACAACAAGCGCTCTCGACGGTACGGTGCAGCGAACGCGAATATTCCGGCGAGAACAACTCCCATAAAAGCAAAAAGTCGTATCGTGCGCCCGGGCAGGCCCGCGACGATGAGCACCGCAAAAGTGACCAGCACAATGATCGAAGCGGTGCCCATGTCGGGCTCAGCAAAAATGATGATTGCCCCCAATAAGGGCGGAAACGCCGCCTTCAAAATCGATTGCCAGTTGCGGCCACTTCTTTCAATTCGTGCCACCGCATATGCCAAATAAATGCACGTTGCCAACTTGAACAATTCTGAGGGTTGAAACTGAAGCCCTGAGAAACCGAGCCAACGTTGTCCACCTGAAGCTGACGAACCCAGCGCTTCAACCACCACGAGTAGACCGAGCGATAGAACCATCAAGGCGGTGGCGAAGTTAGCGAGGAGCGCCGACGTGATTCGGGTCATAAAAATAAACGCCACAACACCAATCAACACGAATAAGAGGTCCCTTTCAAGATAGGACCAACTCGATCCTCCACTCGCTGCCGCCTGAGGTGCGCTGGCGCTTCCTACGGCGAGAACGCCGGCCACCAGGAAGAAAAACAGCAACACCAGCAGGGAGCGTTCGAGTGAGTTCGAAGTACCGAGACGTGCACCCCTTTGTCGCAACATCACGCAACTCCTGAAATCTTCAAGAAGTCGCCGTAGAACATTCCCAGTCCCAGTGCTGCGAGAAGTCCAGCCAAGATCCAAAAGCGAATTATCAACGTTGCTTCCGGCCAGCCCTTGAGTTCAAAATGATGGTGGATTGGCGCCATTCGAAAGATTCGCCGGTGAAAGAGTCGAAAGCTAATGATTTGCAAAATAACCGAAGCGGTTTCAAACACGAACAATCCACCAATGACCACCAGCAACAAATCAAGGTTCATGAGGAGACACAGCCCACCTAGGGCAGTGCCAATGCTTAGGGCGCCCGTGTCGCCCATGATTATTTGTGCCGGTACGGCGTTCCACCACAGGAAACCAAGACAACCACCCACGAGCGCGACCGCAAACAATCCGAGATCGAGTGCGGGGCCTAAATGATAAATCGTAAAGTGACGAAACTGCCAGTAGCCAATGATTGACAAAATGGCAAAGCAGAAGGTAGCCGACCCAGCGGCGAGCCCATCAAGTCCGTCGGTGAGATTTACACCGTTCGAGGTGGCCACAAGGACAAAAACCGAAAGAAGTATCCAACCAACAACTCCCAGTTGCCAACCGGGCAACGTGAGTCGAGTGAACGATAAGCGCGTGGAAGTGTGCACCCAGTACACCGCGAGCACTGAGAAGCTGAGCGCGATGATGAGTTGACCGGCGAACTTGCCGCGTTTATTCAGACCAAGGTTTCGGGCGTGACGAATTGCCACGTAATCATCGGCAAAGCCCAGCAGCCCTGCGGCCAGTGTTGTTAACACCACCAAAGCGCCGGCTCGAGTGAACGTAATCGCGGTACCAACGTGTCCCATGAGATAGCCAATAACACCGGAGGCCAAAATGACGACACCACCCATGGTCGGGGTGCCGGCCTTGGATTGGTGACTTTGGGGCCCGTCTTCTCGAATTCGTTGACCCAGCGACCGCGAACGAAGAAAACGAATGTAGAAGGGTGTGAAGAACAGCGATATCAAAAATCCGCAGCCGCCTGCTTCCATCAAGCTCAACATGTCAGTTCCTCACGCCAATAGCTCTCGTATGACAACGCGGTCATCAAAATCAACCACGCTGTCCCCAATAATTTGAGATCGCTCGTGACCTTTTCCCGCAACGAGTACAACGTCGTAGGGCAACGCCACGTTAAGAGCGAGTGCAATCGCTTCGCGGCGATCACTTTCACGAAAGTACGTACTTCCCGGTTCACAACCACTTTCAATTTCGTCCAAAATCATCTCTGGCGATTCACTTCTCGGATTGTCCGACGTGAGCACAACCACATCGGCCAGGTTTGTAGCAATCGACCCCATCGTCGGACGTTTCGCGTGATCACGTTCTCCCCCGCAGCCAAACACCACGATGACTCGAGCTTTCCCAGCGAGTTCCCTAGCTGAGGTGATGAGCCGACGAAGGGCATCGGGGGTATGAGCGTAGTCGACCACTACCGTAGGACCCTTGTCGCTCACGATCTCGAAACGGCCGGGCACGCGAGCCACCGTGCGAAAAGCGAGGGCCATATCAGCTGCACTCACACCCAGTATCGAGCCAGCACTTAGCACCAAAAGTGCGTTATCAATATTGAAATCGCCGATGAGGGGCGACTCAATGTTGTGGCCCCTCCATTCAAACGAAGTACCGTCACGGTGTAATCGAACGTTGACCGCCTCGTCACGATTCACCCGAGTGACCGGAATTGACAATTCGTCCGCCAATCGTGCGCCGTAGGGATCACCCACCCACACCACCGCGACATCGCTATGGCGTGACTCGAATAATTGACGTTTGGCTTCGTAATACGAATCCATTGATCCGTGATAATCGAGGTGATCTTGAGAAAGATTAGTGAAGATCGCCACCGAAAATCGCAAAGCGTCAATGCGGTGTTGATCGATGGCGTGACTCGACACTTCCATAGACACCAGCGGTCGCGTTGGATAAGGTCCCCACTCGTTGCGGATGGAAGCCAGCGTGCGAAAAAGTTCCGGTGGAGCGGGTGTTGTCCGTGCACTTGTAAGGGTGCCAATCGTCGCAGCACTCATCCCCAGCGACTGCCATAATTCGCTCATCAAAGTCGCCACACTCGTCTTGCCATTGGTGCCCGTTATCCCAACGAATCGGACGCCGACCTCGGGGCTACCCGCGACACGCGCACTCGCCAATTGCAATAGAGCTTGCTGTTGGGCTGGCGATACAACGAATGAAGGTACGTTGCTCGAAACAGTGGACGTTGCGATAACGACGACCGCTCCGTTTCGTACCGCATCATCGACAAAGTGGACTCCGTCGGCGATTCGTCCAGGCATAGCAAAAAAGAGCGTGTCAGGCTCGCAGGCCCGAGAATCAACCTCGACACGTCGCACCTCTATATTTGCGTGCACGTTAACCGGCAGTTGATCACCGAGAAGATCAACAAGTTTCATCACGTCACGTCCGAAGAGATGCTCGCACTAGTACCCGTCAGTGGTTTTTGCACGACACTGGTAGACGGAATTCCGTAATGATGCAATGCGTAACTCATGACTCGCTGGAACACGGGTGCAGCAACGGCACCACCATAAATCGTCGTTTGGGGTCGCTCAATTACCACCAACATAGTCAGAACGGGCTTTTGGGCGGGAGCGAAGCCAACGAAGCTCGCGTTGTACGCACCTTTTATATAGGAATTATGTCCGGGAGTTGGAATCTGGGCAGTTCCGGTCTTCCCCGCTACTTCGTAGCCAGGAATGATTGCGTTCGTACCTGTTCCGACGAGCACTACTTGTTCGAGCATGCTCTTCAGTTCACTCGCGACGGTTGGCGTGAAAGCTTCGTGTTTAGGACTCGGTGGCGTTTTCGTTATTGACCCGTTCGCGCCAATTTTCGCAAGGATCAACTTTGGAGCAACATACTCACCACCGTTGGCAATGGAGTTGTAGGCATCGACAACTTGGATTGGGGTGACCGCGTCAACTTGACCAATCGGTAGGGCCGCCAAGTCACTCGGATACCACGTGGCGGCATTCACTAAGAGGCCCGAAGTTTCCCCAGGAAAGTTCAATCCCGTTGACTGTCCAAAGCCGAGGCGCTGCACTTGCGCCAACAAATTGTCTTCTCCCACACGACTAGCTATCTCGTATGTTCCGATGTTGGACGACTGCGCGAGAATTTGCGTCGCACTCAATGTCTCCAACGGATGATATTCGGCGTCATGGAAAACTCGATTCGAAACGTGCAATGAATACGGAACGGTGAATGGTGTCGTTGGAGAGATTGCTCCAGCTTGCAAGGCTGCCGAGAAGGTGACGACCTTGAAGACTGATCCCGGCTCGTACGTATTCGTGAAGGCCAAATCATTAATTGTTTGTTGCACGCCCTTCACGCCAACCGACGATCCCCACGATGGAATCGGTCCTAGTTGGCCAGCCTGCACATTCGTATTAACGAGCGACGCGTTCGCCAAAATTTGACCAGTTTTTACGTCCATGATGATGGCGACGCCAGTGAGGGCCTTCGTAGCAACCAATTCTTGGGCCAGCGCTTGCTCCGTGACAAATTGCAGTGGCGTGTCAATCGTCAATTCCAGACCCTGTCCCGCTTTTGCGGGACGCACGACGACTGTTCGCGAGCCAGGAAGCGAGATACCCGATGGTGAGGCAAAGACGCGTTCGAGACCTGACTTACCCGCGAGAAGATTTTGGTACTGGTATTCAAGTCCTGCTGAACCAACGCCCGAAGCATTAACGCCGCCAAGCACTGCCGTCGCCACCGCGCCGTTTGGTTGCTTTCGCTCCGAACTATTCAGGACCACAATTCCCGGCAAGTATCGCGAGGCGAGTTTGTGTCCGTCAGTGATGTTGAGAGAATTCGTCAAGATGACGTAGCCGGAGTTCTTTTGCAGTTTTGGAAGTAGTTGCTGTGCACTCTCGCCTACCAATGGCGCAAGAGCTGCCGCTTCTGCGACAGGGTGCTTAATCTGAAAATCGTCAGCGATGACCAGTGAGGTTGGCTGCGATACTGCCAATATCTGTCCATAGCGATCGTAAATGCTGCCGCGCAAAGCAGGTGTCGCGACGTTCGTGCGTACTTGTTCGACAGAAATCTTTGAGTACTTCGTTCCCTCAAGTACTTGAATTTGCACCAATCTGGCGATGAGCAACAACATCACGAGTCCAATACCGAATTGAAAATAACGAAGGCGCCTGGAAAAATATTGAGAGTTGGCTTCGTTGGAATCTCTATGGTGTGGCGTCCGATATCGAGATGTGCCCGTAATTGGAATACTCACGGAATAATCCTCGAAACTGGTTTCACCTTCGAAGTGAAGGTAGGTAGCGCGAGTGGCGTCGTAAGCGATACGGAAGCAATTTGAGTTACGGACGTTGGTTCGACGAGGTGCAAATTCCCAGCATCCGTAGCAACGCGTCCCGGAGCCGCAATATTTGTGTAATCGCTTACTTGCTGTGCGTAGCTCGACTGTGCTTGAAGCAATTGAGCTTGCAAATTGTGCAATTCGATTTGTCTCTGCGCCGTATACGTGTTGCCCACCAATACGACAAACATGGCAACGGCCGCAATAATTGCTGCTCGGCCCGACGGAGCGAGTGCCGTCCAACGCCGAAAAATCGGTCGTCGATGTCGCGACTTTGTTCGACCCGGCGCAGTTGTAGTGACATTGGCAGGCGGCGTTTCACGCTTTAATGGGCGCGTCGTGTTTCGTGGGAACGCAATAACACTCATGGGGCGATCTTCCAAGCCACTCGAAGACGCGCTGATCTCGCTCGAGGATTTGCGTCAATTTCGTCGGGTTGAGCCAGCAAGGCACTTGCCTTTTTCAACGTGACGGTCGGTACCGCACCGCAGACACATCCCAACTCCGGAGGACAGACGCACCCCCCAGTGGATGCTTCATGGAGAAGCCGCTTTACGACCCTGTCTTCTCCCGAGTGGTACGAGATGACGGCGAGAACGCCGTGAGGCGAAAGTATATCGAGAGCGCCCAAAAGTCCGTTCTCCAATTGTGCTTCTTCGTCATTAACACGGACTCGCAAGGCTTGAAAGACGCGCGTGGCTACGTGCCCGCGTCGACGAGCCGCCATTGGGACTGCTCGTTCAACTGCTTCGACCAGTTCCCCCGTCGTTGTTGGCTGGCGTTCTTTTATCGAGCGAGCAATACCGGTCGCAAAGCGTGACTCTCCGTGGTCACGAAGAAGTCGAGCGAGTTCGTGTTGATCAATGTTTGCAATCACCACGGCTGCTGTTACCTCGGATGTTTGGTCCATGCGCATGTCGAGTGGTGCGTCAGAACGAAAGGAGAATCCCCGCGATGGATCATCAAGCTGCGGCGACGAGACTCCCAGATCCATCAAGACGCCCACCACCGGTTCGTTCTGTACGAAGTCGCCTTCCTTTTTGAGGATCGTCGATAAATCGGCAAACGTGCCCGCCACGATGCGAAGGCGTTTTCCAAAGTCGGACAGCCTCGCCTTCGCCGCCTCACGAGCCACGCCATCACGATCAATTCCCAACAATCGAACATTGGGTGAATGTTCCAATATCCCGTGGGCGTGTCCTCCACCACCCAACGTGGCGTCAACCACCACGCCAACGGGCAAGCCGCTGAATAGCTCGATTATGTTGCGCTCGAGCACTGGAGTGTGGTTGAAATCTTGGGCCATTCGCAGCCCTACGACCGACTCCGTCGAGCGGTAACTCGTCGAATACACGGTGAAGAGGGCGGAGGAGGTTTTCTTCCTCGTGCCGGTCGGAAGGCTGCGCATGGTCCAGGTTTCGTGGGGAAAGTTACGTAGTGGTTTCTCCTTCATTAGCCAAGGTCACTCCCATTGAAAAAACCCTCCGCCGGAGCGACCCGACTTTCAAAGCGCTGAGGGTTCCACAGTTCAATACGGTCAATGGCCCCAATAATGAGGACGTCGCTACCCAAATCCGCGAAGGCTCGTGCGGAAGGGGGAATTGCGAAGCGACCTTGTTTGTCGACCTCAACATCGGACGATCCCGACGCCCACACTCGAGCGCGGTTACGAGCTTCGGCGTCGCCACCACGTCCCGCCTCTTGAATTTCGCTTAGTTGACGAGAAAATTCACCAGGCGTCCATAGAGCAACACAGCCCTCGAAGTGTTGGGAGAGATGACCACCTCGATCAAATTCGGGACGAAATCGAGCGGGCAGGATCAGTCGGCCCTTCGCGTCAAGCGTGTGTTCGTAACGTCCAAAAAAAGCCAGCACTATTCCTCCTCCCTGTTACCCGAATTCACCACTTCAAACCACTTCGAGCCACTTTATACCACTTCTCTCCACTTTTTGCCATTTTTCGCTTGACGGTGGTCAAAAATTGGGATTTTGGACGTTTGACGTCACTACCGAGCCCGTAGGGGCGATGGCGATTGCGTTCCCTGAAAAGGGTGCTTAGCGAGAAATCGTGATTGAGCGCTCGGACCATGGCCCAGAAAGCGCGAGTAAATCTGTAAGGAGGTCTGACGAATCAGTAATGCCGAGCGAGGTAATGCTGTGGTGTGCCAGCGCTTCAACGAGGTGAGCGGGTACGGCTCGTAAAGCCGAGACCAAAATTTCAGTGGATCGCGCCGGTAAAAGTGTGGAAACGAACGCGCCCTCTCGCACTCGCCACTGGGTGATACCCACAACTTTTCGCTGATCGAGCGTCAATTCTCCAGGCCCAGAAACCGCGAAACACGCAACGAGGAGGTCCTCGTTACTTCGATCGAGGCTCGTCATAATCGTGCATTGTCGACCTAGCGCCATGCTCAAAATGTCTCGCCACCATGTACCCACCGCGACGGCCATTTCGTTCACGTCACTTTGCCAACGCTGATCTCCCGGGGGAATCCAAAAGTCAATCCAGACGTCGTCGGGCTGGAGCAGCACCACCCCGCCACCACCGCGACGGCGGCGGACAACAAAATCTGCCTCAACACGGTCACGAAGAATCTCATCCGGCTGAGAACTACCCAGCACCAGAGTGCGTTCGTCCACGTGAGCCAATATCGCGGTGGGTTCCTTTAGCGAACGAAGTTCTTCGTAGTCGTAAAGCTCCCCAAAACGACTGATCACGAAGCCTTTGGTAGGTAAGGCTCCCAAAGGGGGTCGGGGTCGAGAACGTGACGCCAGCGCCACCACGGTCCCTCGGGCACGCGTGGCTGGATTCGGATTCGCCAGCCAAGTTCATCGAGCAACCGGTCGCTCTTAAGCATATTGTGTCGCCGACACGAAGCCACCACATTGGTCCATTCGTGACGGCCCCCGCGACTTCGAGGAACGACGTGATCAATGGTGTCGGCGTGCTCTTCGCAGTAGGCGCACCGATAGTCATCACGCAGAAGGATTGAGCGTCGCGTCAACGGCGGTGTTCGCATCTTCGTTGGCAAACGAACCATGGAATGCAGCCGGACGATCGAAGGAATCGGAACCACGATCGTGGCGGAGCGACAAACGCTCGGATGCTCAGGAGTAACTACTGGCTCGGCTCGACCGGCCAGTACCAAGACGACTGCTCGACGCTCGCTCACCAATTGCAGCGGCTCGTACGTCGCATTGAGGAGGAGGACCCGCCCCACGTTAGAAAACTTACCGCCCCACGCCTTGGCGAACCGACCATACGGCGGCGGCCACCGCGTCTTCGGGCCCAATGTTGCCACCCATTGCGCCGAGCGCCGTTACCCGACGAAACGTCCAGTAGTTGTCGTCGGGCAGCGGAAGAAACGGTGCGTGGCGCCACCAGCGGCGTCGTCGAAGTTTCCAACCCGCCCGAATGAGAGGCACTGAAGCTCCCGGATGGCGAAGTACGTAGGTACCAAGACCATGAACGTGATGCTTTTTTATCAAGGCTGCGAACGCCAACCTACGCACGCGGCTCCCACAAGGGGACCACGATCAACGAGCTTGGAGGGTTGAATATGAACGCCACGTGCAAATGATATTTGAGCAACGCTGGCCGCCTCTTCATTTGCTGCAGCAAAAAAGTCGTCTCCAAAACCCAGAGCGACAGATCCCGCTACAAAAAAATGCTCAACATCGAGCAGCGACGCAACCGAGCCCACGGCACGACCCACCATCTGGCCTGTTCTACGTCGGATATCGTCGTCGGCAAGGGCCGGCAACTTACCCGTGATACTCGCAATTGCCGTTCCTGAAGCCTCGGCTTCGAGACAGCCACGCGCACCACAACCACAGAGACGCCCGTTTGGTTCCACATTGACGTGACCAATGTGTCCCGCGTTCCCGTGCGCTCCGTTCAGGAGACGCCCATCAATCACGACTCCCCCACCGATTCCCGTCGAGACCACCATGGAGACAAAGTTGTTGAGATCACGGGCACCACCAAACACACCCTCGGCGAGGGCCAAGGCCTTGGTATCGATATCCAACATCACGGGCTTCTTGACGGCTGACGAAATTGGTCCGATGAGGTCAAAATTACGCCATTCCAATATATTGAGCGGTGAAATACGATTTTCTCCGTCTGAAATCGGCCCACCGCAGCCAATGCCAACGGTGGCAAACGGAGTCTGCTCGGCCGTCTCCAGAATCAACGCAACAACGCGCTCAATGAGCGGTTGATCGCCCCCTTGCGTTTGAATTCTCTTACGATATGAGATTTCGCCCGTCGTCGACACGATCGCCGTATCAATTTTGGTGCCACCAATATCAAGTGCTAGGCAGGGCGCATCGGGTGTTACCCCGAGCCGATTCATTCCGACTTGTGGCGTAAACGCTGGAGCCACGCGCGAACGGCGTTGGCCCGATTGTCGATGCCCTGTTGTGGGTCATCATCACTGTGCAAAGAACGAGTGAGGTCCTGCCACGAAGCTCGTCCCAAACGACGAGCGTTTCGCTCAATTACGACGGCCGAGATAAACATCATGACGACACCGAGCAGACCGAGCACTATGGATGTCGAGAAACAAAAGAGCAGTACGAGAAGTCCAGCCAAGAAGCCGGCAACGCCCCATCGAACCCGGCGACCGCTATGGGTGTAAACCGTGGTTTCACGAACGTTTTTGACAAAACGAGGATCCTGCTTGGTCAACGATTCTTCTAGTTGCGCCAGAATCCGTTGTTCGTGGTCAGACAAGGGCATTCGTACTCCTTTCCTTGAACTGCTTTTTCCATCGTACAGTTAATCTCTGCCAATCGTACCTACATTCAAACACGCGAACCATCAAAAATTGGCGGTCCTGAGCAGACCCTTACTTGCGAGAACGTCGCGCCAGTACCAGCCCCAACATTCCCAAAAGTGCCGAAACTACAATGACAATGATGAGTGGTGCTCGTTCACTCGCGAACCAAAAGTGAATCGTCACTGACGCCGAGTTAGCAAGGGCAAACCACAACAGAACGAGAAAGGCAACGACCGAAGCTGTCGTCCATCGCTGTTGCGGGGTCATTTTGGGAGCCATCGCGTAATCCTTTCGTGCAAGAATTCCCATCATGGCACGGCGAGCTACTGCACTTTCGTTTATCTGTACCGGAAACATATGTCGTTCACCCATGGGCGAAGTCATTGCGAAATCGCTTATTGAAAATGATGATATTTTGGTCAATCACGTGCGCACCAGCAGTGCGGGAACTGCGAACTGGCACGTAGGAAACCCCATGGATTCTCGAGCTCGGTCAGCGCTTGACCGTGCGGGCTATACAACACCGGGCAGCGCCGCAGCCTTTGCCAACCAGACGTATCTTGACAAGCAAGACATTGTTGTCGTCATGACAAAAGAGCATCGTCGCGACGTATTGCAACGACTCACCAACCCACTGACGTCGGTGCTACTGCTTCGAAACCTCACTGGCGAAGAGCATGAACTCGACGTTGCCGACCCGTACTACGGCGACGAACGAGAATTCGACGAATGCCTAACTCAGATTAAAGAAGGCTGTCTTCACCTAATACAAGGTCTTCGCGAGCGTTATGTCCAACGCTCGTTCGAAGTTTGATTTCCGGAAGGGTCAGCGATAACAAGAGCGCCAGTGCACCAACTGGAACGGCGTAGTGGAACAAAGTCTGCACGGACGTCGCTATCGAATGCGAAATGACGCTGAGGTACGCGGGCGGAATCTTTTTTATTTGCGCTGGCGTCAACGAGGTGGTGAGTGGAGCGACGTACTTCAAGTGGGCGGCGTGAAGATCCGCCGTCCACGCCAACGGAAATTCGTGGACGTAGATAGCGCCAAAGACAGCGGTGCCAAACGAGCCACCAATCGATCGAAAGAAGTTCGCTCCTGCGGTAGCGGCACCGATGTCTTGCATTTCCACTGCGTTCTGCACGGCTGTCACCAAAATCTGCATTACGAGGCCTAACCCAATTCCAAAGACCAGCATGTCAAAACTCATGTACCAACTCGACGTCGTGACACCAACTGTTCCAAGCAACAACAGTCCACCGGTCATCACGGCGGTTCCCAAAATGGGAAAGATGCGGTACTTCGAACCACGAGAAACTAGAAACCCCGTAAGAATGGAAGCACCAAAAAGGCCGACCATCATCGGCAGTAATCGAACGCCCGACATTGTCGGTGTGACCCCACGAACCTCTTGCAAAAACAAAGGCAAGAAGGTCATAGCGCCGTACATAGCAAAACCTACGACAAAGCCAATCGTTGACGCAGATGAGAAAACTCGATTCGCGAACAAGTGCGGCGCAATGATTGGTTCCTTAGCTTTGCGTTCGATGAACACGAAGACAACAGTCAACACGACGCCACCTACCGCCAAGAGGATGCTGGGACTGCTCGCCCAAGCAAAACTATTCCCACCAAGCGTCGTAAAGAGAATCAGCGCCGAGGCGGCGCAGGTCAGTGTCAAGAAACCGACGTAATCAATGGTGTGCTTCATTCGACGAACGGTGTTTGGAAGTGCCGCGGTCGTTACGATGAGGGCCAGAATGCCGAAAGGGATGTTGACGTAAAAAACCCAACGCCACGAGAAGTACTCAACAATGAGTCCCCCGGCCAAAGGCCCAAGCACAGTGGCGGCGCCAAACGTTGCACCGAAGAAACCGGCGTAACGTCCACGCTCTCGAGGCGGAATGATGTCCGCGATGATTGACTGCGCTCCCACCAAGAGCCCGCCACCACCAATTCCCTGCAGCGCACGAAAGAGAATGAGTTCCATCATTGAGGTCGAAAGACCGCACAAGACGCTGCCCACCAGAAAAATTACAATCGCAGCCTGGAAGTAGATTTTTCGGCCGTGCAAATCACCCAATTTTCCCCACATAGGTGTCGTTACTGTCGACGCTAAGAGATAGGAAACAACGACCCAACTCAAATGATTGGCACCGTGCAATTCAGCAACAATCGTTGGAAGGGCGGTGGAAACAATTGTTGAATCCAGGGCGGCCAAAAACATGCCGAGCATCAAAGCGCCCAAAATGGCGTAAAGCTCTCGTTTTGGTAATGCGGGGTTCGTTAATTCGTCCACCCTCGAAACCTTCCTATCCAGCGCGCCATATAAAGGGCGAAAATGGCACTCCACCTCCGAGCGCACGATTGAAGCATCGAGTTAATCACTTCAAACGAGAAATAATCCTAGTGCCGGAAATCCAGTTTGCGTCGATGCTCAGCTGCTCGAAAATAGGTTTGCAGGTCGAAACATTGTGGTTACGAGACAACGATCACGTTGACACCAGGGTTCTGACTAAGTTAATCGCCGAGGAGGATTTCAATGAAAACGCGGCTGACGGAATTATTGAAGATTGAGTTTCCCATCATGCTGGCGGGTATGGGCGGCGTTTCCTACTCGCAGCTCGTGGCGGCAGTCTCCAATGCTGGGGGATACGGCTGCCTCGGTGCGTCAACCATGTCATCCGAGACGCTTTCTCACGAAATATCTGCGACAAAGGAATTAACGTCACGTCCCTTTGGTGTCGACCTTCTCACAGCATTTCCCGACGATCTTGTTCGAAACGTTGAGATCTTGATTGAAGGTGGCGCGAGTGCCTACGTTGCGGGGCTAGGCGTTCCACGCAACGTCATTGATCTCTGTCATACCCACAAAGTCATCGTGGTCTCCATGTGCGGAAAGGTGGAACACGCGAAGCGAGCGCTCGATGCGGGTTGCGATCTGGTTGTCGCCCAGGGCACGGAAGCTGGCGGGCACACTGGAACAGTTGCCACCTTTCCTTTAGTGCCGATGATCGTTGACGCAGTAGGTGCGTCCATTCCCGTTGTTGCGGCGGGCGGCATATTTGACGGACGAGGACTCGCGGCGGCGCTCGCGCTTGGCGCGGACGGAATTTGGGTGGGCACTCGTTTTATCGCGACGCCCGAAGCGCGAGGTATTCCCGGTTTTAAAGACGGCATCATGGCCGCCAAGGAGGACGGCACCGTCATTTCGAAAGCTTTTTCCGGCAAGACAATGCGTGTTCTAAAAAACCAAACAACTGAACGTTACGAAAAAGAGCCGAGCTTGCTCCAACCGTTTCCGAGTCAATTGCTCCAGTCGTTTCGCGATGGGACGTTTCACCTAGGAGCCGACGAGCACGTCGCGGGCGTTGACCCCGAGCGTGAGGGCTACCCGGCCGGTCAAGCAGTCGGTGCAATCACTTCCCTTGTGCCAGCAGGCGACATAGTAAACAGCATGATGCGTGAAGCGATGGAAGATATCGCTCGGGTCGCTTCTTTGGCGAGCCGCTAGCGCGAGCCCAACGGGACAACTCGCTCCCGTGCCACCAATGCCGCAGTAGCGGTTCGGGTTTGCAATCACATTTTTCTGATGGTAATCATGGGCCATATAGAAAAATTCCGCCGTGCAAATTTTCGTGGTGATGTCGTCGAAATCTGCAGTACGAAGTTTTGCGACGTAATTTCAGTAACAACCTTGGCTTCACTCACGTGATCGTCATCCCATTAAAACTGACGCTGCGGAACTTCGTGCCAACATTGCCACCATGACGATTGCCCTGCGCTGGATCATGGGACTCATAGAACGGACCAATAGATCCAGGCAAGAAACTTCGTTCAGGCCAAAACCGATCTCGACCGTTTAAGTGTGTCGCGTCCGTCCGGTACATACCTCTTGGTTCGTCGGATTGGGCGTGTATCAGCCCTGACAGCCATGCGCCGTTACCAAAGCACCGGGTAACTAAAAGAACCCGCGTTCAGTTTCCTAGAAGCAGCCCGGTGCAAATAGGCAGTTTGCGACGAAGTGGAATACGGCGGATTTAAGGAAACACCTTGTGTCGAGTGCCTACGTAACAGCTCAGTCAACTCCGATCGACCGGAGAGAGCTTCGTATTCATTCACCATCCGAGGTTGAAATTGCATCTCGTCGAGGTAGGTGCGCACGTCGAAACCTGACCTGCCACATAGGATTTCAACATGCCTCAAATTGATCTCACCGTCGAATCAATCGTTGACCGAATTCGGGCGTCGGGTGGTCGAGTGACGCCGGCCAAGCGCACGCTCATCGATGTCTTATTTTCGAGTGATCAACATTTGACCGCCGAAGATATAACCGTCCACGTGCAGTCAACATCTCCCGAGACGAGCCCGTCCACCATCTATCGAAACTTGGAAGAACTCGAGCAATTGGGCATTGTTGTTCACGCGCACCTTGGACGGGCCGCCGCGGTATATCACCTGGCTGGTCCCGTGCACGGACACCTCATCTGCTCAAATTGCGGCACGACCATTGAGGTACCGTCACCTTATTTTGAATCATTCACGACGACGGTTTGGAACGACTTTCATTTCATGGTTGACCGACACCATTTGGCCATTTCCGGTCTTTGTGCTGCTTGCTTCGAGCGCTAAATTCTTGCGCCCTAGCGCTTACGAACCAGCCAAGCCATTTGTAGCCGAAATTTCGCGGCGTGGCAGTCGAGCTGAATAGATTGAATAGCCGTCAACGTATCGGACTAACAAAGTTGCAATTGCCGTCGCCATCATCATCGGTACCATCAATCCAAAACCACTACGAGTCATTTCCAAAACAAGAGCGAGCCCAACGAGCGGTGCTTGCATGGAAGCTCCAATCATGGCGGCGGCTCCCACCATTGCAAACGCTCCTAACGGTGTGCCGGGCCAGGCGTGCGTCCACGCGAGACCAAAAAAGCCACCGGCCAGTGCACCAGTACTTAGAAACGGCGTGAAAAGCCCACCGCTAGCGCCACTGCCCAGACACAAAGCGGTCACGAGAGGTTTCAACGCGAACAGTGCGAAAAGTAGGGTCAATCCACCTTCGCCCAAAAACGCAAAATGGGCCGCGTCCTTTCCGTTGCCCAAAAGTTGTGGGTACTTGAAACTCAATAGTCCCAGAACAACGAACGCGACGAACGGCATGAAGAGCAACCACTTACCCTTCGCTCGATGATGAGACATCCAGCCAATGAGGCGAATGTAGAAAATAGCTAGTAACCCAATTATTGGTCCGATGATGAGTGACCAGATTAAGAGCGACGTAGAAAAGTGATACGTCGGAATGTTTATATATGTGGCGGAGTTAGGCAAATAAATCCAGGCCACACTCGTCGCGACGAATGAACAAACCAACGCTGGTAATACCGATGGTAACGCCAGACTCCCGTAAAGAACTTCGGCAGTAAACAAAGCTCCGCCGAGAGGAACGTTATAAACCGCGGCGAGGCCGGCGCCACCACCGCACGCTACGAGCAAACGTCGTTGGGCCGGCGTGAGATTAAGCCAGCCCGATAAAAAACTGCCCGATACGCCTCCCATAAGTCGCGGTGCGGCTTCTCGACCAATTGAAGCTCCCATGCCAATCACGACTTCAGAAAGAACGGCGTTGATGGCACTGCGTACAACGGGTAATTCGCCTGAACCATTCCACACGGCATCATCCAGATCTTGGCTCGAACGTTTGGAGAATCGGCCAAGTGAATACCAACCGATGCCGCCGACGACACCGGCCACCATGAGTGCTGCCAGGCGTCGCGTGTCCGATGCGTGCATCACTGCCGATTGAAAATCTCCAAAGTGATAGCCGAACGTGAGATGTTGAATTTCAAACAAGAACGCCATGAGCGCTGCACCAAAAAGTCCCGTGGCCACACCGGTCAAGACCACGGCCAACCAGAACTTCAGCGATAAGGATGTTTCGCCATCGCTCGTGGCGTTGGGCTGTTCCATAGCCCCGCGTCCTGAGGGCAAACGGTGTTTTAGAACTGGTTGCGGTGAGCGTTGGCGATCAGATTCAGTGTCCCGTTTACGCACGGCAACGTCCCTCAAATTTGCAATACGCCACACTCAAGCGTACCCAAGTGTGTCTCGCACAACGAAAATGAGTGCATCGTTTTCTAGTTAAGAAGTAGAGATTGACTTCAAGATCAAACGTTCGACGATTTGATGCTTGTTGCATGACATTTCTCATCATCTGGCCATGGGAACATCACCGTGCACCGCTTCGAATCGCAAAATAGTTGGTGTGTTTGCCCGACGCTGCAATTGGTAACGAATAGCCAAACAAGGTGAAGCACTTGACGGGACCAACCTTCTTCACAATCTTTGACGAGCGGAGGATTCTGCGAGTTGAAGAGAACCCAGTAATAAGACCATTACTGAGCGCCTTACGCATTTCTTAGTCCAACCAGAGTGAACCCCCGCGACCAACTGGTAAAAATGATGAAAAGGAGTCGCGTGATACACATCGAAAATCTGACGAAGCGTTACGGCGACGTCACGGCAATTAATGATCTCAGTTTCGACGTCAAAGCTGGCGTCGTCACAGGATTCCTAGGACCAAATGGATCGGGAAAGTCAACGACCATGCGCGTCATTCTTGGACTTGACGCGCCGAGCAAGGGTACGGCGACGATAAACGGTAAACCCTATGCGGATCTCAAGAGTCCGTTGCGTGAAGTCGGAGCACTCCTTGACGCCAAGGCCGTTCATCCTGGGCGAAGTGCACGTAACCATCTTTTGTCGTTGGCGGCGTCCAACAAAATCAAGGCAGCGCGCGTTGATGAGGTGTTGGAGATTGTTGGGCTTAGTGGCGTAGCGAAGAAACGCGCGGGCGACTTTTCGTTGGGTATGGGACAGCGACTCGGAATAGCTGCTGCCATACTGGGCGACCCTCAAATTTTGCTCTTTGACGAACCGGTAAATGGACTAGACCCCGAAGGTATTCGTTGGGTGCGCGATCTCTTTCGTTCGCTCGCCAATGAAGGACGGACCGTTTTCGTGAGTTCGCATTTGATGAGCGAAATGGCACTCACGGCTGACCACTTGGTAGTTATCGGACGCGGCCACTTGATTACACAAGGTTCCGTGGCCGAGCTCACGGCCAACGCCAAATCAACGGTCTACGTTCGTTCAACGGACCCCAATCGTTTAGCCGATGCTCTTCGATCAAAGAAGTTCGAAGTCAGTGCCAACAACGAGCAGTCATTATCCGTTATCGGCCCAACGTCTGATGAAGTTGGGGTGCTCGCGCACGAACTAGGCATAACGATTCTGGAATTAACGCCCGAGCGAGCTTCGTTGGAAGAGGCATTTATGGAATTGACGGCCGACGACGTTGAATACAGCGGATCGTCATCGACGAAGGAAGCGGTAACTACGTGAGCACCTCCATTTCACTAAGCAGCAGCGTCCGTTCAGAATGGATCAAATTTCGATCTGTTCGGTCCACTCTGTGGGGACTAGTAACCCTTGTCATTTTGACCATTGGCATTGGGGTACTCGTGTCGTTCGCTGTTCGGGGCCACTGGTCGCACGCATCGTTTCGCGACCGCATCACGTTTGATCCGGTAAACACGAGCCTTTCGGGAACACTTTTCGCTCAATTTGGTGTTGGAGTAATTGGAGCACTTTTCGTCTCGAACGAGTACGCCAACAAAACAATTCGAACGTCCTTGTCGGCAATGCCGCGTCGATTGACCTATGCCTTTGGCAAAATAACGGTCCTCGTCGTGAGTTTGTTTCTCATTACTGAGACCGTGTGCATTATTGCCTTCCTCGCGGGACAATCAGTGCTGTCCGGAGTGACGCCGACAGGTTCGCTCGGCAACGCGAGTGATCTGCGAGCGGTGCTCAGCGCGGGCATTTATCTCACTCTTCTTAGTTTGCTGGGTCTTGCTCTGGGCCTCATTCTTCGCCATACGTCGTGGGCCATCAGTGTCTTTGTCTCTCTGCTTCTGATTCTTCCGTTACTCGTTTTCCTGTTGCCTTCCAACTGGCAAAACGATGTTTCGAAGTATCTGCCCGCCAATCTTGGCCAATCCATGACGTCCACGACGGTAGCGGCTCATTCGTTTGCGCCCTGGACCGCCATGATCATTCTCGTGTTGTACGTCGCCGGACTTTTGACGTCTGGCCTTATGTTGCTCGTTTCGCGAGACGTCTAGGAAAACAACGCGAGCAGTACCGTTAGTGCATGGAACTCACTGACGCTCTGCGCACCACCGGATCGATACGAACATTTAGTGACCAGCCCGTATCGCTGCAAACGGTATACGAAATTCTGGACGATGCCCGCTTCGCTCCAAGTGGCGGTAACCGTCAGGCCTGGCGAGTAATTGTTTGCACGAATGTCGAACAACGTCGGTCTCTTCGCGACCTTTATCTCGATGGTTGGCACGATTACATAGCGCATGCTCTCGCGGGTCTCATTCCGTTTTCGCCGCTCGCAACAGAAGAGGACCGCATTCGTGCGAATGAACAGCGCGCTGCGGCCGAAGCGCGCTCACTGCCCGATGGTTTCGCCGAAACGATCGATCAAGTTCCTGTGCTGCTCTTGGTGTGTGCTGATCTCAGCGTTCTCGCTGCGGTGGATCGCGACCTTGGTCGTTACCAAATTGCCGGCGGTGCATCTATCTACCCGTTCGTGTGGAGCATTCTTCTCGCGGCTCACGAACGCGAACTGGGCGGGGTTATGACGACCATGGCTACGCGCAATGAAAACGCCGTGCGAGATGTTTTCAAAATTCCAAAAACGTTTGCCCTTGCGAGCGTGGTGGCCCTTGGCCATTCGTCAACGCGTTTAAACAAACTTCGCCGACGCTCCGTGGAGGAATTCACGACCATCGACAACTTTGATGGTCAGCCGTTAATGCCCTAGACCGTCAGACGCTGATAGGCCAGCGTCCCTTTCGATTGGGACTGAGCAAGAGGTCAGTTTGGTCTCTTCGAAGATGCTCTTGTCGCCAGACCAGAAGTTCTTGGGCACCACGAAGTATTTGGGTCGGGTCACTCGACTCAGTACGCCACGTGGGATCGGTGCCGAGATCAAAACACTTAAATGACCCGTCGCCGAACTGAACATAGGCAGTGTCGCCGCCCACCGATACGGCAAGATTCTGCAACGACAAGAAACGATCATTGGGCCAGTTCTTCGCTCGTGAGCCGATGAAGAAAAATCGCCAGTCCCATTCGTAATGAGCACAAGTTCGCCACGAAGTCTCTTCGCCATGCAGTAAGGGACTGAGTGATCTTCCATCAGTTTGTGCCGGGATGTCGACGCCGAGCGCGTCGCAGAGCGTCGCCAACACGTCAACGTTCTCGGTAAATTGATTAATCACTTCCCCTCGTCGCTGGTTACGAGGATCGCGCCATAATCCCAGGATGTTATAACTCTGCGGAAAAAAGGCGAGCTTCTCTTTGAGTCCGTGATCGCCCAACTGTTCCCCGTGATCAGAGGTGATGATGACGAGAGTGTCGTCCCACTCCCCTCGCTCTTCAACGGCTGAGACAACATTCGCCAATTGGCTGTCGACTTCACTTATCATTCCGAAATACTGCGCTCGGAGGTGGCGAATTGAAGCTTCATCCGTCGGCGCGGCCGAAGCTTCAAAGGACATCGACAAGTCGTGCAACGGGTGTCGATATTCCTTGTCGACCGGATCTATGGGAAGGCCAACGTCGGCCGGGTCATACATCGAGGAATATTTGCCCGCCGCCGCGTACGGCGGATGAGGGCGCAAATAACTAAGGTGCGCGAACCATCCGGAGTCTTGGCGCGAAAGCCAAGTCGTGAAACGGTCGGTCAAGAATGCGGTCAACGAAACTTCACTCGGTCGATCAGGCTCACCCAACGCCGCAGGGTGCCAACCACTCTCAACGTCGTAACCCTTTTCACGGAGCCACTGGACCCAGGGGCCCTGACTCTCTTGCATGTAACAACCGACAGAAAACCCTGGCAAGATACCGTCGTAGTTGTCGAGTCGTGGATCATCGGCTCCCTGCGCCACACGCGGATCAATGCCTTGATCGGTGTAACCAAAGAGCGTTGGGTCATATCCGGCCAGCCGGGCAACCGTCGCCACATTCTCAAACCCATCCGCCAGCGGTGAGCCATTTGCGACCACGCGATTATTCATTTGGTATGTGCCCGTATATAAAGCAGCTCGTCCTGGAGAGCAGGGTGCCGCCTGCGAATAATGGCGACCGAGCCGCACTCCTTCGCTCGCAATGCGATCAAGGGTAGGAGTCTTAACCAGTGGGTGTCCCGCAGCACCGTAGGCGTCGCCGCGAAACTGATCGAGCGTGATGAACAGAACGTTCATGCGTTACTTCGCGCGACGAAATCGTGAAGGTGTTGTGCCACGTCGTCAAGTATGGCGAGCGCTTCAGGAACGACACCGCCAAGTCGCACAAACCCGTGCACCATGCCTTCAGCTTCGAGCACCTCAACCGGCACACCAAAATGTTCGAGAAGCCCCGCGTAGGAGATACCTTCGTCGCGGAGGGGATCAAACTGCGCAACAACCACGATTGCGGGAGGAACACCGACCAAGTCAGTATTCATTAGTAAGTTGACCCGCGGATCACTGTGATCGCTCCACCCACCGAGATACTGCTCATAATCGAAGCGCATGTGATCAGTCTCCAATAAAAAACCATTTCCAAAATCGTGCGCTGACTGCGTCACTAATTCTGGACCAATCGTTGGGTACAACAACGCCTGAGCCGCAATGGGCAGCTCTTCGTTACGCGTCACGTTCGCTGCGACGGCGGCCAACGTCGCGCCGGCGGAGTCTCCAGTGAGAACGAGTTTCGCCTTCGCATCGGCGAAGTTCCCGAGGTGACTTGCCAGATAACGAACTACTCCAACGGCATCATCTATTGCGGAGGGAAATGGAAATTCCGGAGCCAGGCGGTAGTCAATGGCGACGAGGCGCATCCGGGTATCGTTCGCCAGGCGACGACAAACGCTGTCGTGTGTGTCCAGGTCGCCTACGACGAATCCACCGCCGTGGAAGTACACGAGCAGACCACAACGCTCGTCCGCATTTGGAACGTAGAGCCTCGCCAAAATCTCGGCGTGTTCGAGGGGAATAACAAAATCGACAATCTCGGCGACCGAAATCTCGTCGCCACGTAATGCTTCGGCCAGAATTTTGGTTTCCGAGCGCCGCTGCGCCATCGACTGCGTGGAGGGGTGCGCGGGCGGACGTTCACGAACCGCTCGTACGAAGGGTTCAATCGCAGGATGTACCAAGATCGCTCCTTCCAAGGGCCATCATAAACATCGTGACGATTCCTTGGAAAGGTGCGATCGCTAACTCGCAAAAAGCAACGATGCCGCGGGGTTCAACCCGCGGCATCGCGCTGAAACACTCGCCCGAGGGCGATTCGTACTTCTTAGGAAAGCGGTCCCACCGGCAAAACGGTGCGGCCCCAGGTCTTGTTGGTAACGACCGCGAACGATCCGTACCAAGCAGCAGCGGCAGTTGCGAGCCCGAGGTAACCACCCCAGTGTCCAATTGTCACGTGGCCATTTCCAAGGTCTGAAATTGCTAAGAGGATAAACGTAATCGTTAGCAAGGTAAAGATTGTCGCAATGACAACTGTCGTCTTAAGTGACGCAATTGTCATATACGCCGTGAATATGGCCCAAGCAATGAGATACGCAGCGACTGCGTGCGCCGTCACTCCTGACGATGTCTGGTTCACCAGCCAGTAGAAAGACAACCAGAACGCTCCGTACGAGCAAAACGCCGTGGCGCCAAAGGTGTTGCCCTTGGCAAATTCCCACAAACCCGCTAGCAGCTGAGCGATGCCTCCGTAGAAGATGGCGAGGCCAAATACTTCTCCACTGGCGTGGAGAATATTGGCGTTTGCCAAACTCAATAGGAACGTTGTCATAGCGAAACCAGCGAGGCCCAACGGACCCGGGTCAGCTATGCCGGCGCCAAAAGCTGGCGCGCTTGATCCATGGTTAATGCTCATTTGTATTCCCCCCTTGACTCGAAAGCGACATGCTCGCGAGGTAAGTGATACAGCACCCTTTTTAACGTGGCTTTCCTTGTTAATCAAGTATTAACAAGGAAATATCTTCGATTTTTGCCTAATCGTCCTGAATGATGACGATTTTCGACGATGAAACGACTCGCCGGGGGTCTTCGTGCGGAGGTTGAACTCACCGAATTATCGACCACCACCATCATCGCCAACGTCTCGCCCGCATGCTAAATCCACCGAAAGGGCCCTACAGTGCGAGCAATGATTCCTACATATTTTCTTCCATGGCGAACCGTCGGACCATCGCGCCATTCAAATATTTCTCGACCGACGAAGCACCGTACGGTCATCGCGTCAATGGTTTTTCTCCTCGTGGCGACACTGATTGTGCAAAGTGCGTGGCACGAAGCTGCCTTTGCGAAGGGTTCGGCGGCGTACAACGCGAACTGCACCAAGGGAAACACCGATCTTCAAATTGACACGTGCCTCGGTCAAGCAGTCGGTGCCGGTAACGTTCTTCTTGGTTCAATTGTTTCGAACCTCGAAAAGAGAATTCCCGACCGCGTAGAACGAAATGACCTCTCGATTTCAATCACGGCGTGGAAGAAATACGTCGTAGCCGAATGCATCGTTGAGAGTCATCCATTTACCGGCGGTACGATTTATCCAATTATTTACAGCAGTTGCCAACAAACCCTCACAATTGCGGAAATCAAAACCTTGCGATCTGACACAAAGTTGCTGTTTCCGTCGTAATCCAAAATCTCACGAAGCGGCGTCTTAAAGGCGTCTAGGAGTGCGGCGTGGCGGAGTAGAAGCCCTTGTCAATATCGTTTATGAGCCCATCGTGAGTTGGTTCCCACTTCAAAAGTTCCCGCGTAATCGCATTGGATGACGGGTTGTCCCATGAAACGAACATTGAAAGATAGCTGAAGTGGTCGGCCACATCATCGGCGGCGACACTCGCGACGGGAACGTTGAGATGGCGACCAATGGCCTCGGCAATCTCCTTGAACGCTATTCCCTCCTCTCCTACACCGTGCAGACGTGAGCCCGCTGGGGCGGATTCCACGGCAAGGCGATAGAGATGCGCCGCATCGAGGACGTGCACACCCGGCCAGCGGTTCTTGCCATCGCCCACGTAGCCCGAAAAACCCTTCTCGCGTGCGATGTTGATGAGCGTCGGCACGAAGCCGTGGAGATCGCCTTCTCCGTGCACCGTCGGAGCGAGGCGAACCGTCGAAGAACGAATCGAACGCACTGCACTGTCTATGACAATGTTTTCTGTCCCGACCCTCGGCAAACTCGAATCAAGAGCGTCGTCTTCAACACCGAGGCGCCCGAGTAAGGAGAGCATCATCGTCCCCGACGTATTGACGAACGGCTTGTTGGTCCCTTCGAGCACTTCAAGCATTGTCTCAACGGCAATTTGATCCTGCTGCACCGACATCATGAAATCAGTTCGCATTCCAAAGTTGTCGAACGCAAGGTTGATAACGCCGTCTGTTTCTTCAGCACCGCGACGAAGACTGGCGAGATCGTCGAGTGAACCGCGCAGGACTTCGTGGCCGGCGTTTCGTATCGTCTTTGCCGAAGTGTCGGACCTAGCGAGGCCCACCACTTGATGGCCTGCGTCACGCAGCTCGCGTGATACTTCGGTGCCAATAAAACCGGATGCGCCGGTGACGAATATTCGCATGAGAATTCCTCCAATTGCACTCCCCCCGACCGATGTCGCGGGGGTAGCGAGTGATGTCTTTAACTGTCATCACCTTAGCGTGATGATGTCATTTCCTGTCATCATCATCTAGACTGTCCATCATGAGTCGCTGGGAACCAAACGCGGCAGGTCGGCTTCAGCGGGCGGCTTTAGAACTCTTCGCTGATCAGGGATTTGAGAATACGACGGTAGCCGAAATCGCCGAACGAGCAGGACTTACCGAGCGGACTTTTTTTCGCTACTTCGCCGATAAACGCGAAGTACTTTTTGCGGGCGCAGAAGAACTGCAGAAGATCCTTCTCGAAAAAGTGCATAGCGCATCACCCTCGTCTCCACCCCTGAGTGTTATCGCGCAGGCATTTGACTCCATTAATCCCTTCTTTGAAGATCGACGCGACGGCGCCCGATTGCGTCAAGCAGTCATCAAGGCCAACCCAGAATTGCAAGAGCGCGAGTTAATCAAAATGGCCACACTCGCGGCGGTCTTAGCTGGTGCTCTTCGAGAGCGAGGCGTCAGCGAACCCGCAGCGACACTAGCGAGCGAAGCCGGCGTGGTGGTATTTCGGGTGGGGTTTGACGCCTGGCTCGATCCGCGTCACAAGGGCAACCTGTCCGATGCCATTCGAATCGGATTTTCCCAGCTCGAAGACGTGAGCGATTTCGGATTTCGACGGGCGACGCCACCTGCAAACGTGTGATTCCCGGCCCACTTTGGAACCGGGAATCACCAACAAACTCTTTGGAGCGGATGACGGGACTCGAACCCGCGACCCCAACCTTGGCAAGGTTGTGCTCTACCAACTGAGCCACATCCGCGACGTAGACAGATTAGCCGACGACACCTCGCGGCTTCCTTACTGGACCCCGCTAGTCAATGCTCTCTAACAAATACTGTGCTTCAAGATCGAGATATTCGCGGAACTGCTCGAGTTCAGGGACCTTTCGAGCGCACGCCAAGAGACCGAAATCCAGTTGGTCACCATAACCAAGGACCGTCACATTTAGTGACAATCCGGCCATCAGAGGGCCGAGCGGTGAGGCACTCAAAATGCGGTGTCCGCTGATCCACAGGGGTATCGGAGGCCCTGGAACCGAAGACACCACGACGTTGGCGATGGGTGGTAGTCGGTCAAAAAGCTGCAGCGACGATATGGTCTTTCCAGCTACCGAGGCAAGCGCTGGACCTGAGCGAGCGGCGAGATTCATAAGCAATTGCGAGCCACTCTGACGATGTTCGTCAACCGCGCGAGATGAATTCTGCGCAATTGCTCGCAAACGAGCTTCGGGATCAGCAATCTCAGTTCGTAAGCGCACGAGCATTGCAGAAAATTGATTGCCTAAATCACCTTCAGCTCCGGGACGGCGAACATTGATGGGCATGAAGGCAATGAGGTCACGAGAGAGGACTTCTCCACGGTCTTCAAAAAGTCGGCGCAGTCCCCCCGATACGACACTCAACACCAAATCAGTAATTGTTGCGTCACGACTTTTCGCGGCTTTCTTTGCTTCGCTCAAAGGAATACTCAGCCTCGAATATTTTTTCACGTGGCTCGGCGCACCATTGATCGACGTACGCGCAGCTTCCAAGAAGGTCGGCTGTTCCGAGTTGTCGATTCCTTGTTCGTGCGCTTTGAGGGCTCGGGCCACACGCTGCACGGCGTCAGCGGCAAACTCCACGTTTGACGTCACCGAACCCAGTACTTTCTTAGGTTTTTCTCGGACCCTGCGCAACGTGTCAGTAAAGAGGTCTATCGGCGACGGAAGACGACTGGACTTAGCAATTGACTCCTCGGGCGGGGTCGGTACGCGAACGTCGGGTGATATATCAAAGAGACCAGCGAAAGTGGAAGCCCCCGATACGCCATCGGCGAGAGCGTGGTGCACTTTGAAGACAATGGCGCCACGACCATTTGCCAAGCCTTCAATAACGTTTATCTCCCACAGGGGTCGATCTCTCACTAATTCACGCGACATAATCCGACTGACCAGTTGGTCAAATTCTTCTGGACCACCCGGCGACGCCACGGCCATGCGAATGAAATGGTGATCAATGTCAAACGTTGGATCATCGGCCGAAACGGGCCATACGAGGTCGAGTGGAGCACGAACGACTCGCCTCGTAAGCACGGGGATTTCGTGAAGACGTGCAACAACATTCTTTTTCATTTCTTCGAATCGCTCACCGGGCGTCAAACCATCATCGGCTTCAAATTCCAATACCGCGCCAATGTGTAGCGGCGCGCCCGGTACCTCCAAAGTGACAAAAGCGCTATCGAGCGGATCGAGCGGCTGAAAACTCATCGGCCCGTACTCCCAAAACCCGCAGCGTCACGTTTTGCGGTCGGTAAGTCGTCGGTGAACTGAAACTGCAGTGCCGTAACCGGCATCACAACCAATTGAGCAATCCGGTCGCCACGTTCGACGGTGTAGTCGTGCTCAGGGTCCAAATTGACGAGTGCCACACGCACTTCTCCTCGGTAACCGGCGTCGATAAGTCCTGGAGCATTGACGCACGTGACGCCGTGCTTCGAGGCCAGTCCACTTCGAGGCAGTACGAAGCCTCCGTGCCCCTCCGGTATTGCTACGGCAATTCCTGTACCAACGAGTGCTCGACCCCCTCGGGCCTTGAGCGTTGTTTGTTCATTGGCAATAAGGTCGCAACCCGCGTCGCCCTCGTGGGCGTAGCGGGGCGCGACCGCCTCCGCATCCAGTCGCTGCACGAGAATCTCCATTGCGCGAAGGATACCGCCCAATGGAATTTTGGCAAAGGGCGGATGAGAGTAACCTCACCCCGTGCTGATTTGGATGGATTTGGAGATGACGGGTCTTGATCCTCACCAACACGTCATTGTCGAAATCGCCACTCTCCTTACGGATGACAATCTGGTCACTTTGGCCGAAGGCCCCGATCTCGTGATGCACGCAACGCCAGAAGAATTGGGTCGCATGGGTGAATTCGTGACAGCGATGCACGAAAAATCGGGCCTGCTCCCCCTTATTTCCGATTCCACGGTGTCGCGTCGCGAAGCTGAGCTCGCAACGTTGAAGTTTCTTAGTGACAATGGAGTGGAGGCTGGGACCGTTCCCCTTTGCGGCAATTCCATTGGCACCGACCGGCGTTTCTTGCAGGAATACATGCCCGAACTTGAGGCCTTTTTGCATTACCGAAATGTCGACGTTTCAACAATAAAAGAGCTCGTCAAACGATGGCGCCCGAGCTTGCTCGGCCAACGCCCCGAAAAAGCAACGAACCACCGCGCTCTCGACGATATTCGAGAATCGATAGAAGAATTGTCTTTCTACCGAGCGGAATTTTTTGTCAATTCCCCCTCCAACCAAGTCGATGGGGCAGCGAAGTAGCCTCGCGATAATGAAGCAAGCCACACTCTCGATAGAAGAGGCCGACGCCCAAATGACCGCACCTGGTCAAATGTTCGAAATTGAAAATGCGATCATCAACGACATTTCGTATCGTGTTTGGAAGTTGGCTCCAGGGTCCTTGCGCGCGGTCTTTGACCTCTCGCTCAATCACGCGCCCAAGGATTTTCTCGTCTACGAAGATACTCGTTTGACCTTCGATGAGCACTACCGATTGGCGTCCACGCTCGCACTGCGTTTGCGTGAGTTTGGCATCGATAAGGGTGATCGAGTAACGGTCGCTTCACGAAATCTTCCTGAGTGGGTGATCTCCTTTTGGGGAGCCATCGTCGCGGGTGCCATTTGTGTGCCACTGAACGCCTGGTGGACGACTGATGAGTTGCTCTACGGACTCAGTGATTCGGGAACCTCCGTGGCCATTGTCGATGAAGAGCGGTACGAGCGCATTAAGAATCACTTGGATGAACTACCCGATCTTCGTTTGCTGCTCGTCATCACCGAAAAGAAAGGTCACGCACCTTCACTCGACACGTCTTCCAAAGTTCGTGTCGAACATTTCTATGACTTTGTGGGACCCGTGGCTTCCGACGCCGTTCCCCCAGTCATCGAAATAAGCCCCGAAGATCCTGCCACGATGTTCTACACCTCGGGAACAACCGGAAAGCCTAAGGGTGCCGTCGGCACGCACCGAAACGCGGTGACTAATTTGATGAATCTCTTCTTTGTGGGACAACGTGCGAACCTCCGCTATGGAGCAGACGCGAGTGACGAAGCACCCGTGCAAAACGGATTCCTTCTCAACATTCCCCTCTTCCACGCGACCGGTTGTCTCGCGGTGATGTCCGTTAACACGGCCGCCGGTGGCAAGCTGGTTATGACGCACCACTTTGATCCGGGCCAAGCGTTGCAACTTATCCAAGACGAAAAAATCACGAACTTTGGAGGTGTTCCTACGATCGCGATGCAGATTATTGATCACCCCGATTTTGACAAGTACGACACGTCGAGCGTTCGCAGTGTTTCCTACGGTGGTGCTCCCTCACCACCCGAACTCGTAAAGAGAATCCGTAATGCGTTTCCCGTTGGTTCGCCCGGCAATGGCTACGGTCTCACCGAAACGTCAGCCGCTGTTGCCCTTATTTCGGGAGCCGATTACGACGCCAAGCCCACCAGCTGCGGACCGGCAATTCCGGTGTGTGACGTCGTCATTGTTCCCGAGGACTACGAGGGAGACGAACCCGCTTCCGATTTACCCGCTGGGCCCGACGTGATTGGCGAATTGTGGATTAAGGGACCAAACGTCGTCGCTGGCTATTGGAACAAACCTGAAGAAACACGAAAGGCCTTCACGCGAGGATGGTTGCGCTCGGGTGACGTTGGACGTATTGACGAAGATGGCTTCATTCACATTGTCGACCGCGCTAAAGACATGATCATCCGTGGCGGTGAAAACGTTTACTCCGTTGAGGTGGAGGGCGTCATATTTGAGCACCCCGACGTCGCTGACTGCGCCGTCGTTGGCATCCCGCATCCCACGCTGGGTGAAGAAGTAACTGCCGTGGTCGTGCTTCGACCAGGTCGAGTTGTCGAGGCGGAGGAATTGATGCACCACGTGGCTAACCGACTCGCCAAATTTTCCGTGCCCACTAAAATATTCTTCCGCTCCACGCCGTTGCCCCGCAATCCTCAAGGCAAGGTTCTAAAGCGTCAGTTGCGAGAAGAACTTCTCGCTCAGGGCAACTAGCCCTAGAGCGCCGTCAAAGCCTCATAGGTTTCGTCGCTCAAGTCGATCTTGTCACTGACGCAGTTTTCTTCTAAGTGTACGATACTCGACGTGCCCGGAATTGGCATCACGACGGGTGAACGTCGCAGTAGCCACGCGAGCGAAAGTTGGGCGGCGGTGTGTCCGGTCGCAGCTACCACGTTGGCGAGTTTTCCCCCTGCGTTCGTGAGTTCTCCTCTCGCCACCGGAAACCATGGAATGAAACCGATGGACTGCTCTTCGCAGTAATTGAGCACGTCTTCACTCTGTCGTTGGCTCAGGTTGTACATGTTTTGCACCGTGCTAATCGGCAAGACTTTTTGAGCAGCCTTTATGTCGCCAACAGAGACTTCGGAAAGGCCCACAGCCTTAACTTTTCCTTCGTCCAGCAACTCTTTTAATAACCCGAACTGGTCGTCCGGATTGACAGCCGGATCAATTCGGTGCAATTGAAACAAATCAAGCGACTCGACGCCGAGACGACGAAGCGACATTTCGCATTCCTGACGCAAGTACGCCGGAAGTCCGCACGGCGACCAGACGTCAGGTCCCGTCCGCAGTAGTCCCGCCTTCGTCGCTATACGTACGTCGATGTAGGGGTGAAGCGCCTCAAAGATCAACTCTTCTGAAACATACGGTCCGTAGGAGTCAGCGGTGTCAATGAAATCAATTCCCAATTCCACCGCCCGACGAAGTACGTCCCGAGCATTCTCTTGGTCGCTCGGGTAGCCCCAAACGCCCTTTCCGGTGATTCGCATCGCGCCGAAACCCAGGCGTCGAACTGTTTGGCCGGCGTAGGTGAATGTGGATGTTGGTGTACTCACGAAATGCTCCTTACGTATTGAAGAGCCAACTTAGTAGCGAGCAACAACAACGAGGTCGGTCTCAAAGGACCGACCTCGTTGCAATACGTCTTGTGTAGTTACTTGTTAGGTTGGGGCGTAACGCGCAAGTAATCCTTCAACTTCTTAAAGCCCTTAGGGAACTTCGTCTTTGCGTCTTCGTCGGAAACGGCGGTCGTGATGATGACGTCATCGCCGTCCTTCCAGTTAACGGGCGTCGCCACTTGGTAGTTCGCCGTGAGCTGCAGTGAATCAAGGACACGAAGTATCTCTTCAATATTTCGTCCAGTTGAAGCAGGGTACGTCAGCGTTAATTTGACCTTCTTGTCCGGTCCAATGATGAAGACGCTTCGAACAGTAAGCGTGTCATTCGCGTTCGGGTGAATCATGTCGTAAAGGTCCGCCACGTGGTGGTCCTCGTCGGCAATCAGCGGGAAGTTGAGAGCGGTGCCCTGCGTTTCTTTAATGTCGTTCTGCCAGTCCTTGTGTGAGGCGACCGAGTCAACGCTCAGACCAATGATTTTGGCGTTGCGCTTGTCAAAATCAGCCTTACGTGCGGCGAAGCCGCCCAACTCCGTCGTGCACACCGGTGTGAAGTCCTTCGGGTGCGAAAAGAGAACGCCCCAACTGTCACCGAGGTAGTCGTAGAAGTTGATTGATCCATCCGTGGTTTCTGCATCAAAATCGGGGGCCACGTCTCCAAGACGAATCGCCATTATGTGCTCCTTCGTAGAACAAATGCACTGAACCGTCGTGGTACAACGCAGTGGTTACCTTAGCAGCGTCGCCTACAATGTCACAAATTTCTACTGGAGTTATAGATAATTAGATTTTCGTTATGGCGTGGGCTGGGAGACTGAGCGAATGCAATCTTCGTCACGTCCGGTTGTTGCGGCGTTCGACTTAGACGGAACGTTGACTGACGGCGGCAGCGTCTTTCCTTGGCTTTGTCGCGTTGCGGGAACGCCGGCCGTCTACCGGGCCGCCCTTCGTCGAAGTGCTCCCCTCGTTTATGGCGCGCTCGCGAGTGGCGACGCCGCGGACCGCGTAAAGGAGTCGCTGTTCACTTCGTTACTGCGAGGTCGTCCTATGAAAGACGTCGCGGCAACTTCTGCCGCGTTCGCCACACAGCACCTAGCGTTGCATGGACGAAGTTCAACAATTAGCAAACTAGAAGATCATCTTCGTCAAGGTCATCGCGTCGTCATTGTGTCAGCGTCACCAACGCTGTACGTCGACGAGGTAGCGAACATCTTGCACGCGCACGGTTCAGTCGCGACACGACTCGCCGTAGATCCTCTTGGAAATCTCACGGGCGGTTACCTCGGACAAAATTGTCGAGGTGAAGAAAAGCTTCGACGCCTGCGCGATTGGATTGATGAACAGCACTACGACGAAGAACCCGAAATTTTTGCGTACGGTAATTCTCGAGGCGATCATCGGATGCTGCGCGGGGCCGACCACGGCTACGACGCGGGAAAATTAGGTCGCTGGGGAGCGCTTCGTTCCTTTGAACGAATTAGTTAACCGAAACCTCAATCGGCATCGCCATCCAACCAGCCCCACGGCCGTTATACGTAACTTGCAATTTCGCAACCTGTTCACGCCAGGCCAGAACTTCGTAGCCATCAGGTCCAACTAATCCAAGATTGATATCGTAATCCCCGTCAGTCAGTGGAACTTCGGGTAGGTCAACCGTAATGCGATGTGGGCCTGGCGTAAACGAAACCGAATTCATCATGGGGTCGGTACGCGTCACCAACTTTCCTTCCGTAGAGAACATCTCCATCATGAAGTGACCATCAAAACCATGGTGCGCAACGAGGTCAACGTTTAACTGCAATCGTTGCCCGGAAAGAATATTAAAACGTCCCGACGGTGTGGTCACTGCTTCAATCGTCGCTGAACCAGCTGACGCGGCTTCCTCAATGGGTTTAGGCGTGTCGGCCAACATGCGCTCACGAAACACCCGAATAGATTCACCGGTAGGACCGTCCGCAATGACTTGGCCTTGATCCAGTACAACCGCGCGGTGACACAGCCCGCGAATCATGTCGGCACTGTGCGATACGAGCAAAATTGTTCGGCCCTCTTTTTGGAACTGGCCAATTCGGTCAATGCACTTTGTCGCGAACCGCTCGTCGCCTACGGCCAGAATCTCATCAATCACTAAAATGTCGGGGTCAACGTTGACTGCTACCGAGAATGCCAAACGCAAATACATTCCGGACGAATAAAACTTCACTTCCGTATCAATGAATTTTTCCAATTCACTGAATTCAACAATCGAATCAAACAATCGATCGATTGTCTTGGTCGACAAACCGAGCATTGAGCCCGACAAATACACGTTGTCGCGACCCGAAAGCTCATGTTGAAAACCTGCGCCCAATTCCAAAAGACCAGCAAGTGTTCCTCGAATGAGAATCTGGCCGCTTGTTGGCTTCAAAACGCCACAGATGCACTTCAAAAGTGTTGACTTTCCGGAACCATTGCGACCAATAATGCCAACGGTCTCTTGCGTGCCAACCGAAAAATTCACGTCGCGCAGGGCCTGCACGTCAGAATAGGAACCTTGTCCTGGATGAATAATCCGTTCCTTCAGCGACTTTGAACGTTCGTGATGGATACGAAAACGTTTATTGACGTCGGAAACTTCAATCACCGCGGTCATTAGAGCTCCTCCGCAAAGTTGCCCTCAAGGCGACCAAAAATCTTGAGTGCTGCGAGGAGAGCAGCTGCACCAACGCCCACGAGAATTAGATTCATCGTCACGTACGAACCTTCCGACCAATTCGGGAGCATGTTCAGTACCGAGTGGTCAGGTGTGGTGGCGCGTACATACGCGTGCGCGTACAGAACCTTCTGGAACGTCATCACGATGGGGGTCACTGGATTGATGAAAAATATGTCGTTCAAATGAATGCCCAGCAAGATGTGGCTGTGCAATTTGGTCGCCACCGTGTGTTGATAGCTATACACAATCGGCGTCAGCCAAAACCACAGCATTAGAAAGACGTCTACGAAGTGTCGAGTGTCACGCATGTACACGTTCACCGCGGACAAAAAGAGACCAATCGCTCCACATATCAGACAGAGCGCCAGGAGCGAAATGGGGAGAATCCATAACATGCTCCAAATAGGCGCTTGGTGCACGATGATCATGTACAGCGCAGTGACGCCTAATTGGATCCCGAAGTACACCAGAGATGTCCCAATCGTCGAGAACGCCAATATTTCTCTTGGAAAAGCGACCTTTTTTACAATTCCCGCCCGGTCGACCACAATCCCCGTAGAGGTTGACACCGAGTTAATGACAAAGTTCCATACGAGCAGTCCGGCCGATAGAAAGATGACAAACTGCGGCACACCATTGTTAACAATGATGTGGAACACCAAGTAATAAATTGCCAATGTGAGGGCCGGATTGAACATGGACCATACGACGCCCAATTTCGAGGCTTTGTACTTGATTTTGATTTCACTGAAGACGAGATGTCGAAGCAGTTCACGCGTCTCCCAAATGGACTTGAACTGACTTACAACACTCTGTTGCGCACTAACAATACGTACCGGTCGTTCGTCGACGGGCGTGCGGAGTGAAAAGGGTGCTTCCTCTTTGATCACTTGCTACCAGCACGCGCCAGTGCACGGTCGATAACAGCGTCAATGAATCCGTATTCCAAAGCCTCTTCGGCTGTAAACCAACGGTCCCGGTCTGAGTCAGCTTCAATGCGCTCAATAGGTTGTCCCGTGTGAAACGCAATACGCTCAGCGAGCATTCGCTTCATGTACACAATCTGCTCAGCCTGAATCGCAATATCGGAAGCCTGCCCTTGCATGCCACCCGCAGAAGGCTGGTGCATCAAAATGCGGCTGTGCGGCAACGCAAATCGCTTTCCAGGGGTACCCGCACACAGCAAGAACTGTCCCATTGAAGCGGCCATACCAACACAAATTGTTCGAATGTCGCAGTTGACGTACTGCATCGTGTCGTAGATGGCAAGACCATCGGTGACGGATCCACCGGGCGAGTTGATGTAGAGACTTATGTCGCGCTGATTGTCCTCGGCCTCGAGCAATAACAGTTCGGCGCAGATGCGATTCGCTGCTGATTGGTCAACCACCGAACCAAGAAAGACAATGCGCTCACGCAAGAGTCGTTGATTGAGGTCATTTGTAGCGAAGCCATCGGCCATTGAAGAAGAAATCATGCCATCAATCTACCGCGCACTTGTGAAGAACCTTCGCCGAACAACGACGTAGGATTGCAAGGCTGCGGGCGTGGCGAAATGGCAGACGCGCTAGGTTTAGGTCCTAGTTCTCTTTGAGAGTGGAGGTTCAAGTCCTCTCGCCCGCACCATGGCAGTGTGCTAGTGTTGCAAAAGCAGTATTCGCCGCTCTTTCGCGGTGGAGACCGATTCGGCGTGACGGCTCGAGTTGGGCTCATCTCAACTCGATATGGAGACCGTCATGACCACGTCCTTTTCCGACTTAGGGGTACCCGCTGCCCTGGTTGCCCGATTGAACGCTCGCGGCATTATGGAGCCGTTTCCCATTCAAGAAGCAGCGCTTCCCGACGCCTTCGCGCGCCGCGACGTTGTTGGCAAGGCTCCGACTGGTTCAGGTAAGACTCTGGCCTTTGGCCTCGCGCTCGTGCACAATGCCACCAAGGCAAGTCCACGACGTCCTCGAGGTCTCGTGCTAGTCCCCACCCGCGAACTCGCGGCTCAAGTGCAAAAGGAATTGGGTCAACTCACCTCAGACAAGGGACGACGAGTTCTTTGCATCTACGGTGGCACGTCCTACAACGTGGCTCGAAAGGCACTTGCGATGGGCGTAGACATCGTCGTTGCTTGTCCCGGTCGACTCGAAGACATGCTCGAACAGCGTGCCCTAGATCTTTCTGAAGTCACGACAGTGGTCGTCGACGAAGCCGACCGCATGGCCGATATGGGATTCTTACCAGCCGTTCGTCGAATTGTTTCCATGACGGCGGAGAATCGGCACATGTTGCTGTTCTCGGCAACCATGGGTCCCGACGTAAAGTCTCTCGTTCGCGAATTTACACACGACGCCGCAATCCATGACGTGGTGGGCGATGAAGCCCCGAGTGACGTCGATCACTTCTTTTGGCGAGTACCTCGCGAACAACGTTCGGCCTTCACAGCTGAACTCGCTGATCGTTATGACCGAGCCATTGTTTTTACGCGTACCAAGCATGGGGCGGACCGTTTGGCTCGCCAACTCGAAGAGCGTGGCATTAGTGCGGTCCCGATTCACGGTGATCGCACGCAGGCCCAGCGCGAACGAGCTTTACGAAGCGTTAAGAACGGTCAGATTCGTGTGCTCGTCGCCACTGACGTTGCCGCACGGGGTATCCATATTGAAGCTCTCCCCTGCGTAATTCACTTTGATCCACCGGCGCAGGCCACGGATTACTTGCACCGCTCAGGACGAACGGGTCGCGCCGGAGCCACGGGCGCAGTCTTTTCTCTCGTCGGTGAGGACGTCGTTGGACAAGTGCGTCGACTCCAAAAGGCACTCGGCCTCGAAACAATCCTCGACAACCCAGAAAACGCCGTTGCCGTTCGATTGGGTTCCGTTGACGACACCGCTGCCGCCGAGCGTTTGGATGATCGTTCGCCGTCGAAGTCATCGTCATCGCGACCATCATCACGAAACGACTATCGAAATGAGCGTCCCCGCTACGAGTCTCGAGACGAGCGTCCAACAAGGGCTCGCACCGAGCACCGTAGCGAGCGTCCTCGTTTCGAAAAGCGCGGCGACCGTAGCGAGCGTTCTTCGTTTCAACCGCGAGTTGATCGTGCCGAGCGCACCGAACGAATGGAACATCCTCGCTACGAGCGCGAGGACCGCGCACGCGTGCCGCGTGCGAGCGAGCGAGACGACCGCGCCAAGGTGCAGCGTCCTAGTGCTCGTCCCGAGCGGGGTCGTTTCGAAGAGCGTCGTGACCGCAGCGCCGCTCCCAGTAGCGCTCGTTCGTCGCGTTCAAAGGATGCCGAAGGCATTGTGCAATTCTTTAATGACTCCAAGGGTTACGGCTTTGCCAAGGGTCAAGCCGGCGAAGACCTCTTCATCCACTTCTCCAACATCGTTGGCGATGGCTTCAAGAGCTTGGAAACCGGACAACGCGTGACCTACGAAGTGGCTGACGGTCCAAAGGGCCTCGAAGCTCGTAACGTGCGAGTGGTCTCTGGACGCGCACGCCGTTAAGGATTCTTTCAATGTCTACGAAGCCTGACGTCGATCCACACGTTGGACCAGTCCCTCAGGACTTGTTAATTGAAGATCTCGTTATTGGTACGGGCGAGGAAGCAACTCCAGGTCAGAACGTCATTGTCCACTACGTCGGTGTTGCGGCGTCCACGGGCGAAGAGTTCGATGCTTCGTGGAACCGTGGTGAAACGTTCTCGTTCACGTTGGGGGCCGGACAGGTCATTGCTGGTTGGGACCAAGGTTTTGCCGGCATGAAAATTGGCGGCCGACGTCGACTCGTAATTCCTGCTCACTTGGGATACGGAGAGCGTGGCGCGGGTGGCGTCATTGCACCCGGCGAGACGTTGATCTTCGTAGTTGACTTAGTCGGTCTTCACTAACTACGCGTCTTGCGCGTCGACTTCCAATTGACGCTGCAGGTCGCCGTAGCGTTCACAGGCAATTTCGCTGACTAATCGCAGTCGTTCTGTCGCATCATCAATACTTAAGACTTTTAATTGATCGAGAGTCGACATGGGAGCGAGCGCGCACAACTGCCACGCCCTGATGCAGGGATCGCTCGACAATTCGCAGTGGGAGCGAATACAACTATCAGTATTGACTTCGCTCGTCAAGGTCCGAAGCGCTTTTACCGCGGACTCTGTCGTGCGAAGTACCAAGGGGTCCACGGGCTGCACCGGGTGATCGGACAATGTCCGAAGCCTCGCGCGCGGATAGGGATCGTCGACGAGCCACTCATCAACGCCACAGCGGGCTACGCCTTCGACGTGCAAGAGAAATTGTTCGCCAGCCATAGGCCAGACGTCAAGAATCCTCACGAGAGTTCCGGTGTTATAGCGCTCGTCGTTACCTCCGACTTCAGAACCGCGCGCGATAAGACAGATACCAAAACGGCCGTCGTTTGCTTGAACGTCCTCAATTAGCTGGTGATAACGAGGCTCGAAAACCAACAAAGGAATTTCCTGATAAGGAAAGACCACCGCAGAGAGCGGGAACATCGGTGTTGCGCTGCGATTGGTCACGACATCAGCCTAAAGTGAACATTCGGTGTCCAAACAGCATTTACTGTGACAAAAGCGCCTTCGACAGTGCACGAAAGGCTTGCGAGCGATGCGAAATTTCGTTCTTTTGTTCGGACGAAAGCTCAGCCAGGGTGGTGGTGCCCAGCTGCTCCACGCAAAAAACGGGGTCGTAGCCAAATCCTCCGTGGCCACGAGACAAAAGCGCTATCCAACCATTGAGTCGACCATCGACCACCAGCGTTCTTCCATCGGGGTATGCCACCGCCGCCACCGTTCGAAAATGCGCTGTACGTTCGCGAATGTCAACGCCCTCCAGGGATCGCAGTAGCTTTTCCACATTTTCTTGGTCGCTCGCGTGATCTCCCGCGTAGCGCGCGGAGTGAACACCGGGTTTTCCATCGAGGGCGTCGACAAAAAGTCCAGTGTCGTCCGCAATCGCGGCCTCCCCCGTCGCTTCCACGAGTGCTCGAGCCTTGAGTAGCGCATTTTGTTCCAGCGTTTCACCATCTTCTACAACGTCAGGGACCTCTCGTGGTCGAGCGAGCAACGTTACGTCGTTCTTCGAGAGAATCGCACGAATTTCGTGCACCTTGTGTTCGTTGGCAGTAGCGAGAACGAACGTTGAGGTCACTTAGCGCACCGCAGGTGGCGTCGCAAGCACGAGACGCTGCGCTTCGTGAATGGCACTAATCCCCGTGGAGGCGAGGTCCAATAAAGCGTCGAGTTCACTCCTCGAAAAGGCGACCTGCTCGGCAGTACCTTGTACCTCCACGAAGTTGCCAGATCCGGTCATGACGACGTTCATGTCTGTTTCAGCCCGCGAGTCTTCTTCGTAGGGAAGATCGAGCATCGCTACACCGTCGATGATGCCCACCGATATTGCGGCTACGAGGTCACGTAACGCGTGCTCTTTCACAACGCCACGCATTTCCAGTCGAGTAATGGCGTCGTGCAGCGCCACGTAGCCACCGCAAATTGAAGCAGTTCTCGTGCCGCCATCGGCTTGGAGAACGTCGCAGTCAACTGTAATTTGTACGTCGGGTAACGCCTCGAGTTTGGTGACCGTGCGAAGAGAACGTCCGATCAAACGCTGAATCTCTTGGGTTCGACCTGACTGTTTACCCTTGGCTGCTTCACGGCTAGCCCGCTCCGGCGTCGAGCCCGGCAACATTGAATATTCGGCGGTTACCCAGCCTTTACCCGTACCGCGCAGCCAACGCGGTACGTCCTCTTCCACCGAGGCGGTGCAGAGCACTCGAGTTCGACCGAAACTCACGAGTACTGACCCCGCGGCCATTTCCGTGTAATCGCGTTCAAATGACAAGGGTCGCGCCTGCTCTGGCGTACGCCCGTCGGCGCGAAGTGGTGAGGCGGCCATGGAGTGCTCCTTCAAAGAACGGTCTGGAGCATCGAGGGTAGTGGACGAAACCTCGAACCGCGTTCTAGAAGTAAATAATCTTTTTCGCGCGCTCGACAACGTCGTCGATGTCATCACTCCACGCCCCGGTTGACAAGTACTTCCAACCATCGTCACAGGCAATGGTGACAATGGTTGCTTCTTGGTCATCGGGAATCGTGGCCGCGCAACGCACGGCGCCACACATAATGGCGCCCGTAGAAATACCGACGAACAATCCAACTTCGGCCAAGCGACGCGTCCACTCAATTGACTCCCTTGGACGAACCACGACCTTTCGATCGAGCAATTGTTCGCCGTGATTGTCGGAGAAAATCGGCGGAATGTACCCATCGTCAAGTGAACGAAGACCGTCCACCATTTCGCCACTCGGTGGTTCGACGGCCCAAATTTGTACGTCGGAATTCTGTTCCTTCAGGTATCGACCCACACCCATCAACGTGCCCGAAGTACCCAGTCCCGCAACGAAGTGAGTGATTTCTGGCACGTCACGAAGAATTTCTGGACCCGTTGTGGTGTAGTGCGCCAGCGGATTTGCTGGATTGGCGTATTGGTACAAGAAGACCCACTCGGGATGTTCCTTCGACAACTTCTGGGCTAGGCGAACGGCCCCATTTGATCCTTCTGATCCCGGCGAGTCAATGATTTCGGCCCCCCAAACGTGTAGCAGCTGCCGTCGTTCGGGTGAGACGTTGTTGGGAAGTACGACCTTTAAGTGATAGCCGCGAAGTTGGCACACCATTGCCAAGGCAATACCCGTGTTGCCACTTGAGGGTTCAATCAAGATTTGACCGGGAAGTCCGGGTTTCAGTATTCCGTCTCGCTCGGCTGCTTCCACGAGAGAGAGCGCTACGCGATCTTTCACGGAGCCGGCGGGATTTCGGCCTTCCAACTTCGTAAGAATCTTTACGTTGGCACGCGGCGACAACGCGCTGACGTCAACAACCGGCGTGTTGCCAATGAGATCAAGGACGGATGCGTATCTGCTCACGAGAGCGCGCCACCGGCCACGGCCGGTAGCAAAGTCACATCATCATTCGCCCCCACGGGTGCATCAACACCACCCAGGTATCGAACATCGTCGTCGTTCACGTAGACGTTTAAGAATCGGTGCAATGTGCCGTCGTCGTTAAACAGTTGTGGCTTGAGTGCGGGAAAATCGGCAGAGATTTTGCCGAGAACTTCACCGATCGTCGCGCCGTTGCCCTGGAGCGTGGCGGCTCCCCCCGTCGCCGAGCGAAGCACGGTGGGAATTCGAACGGTAATAGCCACGGACAACCTCGTTCAGGTCACGCGGGCAATTGTTGACCCGCTGACTCACATATTACGGGGTACTCGCCGCTCCCGGACGCTACGAGGTCTTTTCGCTAGGAGGACGAAAGAACACCAGTAACTGCAGTGCCGCACCGCCAATGCCCAAGATCAAGGTGATCGCGAGCGCGTGCGATGGTTTCGTCAAAAAATGAGGGTGCAAGAACAAATTGTCGAGCGAATATCGACCAGCGCCAAACGTCCCAGGCACCAGAGCCGCGACGGCAATCATGAGGCAGTACTCCACGCCCTGACCCGGATGGAACACAAAAAAGCCATTCTTAACGTGCACCGTCCACATGGCCACGATCATCAGGGCAATAAGTCCAGCAGCTGCGAACGACGTCAGTAGTCCCGCAATCAACAAGACCCCCACGCCAATTTCCGTAAACGCCGCAATCGTGGCGTGCAGGCGTCCAGGTTTCATGCCAATCGAGTCAAACCAAGCACCAGTGCCGGCGAGTTTGCCACCCCGGAAAATCTTGAAATACCCGTGCGACATGATCATCGCACCGAGATAGACGCGCAAAACCAGAAGTACAAAGTTGAGGGAGAAACCGTGAACACTGCTAGCGAGCATGAGCATTGTCTTTCGTCGTGCTTGAGCCTAGAACGACACCACGAAGAGTTTGGACACTACGCCTCGTCAACGACGATTACTTCCTCGCTAATCACACCATCAACGATGGCGTACGAACGAAGCACCGTAGGTACGAGTCGCAAGGACAACAAAACGTAGTGCCACGACGGATCCGGTGCTTGTGCGACGTCGGTAGGACTGGGATAGGCGTCGGAGTGAGTGTGCGAATGAAAGACACCAATCACTTCTTTTCCTTCTTCGTCAGCTTTTCGAAACGTTCGTAGCAAGATTTTTGGGTCAATTTCATACAATTTGGCGGAGTGGGCAACGTTTTCACTGGGCACAACCTCATCGACGACGCCATCCGTTGATCCCACGAGCAAACCGCAACCTTCGTCGGGGAGGGCTCGAACACACGTCGCAATCATGGCGTCACGCTGGCGCTTAGTAATCGTGAGCACGACGCCACCCTAGTGAGAACACCACCCCGGGCCGTGAACGTCGGGTTACTACGCTTGTCCACGTGGCCCGTGCGAAACAAATGCAGGAACGGCGAGCCAAGGCCAAGGCCGACGCCGCCAAGAGCGACCGCGTGGTCGCCTCCAATCGTCGCGCCCGACACGACTACGAAATCATCGAAACGTTGGAATGCGGCATCATGCTGAGCGGTAGCGAGGTGAAATCTCTGCGAGAAGGCAAAGCACAAATTGGAGACGGGTACGCCCGTATTGACGACGGCGAACTTTGGTTGTTTGGAACCCACATTCCGCCATGGGTCTACGCCGTGGGATTTGGCAGTCACGACCCTGATCGAAAACGAAAGCTGTTAGTACACCGCAGCGAAATCGACGAACTCTTAGGAAAGACACGCACGCAACCGCTGACTATGGTGCCCCTCAAGCTCTACTTCAAAGACGGCAAAGTAAAAGTAGAGATCGCGCTCGCGAAAGGTCGAAAGCAGCACGATCGCCGTCAAGCGCTCGCCAAACGAGACGCCGAGCGCGAAATAGCGCGCGCTACGCGAACAATGGAAAAGTACGGCTAGAACGAGTCAGGACTGACCTCGGTAGAATGAACTCGTCACCAAGTTGGTGTCACACGAGGGGGTGATTGGTCTCGACGTCAGTCGTCAAGGTGGGAGAAGCGAGCCGTGGTCTCCGGAGCCACGTAAAAGAGCCGGAAACAAAAATAAACGCCAAGCCTCAGCTTGCGCTCGCTGCCTAGTGCAGCGACGTTCACCTAGATCCAGTCCTACGATCTAGATTTTGAACGTCATTCAGTAGGACTTACCTTGAGTGCGTGTTAGTGACTCTCGAGGGAAAACTTAACTAACTAAGGAACCTTGCCGGTGTTGGCAACAGCGAGTTTCTCGAAAATTTCCTGCCAGCTGCGCTCGGAGAATGCCTACTAAGAAGCTAACGGACGCGGGTTCGATTCCCGCCACCTCCAAGGACGCTCAGGGTACGCCGTGAACGTCGTTGGAGGTGGATTCCAATCACAGCTGTCAATCCTTTGAAAAGTAGTGCGCTCTTTTAACTCTGGAGTGGTGTCGTCACGTAGCGAGGAATAGTAACCGCGACGAGCAAGCCGCCCAATTGACTTGGCCGAAAGTCCAGCGTTCCGTTTAAGTCCTGAACAATCGCCACCATGATGCTCATTCCGAGTCCGGAACCACCGGATTCACGAGAACGACCTTGGTCAAAACGCATGAAGCCTTGGGGTCCGTGCTCGTAGGCTGAAACAGGTAATCCACTTCCTCCATCTTCAATATTGAGTTCAACGACATCGCCACGCTGGCGAAGTTGAACGCTCACGGGATCACTCGTTGCGGTGTGTCGTCGAATATTCGAAAGGATATTTTGGACCAGTCGACCCAGGTGGCTGCTCGAACCGGCGACGAAAAGATTGTCTTCGACATCGGCATCCACTGACCGATCTGGTTCGAGCAATTGAAAGTCTTCGAGATGATCTTTAACGAGAGCGCTGAGGTCGACTCGCTCGTCGTAGGTATGGCTGTGTTCGCCAAGTTCTGCGAGCAACAAGAGATCACTAATGAGTCCTTCCATTCGAAGTACCTCGTCGTTCACTCGGCTGAGGGCTCGTTGTTGCACTTCGACCGAAGGAACACTCTCGCTGTGAAGAAGTTCGGTGTATCCGCGAATTACCGTTAGCGGTGTTCGAAGTTCGTGCGAAGCGTCACCAAGGAACTGCTGCATTCGAAGCGAAGTGTCACGCTCCAATACAACGGATTGGTTCAAGGCACCGACCATTCGGCGAAGAGCACTTGACAATTGATCGACGTCGGACTGTCCACTTGTCTCGGGTAGCACCACGTTGGGCTTGTTATCAGCGAGATCGTTCGCCAAGCCAATGAGTTCTTCAATCTTGCGCGTATCTCTTCGAATAATGAGCTGCGCGGCAATGGCTGCGACAAGATCAGCAATAACCGTAAACAGCACGAGCCGCAAGAGCAAATTGTGGACCGAACGTTGCGCCTGCTGGGAGGATACGGCAATGAAGAGATAGGTCTTTCCGGGAAGCTTCACCGTGCGAAATCGAATTCCGCCACCCAACGTTGATGATTCCACCGTGGATATTGCGTCGTGCACCAGAGTCTTCGAAGGTAATGGATGGATATGAAACGTAGCGAGCGAGAGCTGCGAAACGTTCGTTCCGTCAACAAAGTCGACAACAGCATCAAGGTTGTTCCGTCGAACCGTTAAGAGAGCACTACTAATTTGTTCGCCCTTGGCACCCTTGGTGCTTGCCAAAATCTCATCCAGATTGTGGTCGATAATCGAAATCTGCAAATTCTTCGTCGTAATGACGGCGTAACTACCTACCAAAAGTGAAATCAACGTCACCATGGCGAGTACGACGAGACTGAACCTCGTTCGTAATCTCACTGCTGACTCGTCGAATCCACAATTCGGTAACCAACTCCTCGCACCGTAAGTATGCCTTCGTAGCTATCAATGTGAAGTTTTCGTCGTAAGTACGAAATGTAGGTGTCAACGACTGAAGTGTTCGACTCGAAATCGATGCCCCAAACGTGATCCAAGATTTGGGCCTTGGTCACGACACGGTTTTGGTTCGACATTAAATATTCAAGGAGGCGAAATTCGGTCGGAGAAAATTCAATCGAGACGCCGTTCATGAAGACTTGATGCTGGACGTCGTCAAGAACAATGGGTCCGCACTCCAAAGGTGCTTGTGACTGGACAACTTTTGTACGACGAAGAATCGCGTTGACGCGGAGCATCAATTCCTCTAAGCCAAAAGGTTTGGTGACGTAGTCGTCGGCACCGAGTCGCAGGCCTTGCGTGACGTCGCCTCGCTCGCCACGGGCACTCAGCATCAAAGCCGGCGTATCGTTCCCCTTTTCGCGAAGCCGAGTGAGAAGTTCAAAGCCGTTCAGATTGGGCATGTTGACGTCGAGAATCAGCAAATCCGGTTTTACGTTTCGAAGGGCCGCGAGCGCCGTCTCGCCGTCCTTGGCCGACATTGTTTCGTAGCCAGCGATGGTCAATGCGTCACAGAGAAGGTCGCGAACTCCTTCTTCATCGTCCACCACAAATACCAGGGATTTTGCGTCAAGACTCACCCCTAGAGGGTATCGGCGTTCAACAGGGCCACGTAAGACTCACCGAACAATTACATGGAGAGCGCGGTTCTCTCACAGATGGCTCACAGAAATATCACAAGTTCCCCGCCTAGCCTTAAGGGGTGGTTGTACACACACCGTCGGACCCAAACGAGGAAATGCAATGAAACACGTCGTTACGCGAGCACTTTCTATTGCCGTACTCAGCGTTGGCCTGGTTGCTGGCGTGTCTCTTTCAGCGGGTGCCGCGACCTCAGCCTCACCAAAGAATCCGTACACGACGTGTTTAACCAACTATTCCAACTACAGCGACGCGCTCACCTGCATCAACCGAGTTTTCGAAGGTGCGATTAAAGCCGCCACGGACAACTACAACGCGGCCATGAACGCGGCCCAAGACCCGAGCGACCAATACGCCGCCATCACGCAATTCAGCGACGACGTCACGGCAGCTGTTTCCGCGCGCCAAAAGGCGATTCGAGCCCTTGAATCACAACTACCCGTAGCCACAACGACAACGACCTTCGTTGTACCTACAACGCTCGTCGTACCTTCGTCGCTCGCGCATTCCTAAAGCAAACGTAGAGCGGAACTCCGCGGCGATGGGTCGTTCGATTGAAAGCGGTGAACAAAATCGGGCTGTCCATCAAGGGCGTCCGTCGAATCTTCGGAACTGAGCGCTCGCCACTCAATCATCGAAAGTAAGTCAATGTTGGCCCGCACGAGTGCCTCGATTCGAGAGAGCATCTCCACTTGCTCGAGCGGCATTGAATGAAGCGAAGCGCCGAAATGGTCGCTCATCGAATCTCGCCTTTGACCTTTCGACGCTGGTTGATCGTCAATGCGAAGGACGTTGGAGTCTTGCGAAAATGGCTGCTTTGCACCAATGGTCGGTGACCCAAGATCGTCAGAGAAGGGCATAAGGCGCATTGATTTCCTTTGAGCCCAAGACCGAAACACCAATTTGGCTAAGCGGTGAGTTGCGACCAAACGAAAGATAACCCAACGCTCTGACATTGTGTCCGCCACAATCAGGGCCATAGGTCATGGCGCAACGAGACAAGAAAACAAAACGATGGCATCGACGCTTCTGTTCACACGTTGTTCAACTACGACTCCAACGCATCGACATATTGGCGAGGATTATCAACCGTCACGCGAAAGCGTCGGTTGCCGATGAGGCCAAGTTCGATGCCTGGTCCTCTTCGTGTGATGAGACTCGCCTGCTTTATCAGTCGAAGTGAGCCACGATAACCCCAACCGCCCGACATCAATGGGTTGATGTCAACTTCTCTCACGCTTTCTATTTGACTCTTGGAAAAGCGCTGAGTGATATGCCAGGACGCCCCGTACACAACTTCAAAGACTGGTTCATCAGGCACGTCGCGGACCACACGAACAACCACGCGTATCGCCAGTGACGATACTGACCACAACAAAAGCGTTACGAGAGAAGCGACAATGAGGCCCAGCGCCGAGGCGTGATTAAGCAGAACGATTGTGAATACGGTGACGGGTTCAACAATGGCAATGGCGACCAGCAAGAAGAAAATTGTCTTGGTGCTGAGATTTTGTTCAACGACCACGCGCACGAACGAAGCGTAGGCCTAGGTCACTATTTCGTCAATTAAATCACTTTGGAGCTCGGAGCGAAATGTTGTCATCCTTCACTTTGGTCCGCCAACCAGACCATCGAAATTTCGACACATTATCGAGACCGTTTTCCAAGACGAAACGGGCAAACATGCCCTTGGCTGCTTTGGCTTCGTGACCAATCGCCCGAGAACCATCCTTACTCGCAAAGTTGACGTTGACGACGTGCACTTTTTTGCAGAGAACCTCGAAGTCCAAAGCCTGGTGGTGTTCGCCCGGCAAAAGATTTACGAGCGTTTTCTGCTCGCAGTACGTCGCAATCACACTGGTCAACGTTGTGCGCCAAAAGTTGGCGAGCGGCCCCAAGTCACCGAGGGACGCCTTAAACGTCAGACGATAATCGGCAATGGGATCGTCGGCACGGTTGACGCCGTACAACGCTGATGGAATAAGTACGCGACGTCGGTCATCGTCGCGAAGCGATCCGGGACTTAGGTGCTGCCAAACCACACCGTCGTACCGTTGCCACGCCGGCAACACCAAGGCTCGGTTCTCAACCAATGCACTCGCAGCCAAGAGTGCGCGATCTAGTAATGCGCCACGGACGCGAAGTATTTTTGACCAGTCGACATCCTGCTTGGTTTCGAGAAGTGACGACAGTGTCTGCAATATTTGTTCCCGAGAATCTCGCAACGGGTCATCAAAAAATCCATTATCCGAAGGTTCGCGTCCACCGTCACGTTTGGCCTCGGACGGCGGCAACAACAAACAGGGCGATTGGGACATGAGCCATCACGGTACTCGCACTGCCCCATCCATTGAACGGCTGCGTTACGCCGCCACGCTCCCCGAGGAAGTCACACCGAGCGAAATCAGCAGATGACGCACGCGCATTACTTCATCGTCTGTGAGGTCGCGTCCCCTCGCCCGTCCAATCATTTGAAATTCACCGTCAATCATGACGGTCCAGTTTCCACGGTGCGACTCGTGCACGGGGCCACATCGTTCCATCAAACAAATGACGTCGTGCCATTGAATGTTGTGATTAATTGGATGGCCAAATATTTTTTGAACTGTGAGCCGGTGGTGGTGGTCGAGCTTGATTGACATCGCAACGAAACCTCCTTCGAGAATCCGAGCTACGGACCCTCCCACTGCACTTTGCCCTATTTAAGCCGTCGCGTCAAGCAAAGCCACGAGTTCAACGTGCTCAGTCATCGGGAACAGGTCAAACGCTCGAAGTTCGCCAAGTGCAAAGCCTCCATCGAGCAGTTCCTTGAGGTCTCTCGCAAACGTCGCGGCATCGCAACTGACGTAGACAATCCTTCGTGGACCACGGCGCAGTAGCGCTTGGGCAACGCCCTTCGAAAGTCCCGTCCGAGGAGGGTCCATGATCACCACGTCATCCGGAGCAACCGCGTCGTTGACTGATCTCGCTGAAACCGCCCATTCGCGAACCTTCACCGAAGCGAGGCCTTGCGTATTGACGGTCGCGTCTCGCACGGCGTAAGGAGAATTCTCCACCGCACTCACGCGTCCTCGGGGTCCCACTTCCTTCGCCAATTGCGCGGCGAAGAGACCCACTCCACTGTAGAGATCAACCACGTGATCTGCTTCTGCAACGTTCGCCATCGAAATGACGGTGTCCACCAACAGAGCTGGCGCGTCACAGTGTGCTTGCCAAAACGACCGGGGCCCCACACGGTAATGATGACCTCGAACTTCCACCGACGACTGCATCGAAGGGTCGAGTGGTTCACCTCGTAGCGAGCAAATTTCATACATTGTTCCCCGCGCAGTTTCGCGACGAACGACCACGAAAGGCTCGGCTTCGCCAATCGCTCGTAACTCGACTTCTTCAGCTCCCGTCCACGACGTCGCAAATGCCTCTTTCAAACGATCGTCGGCAACCCAACATTCATCAAGCGAAATAAGATCGTGCGAACGAAAACCTCGCAATGCCAATCGGCCATCGTCGTCGACCGCGCATCGCAGACGGGTTCGAGAGCCCTCGGCCTTTGACGGAGGTGCCGTAAGAGAAAAATCCAACTCAAGACCAGCGATTCGACGCAGGTGCTCGTGCACAATGGACTGTTTCCATGACGCCTGTGCTTCACTCGAGGCGTGTTGCAAGTCGCAGCCGCCGCAGCCAAAAGGGCGAGCGTACGCACATGGCGGCACTACTCGCTGGCTGCTCGCCTCGACAACCTCCGACGCCTCGCCACGCAGGAACTTCTTGTTGGTTTCGCTAATCGTTACGCGGACGAGCTCACCGGGCAACGCGTGACGCACAAAAACTACGCGACCATCCTCGAGACGACCCACGGCGCCTCCCGTGGCGGACCGTTCGACTCGAACTGGCTCGGTTACGACGCCGTTTAGGGATTCGAGCACTAACGGAGCCTACTTACGTTCCTCAACGTCATCGAACTGTGCCCAGTCAAAGTCACAGGACCT